>PVMK01183895.1_pt1 | contig 12062 bp, 13 predicted proteins | sample 1853481 | NCBI WGS metagenome assembly PVMK01 (sample SAMN08533507, study PRJNA380276) | Marine sediment metagenome, whole genome shotgun sequencing project. | reverse complement strand
CAGGCCAACTTGACACACGCCCCTTCCCGACTACTTTCCGGCTCCTGCATTCCTTGCGGAAGTGGCGGAACTGGCAGACGCGCTAGACTAAGGATCTACTGAGGTAACACTCGTGGAGGTTCGAGTCCCCTCTTCCGCACCGAACGATTTCAGCAGCTTGCGCAACTTCGGTTGCCCGGTCGGAATCGACATCTTGGTTGCTGGCGCGTTTCTGGTGCGAAATAACGCGTCTCTTCCGTGCTACGAGAGCCTGTTCGTTACAGTATCAGGAAGGAGTTGAGCGACGAGTTTGGCGTCACGCTCCCCAGGTCGGGCGGGCTGCAGATGTCTGGCACACCCGCGGTGGAGCCACAGATGCTGTTGACGCACCCGATTGAGGCCGGCACGCCAAACGTACACGCCGTGAGCGATGACTGGTCGCACTGGAGTCCAGCGTCGGTGCCATCGTTGCAGGCGTTCTGGGCCGGTGCTTGGCAGGGAGCGCCAACGCTGGAGCCAGTTAGGCAGGGCCAACACAATCACCAACCTTCGCATCCCGTCCTTATAGGAGCCCTGCCGTCTGGTTGTCGTCACTCACCGTGACGAGGGCCGGACGCCAAATCGGACTCATTGCACGCGCAGCCGGGCGGCTTGTGGCAGTCCTTGTCGCGGGCGATGCAGCTGTCGCCACACGCCTTCCCTTTGCGGCAGATCTTGCAGCACTCACGCGCACACTCACCCCAGCAATGCTTGCTTGAAGCTCAGTGCTACGAGTGCGCGTCAATCCTTATTGCTGCGGAGACTAGGCAACGAGACAAGTCGCCCACGGCGGGGCTGCTCTGAAGCGTCAAACCTGATTGACGTTCACGTAACGGAGCACGGTGCTCCGCCGTTACGCCTGCGGCCACCGAGAACGCTCGATGAGCTGCGTTCCCATCGATTGTCAACTTGCCCTCACCATTGAGGATCACGTCGTTGTCGATCACGATCTCGGCTGCCGTCACGACGGTAGTCGGGCTCGCACAGGCGAAAGTATGCGGGCCGCCACCGAATGCGATCGCGTCGAGAATTCCCTGCTCGGTGCATGGGAACGTCGCAGCACTTCTTCGGTTTGTGACAGCGCCCGGTGAACGGGATCTTGTCGTGGCGCCTTTCGGAACGGCTCGATCCCACCACGACGTGTGAGATCCTGATGGAGGCCGGCAAGAATCTCGACCGGGCGCCCACTGTCGTAGCCGACTCCGGTGTTGAAAACGTCGACGTCCAGGTCGACCAGCTCATAACCGACGGCTTCGTGCACCGTGTGCTTGCCCAGGTGGAGGTCAGCTTCAGCAATTCCATGATCGAGGCATTCTGGCGTTCTCTACGTCATCAGTGGTTGTACCTGCATTCGCTCGACGGCTTCGCGCAGCTGGAGCGTCTGATCGGTTTCTACGTCGAAGAGCACAACACCCAAATGCCCCATAGCGCTTTTGTCGGACCGACCCCCGACGAGGTCTACTTTGACCAAGCCGATCGTGTCGGCGACCGCCTCACGGCCGCCCGACGTCAGGCTCATCGGGCAAGAATGGAGGCAAACCGAGGTGAGTCATGTCGCGTGTGCGGACCACCACCCACTCAAGAATCCGGGAGTGTCATCGACGCCGTCGCAAAAGCGCCGCCGTGACTCCAGAATGTTCCCGGACGCAGCAGTGTCGCAGACGTTCGAGAGGCTGCAGTTCGCCGGGAGCTGCACGCCTGCGAACTGCGTCGGGTGGTTGTCGGGGGACCATTTCGCTCCCACGAGTTCACCCTGGTTCGCATCATAGATGCACTGGTAGAAGTCTCCCGTGAACGCGTAGTAGACGGAGCGCACGGCCCAGTAGTCGCCGCAGGTACCCGCCAACAACAGTTGGTTAGCGGTGGCGGGGCAAGATAACTCGACCGTGTCCTTGCTGCTCTCGCAGTGGACTCGTCCCGGATTCATCGTAAAGGCGTCGAGCGCGACCTCGCACGGAGGCGACGCGCAATCTCCGAAGCGAGTTGGCAAGTCAGAATCACTCGAACAGCCGCAAGCCAGCACCAAACCCAACGCGCAGACATACACAAATCCAAATAAATAACGCATCACAGCCTCCCCGGATGTGAGCGCTGCCCGAGGGACGCGCCCTCGCCATCAGTCGGGCTTTATCAGTGCATGCGGCGTGCCAGACGGAACCCCGGTTTTGCGGAGAAATCTCAAGTTACAGCGCGCAGATTGTGCGTTCTGGGCGTGCCCGCGCATCGGGCGCGCGCAAGTGGCCGTTGTACGATGCGCTTGTCTTTGCTTTCCCTGGGTAAGCCCGGTTATTCGAGTACCGGTCAATCCTACGGCAGATCGCAGCACATATATAGCCAGGTCTCTTCGAACGTATTCATTACCACTTTGTTTTGTGGTCCGGCTGACCAGCCTTGATGGTGAGCACGAGCAGAGTGAAGATCAATGCAAGGAGCAGGCCGCTCCACAGAAGGAACTGCCCGTACTTGCCCGGGATGAACCAGCCGAACCATTGGAGGAAGCAAAACCCCAGCACGGCGACAGCCGCCCAGTAGTGCTCGTCCTCGGGCCCATCGCGCGCCGCGAGTAACAAAGGCCAGATGAAGATCGAATGAAGGTAGTAGTTCGAAGGATAGAAGAAGATAGGGATCATCATCGAGCCAACCACCGCTGCATCCGAGAGGGTAGACCGACGAACTGCGAGCACCGCTAGCAAGGTGAAGAACAACATTCCAGCGCCACGGAGCCACCAACGCTCGTGCACGGTCTGCGCAGTGAGGGACTTCCAAAGCCTCGGGTCTTCGCCGCGCTTGCGAAGCTTGTACCCGAGGTTGTCGGTCTTGTATCCGACCAGCGCCGTGAGGCCGACGTGATTGAAGTTCGGATCGTTCACGTGAATCGAGATTTTCTCCGCCCAGGCTCCCCAAGATCGTTGCAAGCCAAACGTCGCCGCGGAGGCACAGCCGAGGCCGACGACGATGACCGCGACTCCGGCCCCGAGCCTCAGTAAGGGCAGGGACCGCGACGAACTGCTGTTCGGTTGGCGCTCGCGACGGTCTCTCGGGCCGTCGAGCCACTTCCAACCCAACCACACCACCACAAACACGAGCGCCAAGGCGGGAAACGCTCGAATCATGGCGCTCCAACCCAGTAAGGCGCCAGCGAGAAACAGCCGGCGCGACTTCAACGCACACGTTCCTAGACCGAGGAGCACCATCCAATCGTGCCGAAGTGTCGCGCCGCCCCAATTACTGCCCAGTTGGTAGAACGTGGTTGCGCCGAAGGCCACGAGACACACCAGCGCGGGACGCAGCCCAAACGACCTCCACGCCGCGATGAAAAAGATTGCAAGCAGCAACGGGTCGAGCAACGCGCGCCAAAGGAAGACGGCTTCCGACGCGCGGACGGAGCGGAACAAGAGGTGCGCGACGAACAGCCATGCGGGCGTTGCATTGGCGCCGTGGTCTCGAAGGCTGTCGAAGTACCCGCGTCGCGCCATGCTCTTCCAGAAATAGGCCATGTCGCTTTTGAATTCGGCCCATCGCGCAACCGAAAACCGACCTTTGACCGCGTCGATCTCAGTTGCGACCTCACGGATCTGCTTCATTTCGTAGTTCTGCAGATCCCGAATCTCGAAATGCTCGACGTCGTGAAGAGTTCCGTTGAGCTCTTCTTCGCTGTACGCCTTCACGCTTGCGAGGTAGACGCCATCGTAGCCGAGCTCCTCGAAGTACTTGGCGGTCGGGAAATACACCCGGAGATCCCACCCGTGAACGTAGGTCGGCCTTCGCGCGGAACCGTCCCAGAACTGCGGGTGCCCGAGATTGTAGAACGTTGCCACGGAAAGGACTGCCATGGCGGCAAGCAGCGCCGTGAGCGCGCGCTTGCCCTCGACTGGGCGTCGAAGCCTGAGGCGAAAGACGGCGGCGCAGGCGACGAGCGCTGCCGCTGCACGCGAGGCATTCACCACCTCTTCGCGGGGCGGCCACGAAAGTGAGACGGCGTATGCTGCCGCCCCGGCTGCGATGGCGGTGACCGCCCACAGGAGACCTTGGAGCGCCATTCGCGAGCCGCGCCCGTGCAATATCACGGCGAGACTTGCGAAGAGCGCGAACAAGAGAATTGCACCGGCTCCCAGGACTGGCGCCGTCGTCTCGATCCTCCGCGCAATCCTCGGTGGCCAGTTGCGAGGTTTGGACGAGAAGATCTGAAACTCGCTGACACTCACCCAGCGGTCGCCCCCCTTTGCACGCAACCGCACGTAACGCCCCGAACCCTCCGAGTGCAGGGCCCAACGACTCCGGAGCCCGGATCCGGATACAGGCCCCGCCCGCCAAAGTGTGGTGAACTCCGTACCGTCGTCGGACGTTTCTACGATGAACTCGTCGTTGTTGTCCCCTTGAACGTAGGTCGCTCGGATCGGCGTGCTCTCGCCGAGGTCAAACTCTACGTAAGCGGTGGGATGGACGAAGCGACTGGCGGTTTCCACATTCCAACGCGCCCCTTCGAGCGATCGCTCATCGTCGAAGAGTCGCTCGGGATGCTCGACGCCGCGCGCCTTGGCGGGCTTGCTCAATCGAATTTGATCTTCGGGAGGATGCAGCTGGCAACCGCTTGCGCACGCCAAGAGTAGGAACCAAACCGTGGTCCCAGCTCGCTTCATCTGACTTGATCCCAGGTCGAGCAATCAGAACCTTCGCAGTAGTCGCTGAGCGGCGCTCGGCAATCGCCCGCTCCGCCGTTTCCACCGCACCCAAGGAACGGAACCACGCCCGGCGCGCAGACACATAGAAGTCGGAATAAGTAACGCATAAGCAACCTCCCCGCTTGCGACGCTCCCGACCGGAGCATCACCAAGTCGAGTCATCTAAATGCATGCGGCGTGCCAAGCCGAAACCCACCGCGAAGTCGGGTGATGTGGATGCATCATGCCTCAATTCGAACGGGCCTCAATTCGAACGGGGGAAGGTTCTGTACAGGGGCAGAGACATGCTCCGGTGTCGGTCGCTCGACCGCCCGGTTGCCTCAATTCGAACGTGGGAAGGTTCTGTACGGAAGCTTCTGTACACACGGCGCGAACGTGGGAAGGTTCTGTACACACCGCGTACTGCACCTGGAATCCGACAGCTCCGTGGACTTCGTCCACTCCCGCTTGTCATATTCCAGTCACAGACGAGTCCTCTCTTCCGCACCGAGCTCTTCGTAAACGTGACTTACGTGTCTACGAGGGCTCGACCTTTTTGTCCTAGCTCGTTGGCAACGCCGGGAGAGGCTTCAACTCGAAAATCCGTTTCGTGCCGTCCGAGACCAAGACCTCGATGCTCGCCAACTGCCCGCGCTCCTCCTGGACGTAGATTTCCTTCGGATCGGATACGCGATGGGTGATATTTGGAGTCGCTACTTCCAGAATACCGTCCTTCGGGTCGAAAGTAACCCCGATCAGCGCGCCCTCCTCCGTCTCGGGCTGAACCCCGATATGGTCGTCGAGGACCAACACCGTTACGCGCATCGTTGGTAAGCGCTTTGCAACCTCGTCGAAGTATCGTCTCCACTCCGACCGTTCGAGCTTCCGTGTGGCCATGATCACCTCCAGTACTCAGATATTCCTTCTAAGCAAGGCCCGTGCCTGCTTCGGCGGCTCTAGGTCCCGCGGAATTGCGGACTCGATCGCGCAAATCGATGCAAGCAGTGCAATCGCTGCGCCCCCAAGGGGATACTGCGCTGGAAATGCGTTCCGTCGACGGAGCTCGGCCCTGGCTGTTCATTACGAGAACCTCCCGCAACGCGTGTTGCCTTCGCTTGGGGCCACTAACCTTCCCAGGGCCACTCGCGTTCGCCAGCTTGATCGCTGTCTGAGCTCGTGCAGCGTTCTGCATTTACCGGAGCCGCCCCCTGGGGTAACCTCTGCTCCCTTGGGCCCGTCCGGCCGTGTTGCATTTGTACGAGAGGACCTATCGTGCCCAATCGCAATCTGGCTTTGTCGCTGTTGGTCGGCGCCATCCTTCTGGCGGGCGGTTGCAGTGGTGACTCGTCGTCAGTTCCCTGCACGTCAGCCGTGCTGATCGATCTCGACGTCTCGAGCGACGTGGAAGGACTCGAGCTCGTGATCAACGAGGTGCTTTGGACCATCACGGGCAACGGCATGGCCCCGATGAAGGGCGCGATCGATACGAGCGACCCGAACGCCACGCCCTCGATCGAAATCTTCGGTCTAGAACCCGGCAACTATACGATCGATCTCGAAGCAACGTCAGAGGACGGCGCCACCACCTGCCGAGGATCAGCAATGTTCGGCGTTACCGTAGGCGTGGTCACTGAGGTTGCGGTGCTCCTTCGATGTTCAGTCGGACAGCGGTTCGGTGCTGTCCGTGTGAACGGCTGGTTCAACATCTGCGCCGAGCTCACGAAGGCGGTGGTGGCTCCACTGCAGACGTCGATCGGGAACGCGATCATCGTTAGCTCCCAAGCCGAGGACGCCGAGCGCGATCCCATCGAGTACGCTTGGACCGCCGACAACGGAACCTTCGCGAACCCTTCAGCCTCCGCGACTTTCTACACCTGTGAAGAGACCGGCAACGATCAACTCACCATCTCGGTGACCGACGACGGCTTCGAATACTGCGTCGATAATTGGACGGTAGACGTGAGATGCGTCGATGGGGGCGGAACCGGCGGCACTGGCGGTACCGGCGCGACGGGCGGCGTTGCCGGGTGGCACCGGCGGTACCGGTGGAAGCGGCGCGACGGGTGGCGTTGGCGGCACCGGTGGCACCGGCGGCACTGGCGGAAGCGGAGCGACGGGCGGCGTTGGCGGCGCCGGTGGTATGGACGGTACCGGTGGAAGCGGAGCGACCGGCGGTGCGGGCGGCGGAACTGGCGGCACTGGCGGAAGCGGAGCGACGGGCGGCACCGGCGGTACCGGGGGTGGCATGTGCGAGATTACGATAGAGCTGACCGGATCCTGAATATCGTCTCAAGATAGGTGACGGTGCCTGGTTGCAACGCGCCACCCTTTTCTACGGCTCGCCGGACTCATCGTCTGTCCCTTCGGGACCGACCTCCGCGATGTGGAACTCCACGCGTCGGTTCTGCGCCAGAGCCGCCTTGGTCTTCGCGTCGGGCACCAACGGCCGCATCTCCCCAAAGCCCTCTGCGATGAGGCGATCCTCGCCGACCCCTCCGTTTTCGACCAGGTATCGGACGACCGATTCTGCGCGTCGTTGCGAAAGCCTCATGTTATAGGCGAACGGGCCGGTCGCGTCAGTATGGCCCTCGACCCGGATGATGGGAATCTCTGGGTGCTCGTTGAGGACCTCAGCCACGTTGTCGAGAACGGCATAGGAGCGCCTCTGGAGCTTCGCGCTGTCCAAATTGAAGTAGATCTTGTCGAGGATCTCGAGCCCGCCTTCTTCGATGACGACGACCTGCTCCTCTGGGCAACCCTGGTTTTCGACGGGCCCCGGCTCATCCGGGCAATTGTCGATGCGGTCGGGGACGCCGTCGCCGTCGCGGTCTGGATCCGGGCGGGCGTCGAGCTCGTCGATGATACCGTCCCCATCGGTATCGGCGACGATGACTTCTTTCTTCTCGGGCATCGTGTAGCCGAACATGCCGATCAGGCGCCAGTCGGGATTGCCGTAGCCCGAGGTCACTCCGCCAGCGCCAGCGATGCCCAGGACAAGACCCTTGCGATGGAAGTACTTGAAGCCGCCCAGGAGCTCGACGGGTGATTCCTGTCTGCCGCCGAACCCGGTTCCTGAAGCGGCAGCGGTTCGACCAAAGGATTCCGCCGTGAGCATGAAGCGGTCCTGCCCCAAGAGGACTTGGACTGCGCCGCCAAAGGTGAGCTGGTTCCCGATGCTCAGCGACGGGACGTCTTGCCGGAAGCTCGTCTTGTAGCCGACATTGAGGGGAATCCGGACGTACTCGCCTGCGTTGAAGGTCCCCAGCACTTCGAACCACCCACCGATATGAGGATCCCGGTCCGGCTCGCCGAGATAGTTCTGCTGCGACCTGGCCGCGGACGCCGTATTCGCAGTCAAGGTGGCCTGGGCGGCCAGTTGAAAGACTTGCTCACGCGTCCCGTACAACACACCGCGGGCACCCACATACAGATCGCCGAGGCCGCGTCCCTCCGGGATGAGCAGGCCAAGGCCGATCGAATCGAGGAAGGCCACCTGCGCCTCGGAAAGGTTGTCTTTGAGAATGAATGTGTACGGAAGGTCCATGAAGACCACCAGGCGCTCCCACAGACCGAGGCTCCACATGAGGTGGCCCGTAAGCTGTGAGTGAACGATCGCGAGGCGTTGATCGGGGATCGGGCCATTGGTTACTTTGAGCTCCAGCGGGTCGCGGGCGAAGTCCATGTAAATCTGGAAGCCGAACCGCAAGTGCCCCTGCCCGTCGGCGTTGCTCACCGCGAAGCCGTCGGTCGCGAGCTCCGAAGGTCGAAACTGATTCAGATCGAACTGCGGAAGCGTTTGCGCGGCCGCGCCGGACGCGAAGCCAAGCGCACTCACGATGGTCATCAGAACCGCGACCCAACTCCGGTTGGACTTCTTCGGGCTCCTTCTCACGCCAGCCCCCTCGGCTCGTCGGAGCGCGCCAGGCGCGCGCAACCCTAGCTCAACTCCGTGGTACCACTTTTAGTCGTTGACAACACTAACCTTCCCACGTTCGCGTCTGCTTCGACGGGTAGTTGAGTGTCTGCGTCCATAGGAACGAGTGCCGGAAACCGGCTAGACCACTCCGTATGCCACGATGGCATCAGCCACTTTGATGAACGCCGCAATATTCGCGCCCTTGACGTAGTCGATGTAGTCGTCGCCCCGGGTGCAGCCGTACTCGACGCAGCGGTCGTGGATGTCGGTCATGATGTCCCGCAGCAATTTCTCGAGTTCTTCCTCTTTCCAAGTGATACGCGCGGAATTTTGGCTCATCTCCAGGCCCGATACCGCGACACCACCTGCGTTAGCGGCCTTGCTCGGGGCAAAGAGGATCTTGGCGTCCGTGAACGCGTGAATCCCGTTTTGTTCGGTGGGCATGTTCGCGCCTTCCGACACCGCGCGAATCCCGTTGGCGACAAGTCGCCGCGCTTCCTCCGTCGAGATCTCGTTCTGGGTAGCACATGGGAACACCAAGTCCGCTGGCACCCGCCATGGACGCCCCTCGTGGTGCTCGACACCGAACTCTTTGGCATACACCGTGAGGCGCCCTCGCTGTACGTTCTTGAGCTCCTTCACGAACGCTAGCTTCTCGGCGTCGATGCCATCAGGATCGTAGACGAACCCTCCTGAATCCGAGAGGGTCACCGCTTTACCGCCAAGATGATTGATCTTCTCAACGGCGTGCTGGGCGACATTTCCGGACCCCGATACGAGACATGTCTTGTCCTCTACGGAGTCGTTGAGACGATTGAGCATCGACTCCATGAAGTACACGGTGCCGTAGCCCGTTGCTTCAGTGCGAATCGGACTGCCCCCGTATTCCATTCCCTTGCCCGTGAGTACGCCGACGAATCGATTGGTGATGCGCTTGTATTGACCGAACAAGTAGCCGATCTCGCGCCCTCCGACGCCGATGTCGCCCGCAGGCACGTCGGTGTCTTCGCCGACATGGCGGTAGAGCTCCGTCATGAAGGACTGGCAAAAACGCATGATCTCGCTGTCCGACTTGCCTCTCGGATTGAAGTTCGATCCGCCTTTACCACCCCCCATGGGCAGGCCCGTCAAACTGTTCTTGAAAGTTTGCTCAAACGCCAAGAACTTGAGAATGCTTTGGTTGACGCTTGGGTGAAATCGGAGCCCCCCCTTTGTATGGCCCGATCGCGTTGTTGTTCTGTACGCGCCACCCGCGCTGAACGCGGATGTCGCCTTTGTCGTCTTCCCAGCACACCCGAAAGCTCACGACACGATCGGGCTCGGAGATGCGCCGGAAGATCTGCTTCTCATGGTAGATCTCTTTGTCGGCGATGAAGTCGAACACGTTGACGGCCACTTCATACACCGCCTGATGAAACTCGACCTCGCCGGGATTGCGGCGGCGGAGACCTGCCATGAATTGCTCGAGGTCAACGTGATCTGACACGGCCATGGAATCCTCCTTCAGTAGGCGAATGGGAAGCGTACCCTAATTACGCAAGCCCTGGACGGGGGTTACAGGCTCCGTATACATAGCAAGAAGTGCTACAATACCCAGCGGCTGCGTCGCCCGAGGTACTAGGAGCATCGTGACAGTCGAAGCGTTGACGTTGTACTACCACCCGAAAACGCGTTCGACTCGTGCGCGTTGGATGCTCGAAGAGCTCGGCGTTGAGTACGAGCTGCGGCTGGTCAAGCTGTTCGAAGGGGAGCACAAGAAGCCGGACTACTTGGCGATTCATCCCCTCGGAAAGGTGCCCGCGCTGCGGCATGGTGATCGCGTGATGTTCGAGTCGTTAGGGATCTGCTTGTATCTCGCGGATCGATTTCCCGAAGCGGGGCTGGCGCCGGCGGTGGGCGATCCACTTCGGGCACAGTATTGCCAATGGATGGCCTTCTCGATGGCGACCCTCGAGCCGGTGCTCTTCACGCTCCTACTCAGCAAGGGCGAAGATCCGAAAAAGCTCGAGAAGGCGGAGGCAGACTTCGCTGCAATCGAGGCCGTTTTGGAGGACACCCTCAAGAATCGGTTGTTCCTGTTGGGCGACGCGTTCTCCGCGGCCGACCTGATGAACGGCGTCATGATGGTCTGGGCTCACAGCTCGAATCGAGTCGCTCCGGGCTCCGCCGTCGAACAATGGGTTCAACGGCTCACCGCGCGCCCAGCCTACCGGCGCGCCATCGGAGGAGACGGTGGGGAAGCCTGACCCGGAATACGTCGAGATCGACCATCCGTGGATCTCGAACGACATCATGCCCATCTACCGATGGACCTTTCCGAAAGAGGGCACCGACGAAGAGCTTGGCGCGTGCTTTCGGGCGCGCGAAGATTGGGCGTCCAGCGCCCAGTACCCGGTCGCTTGGGTCATCGACCTCTCGAATATCATCAAGGCCCCGGCGACTCAGCGCAAGGCGTTCGCAGAGCACCTCAAACGTTTTGAACACAACGCGCGCTGGAACGCTGGCTCGGCGTTGATCGTACCGAACGCCTGGCTGCGCGGCCTCGTAACCGCGGTGTTCTGGCTCTCACCACCGAAGTTTCCAAACAAGCTCTTCTCCCGAGCTTCGGAAGCCGAAAGCTGGGCGAAAGCGCAGCTCGAGGCAAAGCTTGCTGAGCTACCTTGATGGCGCCATGAGATGACCCTAGATCCCTCGTATGGCCTGGGGCGACTGTTGGGGGGTGGCTCACGAAGAAGAGTCACTGTCTTTCCCGGTCGACTCGGTAATGCCCGAGGCAAACGGGGCCTGGTATCGGGGCGTCACGGTAGAGGCCCCGGCGCACACCTTGTTCCGGTGGCTCTGTCAGCTGCGCATGGCCCCCTACAGCTATGACTGGATCGACCACCGGGGTAGGACGAGCCCACGCGAGCTCACGTCCGGCGCGGATGAGCTCGCTGTCGGCCAACGCGTGATGAGCGTCTTCGAATTGGTCGCGTTCGAGCGCGGTCGGCATCTGACGCTCCGGTTGAAGCGCACCCACGGCTTCCCCCCGGTTGCGCTCAGCTACATGGTTGTCCCCGACGACGAAAAGACGACCCGCTTGCTCGTGAAGGTCCTCGTTCACTACGAAGGGCTTCGGGGACTGCTTTTTCGACCGTGGTTTGCGCGAGCCGATCTATTCATGATGAAGAAGCAACTCGAGACGCTGAAGACCCTCGCCGAGGGATAAAACGCGCGCGCACCTAGTGAAGACGATCGGGGACCTCCAGGCGCTTCACTAGCGCACTTCAGGGGTTCATTTCGTATTCGTCTCTGAGGTCGTACACTTGCTGCCATACCCGCTGGTAGCGCGCATCGTCGAAAACCGGCTTGCGGATCATCTCGAGACAGCACTCCATTTGCTTCTCGTTGCTCGAAGGTTTCGAGTAGAGGTTGAGGGCGTGGCGTGAGAAATCTCGGACCATGAAATCGAAAATCTGATCCACCAG
>PVMK01119647.1_pt1 | contig 12063 bp, 11 predicted proteins | sample 1853481 | NCBI WGS metagenome assembly PVMK01 (sample SAMN08533507, study PRJNA380276) | Marine sediment metagenome, whole genome shotgun sequencing project. | reverse complement strand
CTTCCACGGCCGAGAGGATGTGTTCTCTGGAAAAATCAAACGCAGCCGGCCGGATACCGCATTTTGATTGCAAGATGATCTTCTCGCGGGTGGTTGATGACCTGCTGAGCGCGCCGGCAAAAACTTCTTCGGATTTTCCTGCGCCATAGACATCTGCATGATCGAAAAAATCGATCCCCACTTCTAGAGAGGCGTTGAGCAGCGCATCAGCTTCGTGTGGGCTTAATCCAGCTATTCGCATGCAGCCAACACTGATCTCAGATGCCAGTAATCCACTGTTGCCCACGTCAATTGCTTTCATAAGTGCTCCTTGATCTTACGGCAAATTTCAACACAAAGACAATCACATTTTCAGGTTAATGGAAAGTTCGTCCAGCAGGTTACGCTTCTCAAATCGCATGCTTAACAGAAGCGCTGAAAGAGCCGAAACCCAGATTATATCCTGCGAAGATTCGAACTCCTTTAAGGGTGAGTAAGTTAGATTTACAAGAGAATAGCGCCGCTCTTATGGAAAATGCCCCCAATTGGATCCATTTCGAACTTCTTAATATTATTAATGCGCGGGATTGTAGTTATGTCGCAATGATCCGGACGTCATATACTTTCATCCTCGAATCACGAGTTACTAGAGTTAGCTTTTCCTCTAGCGCCTGTGCTACCAGCATTCTATCAAAGGGGTCCTTGTGATGGGGTGGTAGAGTTTCAGCCGCCAGTGCGTGTTCAGTCGTAATACTAAGTGGTGTGAAGCGGTGCAATCGAAGCTCCTCTAGGTAATCGCTTTGGGGGACTTTCAATTTGCCAATCGCCCGTTTGATTGTGATTTCCCAGGCAGTGGCAGCGCTAACATAGACGATAGTGTGACCGTCCATGATCGCTTCTCTCGCAGCTTGTGAAAGATTCGGGTTGTTGTCAACCGCCCACAAGAAGACATGGGTATCAAGCAACAGATTCATCGTCGTTCGCCTCGCCAGTAAAAAGCTGCAAAATGTCTTCTGGCAAATCGTCAAAATCATCTGCCATCCAAATCTGCCCTTTCCAATGCCCAACACCCAGTTTGCGGGGGGTTGATTCCAGGTCATATGGAACAAGTTTGGCAACAGGCTTGCCTGCTTTGCCAATAATGACTTCATCACCCTTTAAGACTTTTTCAATCAATTTAGACAAACTCGCTTTTGCCTCAGAAATATTCGTTATTTGCATTGGAGTAATTCCTTTCAAGCATCTATCCGAATTATGACCTGGTCTGGTCTGGTTTGCAAGTTGAGTTTGATTTTAATAATATACTCATTTGAATTAATCGGTCCAAGGGCAACTGCTCCTCCGAAATCTTTTAGAGAATGGTCTGAGAAAATGCAATTTGTAATGTGCCTGGACGTATTATGCTTGAATGGCGCGGACACTATCAATTCTGTCCACGTTGCAGACCACGATAGCGAACAAAATGTAATAACGCTTAACTAGTTTGCCAAGCGCTTCATTAGAATCGGGTGCTCCTAAGCGGACTCATGTTGAACTGTTAGACATCAAAAGCGCTACCAGATTACCTCAACTTGGTAACGGCCGATCTCCTAATCCCCAGACAGGATGGGCATATCTTCCAGTTGACTCTGGGCAATCAGAAGCTGATCAAACGGATCCTGATGAATAGCCGGCAACCGATACACCTCAAGTGCATGACTCAACTCGATTGGCAGTGCTGAGAATCGATGCAGACGCATGCGATCGACCGCGTATTGATCTGGCGGATCCGGTAAAATAAGTCGTCCTTGGGCAGCCTCAATGGCAATCTGCCAGGCACTGGCGGCGCTCAAGAAGATCTCATTGCTACCTTTGGCGATAAGCTCTCGCGCTTCAGTTGATAACTGCGGTGCATCGAGGTTCCACAACAAGAAAGTATGGGTATCGAGCAAAGCTCTCATCGTTCGAAATCAGGTAACGGCGCGTCGAAATCGGCCGCAATAATTACCTTAGTCACGTCGTTTCCTGGGATGCGGGGTTCTGGCGCAGCTTCGATCGGTGACAACATTTCTACAGGTTTGCCTGCCTTGGCGATGATGATGCGCTCGCCATTCATAACCTGTTGTAGCAGTTTCGACAGGTGTGTCTTCGCTTCGTGGACATTCACTTTTGTATCCATACGAGACCTCCATCATCATTGTAGACTAAGTCAATGCCAAGCATCGCGGATACCACGACTTTTTTGAAACATTTCGACCAAGCTTGCCCTGTGCTTGTCGAATATGCGTGCTTTCAGATCCAGGTCAAAATAACTTCTCCATCTAATCCCGTCTGGTCTGCGGCCTCACATTGCCTGCATCAATTCTATCAACGTTTTTTCGTGACAGGCACGGCACCGTTTTGTGTCACGAAGACTGAATAGAGAATCTTACCGGCAGTGATCATGCTTTTCGTTCGAGCGCAGTATGACAGAAATCACCTGACACGGGCAAGGTCTTGATATACATTGCATTACATTAGTTGGGGATTATGGCGAGTGATATGTTGTTTCACCAGAAACCAGCCTCAAATAGGTGCGAGCTGGATGAAGCTGCTGCAACGAACTCGGAAGGAAGAGACATTGAATAAAGTGCGATCAAGGCTATTTAGCTTTACTGGCATTATCTTTTTTAACAAGACACGAACTCTTTCCTCAATTCTTTAAAAGAGATATGAAATGCCGCTAACCCTACGCGAAGCAATGAACCTGGTTGAACCACTCAAGAAATCGAGGGTCATCGCGGGCAATCGTGGACTTGATAACATCGTGAAATCCGTGAATGTTATGGAGGTCCCTGATATTCTGGAGTGGGTCCATCCAGGCGAGTTATTGGTTACAACAATGTATCCATTGCGGGATGATGTTGCCGCAATTGAATCTCTCGTTCCGCACCTTGCCAATAAAGATCTCGCGGGCCTGGCTGTGACCCCTTCGGACTACATGGACGAGTTACCCGCAAGTATGATCCAGTCAGCTAACAAGTTGGATTTTCCACTCATTGAACTACCAGAAAAGGTATCCTTCATCGATATCATTCAGCCTATCACAAGCGAGATCCTTAAACTCCAGGCCAACGAACTCATTGCGTCAGAAGAAATCCATCGTCAATTTATCGATCTTGTTTTAAGCGGTGGGATGCATAGGGACATTGCTCAAGGGATCGCCCAACGGGTTAATAAACCAGTAACAATTGTCGATCAGTTTCGCAGGGTCTTGGGTGAGGGATTCATCATGGGTCATCCGCAGGTTCACAAAGCGTTTATCCGGGAGGAAGTCGGTGGTGATCAATACCTGAACGATCTTTATCACCCTCAACTCATCTCGAATATGAAGGGAAGCAAGGCTTTGTTCAAGACAGTTGACAGTGCTAAGGGACCCATCGAACATATCGTGTTTCCGGTCGTAGTTGGCCCGATGGCTCTAGGTGAAATTATCGTATGGGGTCGGTTGCAAGAACCCCCCAAATCGATCGAACTAATTGCTATTGAGCATGGCACTACTGTTGCCGCGTTAAAGATGATGGAGATGCGTTCGACTGCCCAGGCAGAAGAGCGCTTCCGCAACGAAATTTTGGAAGGACTACTTTCCTCAATCCCCGATGAGCGCGACCGGGCTTTCCATCTATCTCACGACGCGGGAAGCCACCTCGTGCCCCCATATGCAGTTGTCCTCGTTGGTCCTGATCCTCCCAGTGGGACGACACTTTCGAATGTTCAGAGCATTGAGAAGCGCAATATTGACTCCAGTCTGCATCTTTCTGAAAGGTACATCCGGGCCATCGAAGCTGGTGCATGCTTCTGGTACCAAGGCCCCCGCTTGGTTGTATTTTTCCCTATTTCATCATCAAAACTTACCGAGAGTCGATCGTACCTGATCCATGAACTGCAAACGATCTGTGAACGCATCGGAGCTGAGAATGCTCCATATACAGTTTCTATGGGCATCAGCCCGGCCGTCTTTGATCTTGACGATTTTCGTCTCGCCTACGAATGCGCTCGACAAGGCCTTGAGATAGGCTCGCGGCTGCAAACGAAGGACACCGGCCGGATCACTCACTACGAGGATCTTGGATTATTTAGAATTGTGTCAATTGCAGAGAGCCTTACGAGCTTGGAGCGCTTTTGTTATGATGCCATCGGCCCATTACTAGTCTATGATCGGGAGAATGATACAGATCTAGCAGCAACTTTGCGTACCTTTCTGGAGCAAAATCAAAACTCCACCAAGACTGCCAAGATGCTATACATCCACTACAACACACTGAGATACCGGCTCGAGCGAATAAAGGCGATCTTGGGTGACATACTAGAAAACCCGCAGCAACGTCTTGAGATTGAACTTGCACTACAACTATATCCCTTCGTCAAGCGTGGGGGGACAAATAATATTGATTCTCCAGAACACCATATCTATAATTGATAGGATTGTCCTCACTACATATCTACATATCCTATTCGTCCTCTCTTCAAGCCAATATTGAATGACCTTTGTCAAGATTACACAAGCCCATGCTTGAAATGTAGCGAGTTTTCATATTCCCAACGACTCCCTAGCTTTGTTACAATATTCACAAATAGCCATTAGGATGAGAGTGTTTCTTCCACACTTTAAGTAGAAGTATGATGCCAGAGATCACTGAATTTGGTAGTCCGTCAGAGCACGGACCCATTCTTCGCGTACGAAAATTCACGAAAAAATTCCCCGGAGTTCTCGCAATTGACTCTGTTGATTTGGATATCTACCAGGGAGAAGTACACGCACTTCTAGGAGAAAACGGCGCAGGAAAAAGCACACTCGTCAAATGTATGTACGGATTTTATCAGCGAGATTCTGGTGAGATCCTCATACGCGACGAATCGGTTGACATCCGCTCCCCGCATGATGCCCGCGAGCATCAAATCGGCATGGTTTTCCAAAACCTGACGCTCATTCCTGCATTAAGCGTTGTTGAAAATATCGCGCTCTTCCTCCCTGATCTATCCCCTGTCCCGGATCTAAAATCGATTGCCCAAAAGATAAAAGAACTTGGGGCTAGGTATCACCTCGAGGTCGATCCTTGGGCGCTCGTCAGGGATTTGTCTATTGGCCAGCAACAGAAAGCTGAGCTTCTGAAGTTGCTTTTGGCAGAATCTCGCATCCTAATTCTCGATGAACCCACCCGGGTACTTGCCCCGCATGAAATCGAAGGATTCTTTCAAGTCCTTGATCGGCTGGTGAATGACAAATTTGCCGTCATTCTTATCACCCACAAGCTAAACGAGGTTCTTCAATGTGCTAATCGAATCACTATACTGCGTCGAGGTCGTGTTGCGGGCAACCTGTCCCGCCCCGAAGCAAATGAAGAAAACCTGGTTAAGCTGATGTTCGAGAAAGAGATTTCAGTTCCGAATCTCAATCTGAAAGATAAACGGACAGAAAAGAAATTACCAATATTGGAGCTGCGCGATGTGTCAACGCAAGGTGACGGCGCTATTACAACTTTAGAAAAGATTGATCTTGAGATTTGTCAAGGTGAAATTGTTGGTGTCGCCGGTGTTTCTGGAAACGGTCAAAGAGAATTAAGCGATGTTATTCTGGGCGAAATCAACTGCGTTGGGGGGACGAAACATCTCTACGGGAAAAATGTCACAAACCATTCGATTCGGCAGCTGCGCAGGGCCGGCATAAATTTCATCCCCGAGAACCCACTGACGATGGCCACGATTCCTTATATGACGGTCCTGGAAAACATGGCGGTGACAAATTCAAAACGCTACTCACGCTATGGGGGGCTTATGATCAATTGGCAAGCTGTCAAAACAGATGCCGAAAATGCCATGAGGCAGTTAGGGTTTTCTTTCCCATTGTATGCCCCCGCTAAGTCGCTCTCCGGAGGGAACCTGCAGCGCGTGGTCATTGCCCGTGAGATGTCTCATGAACCGCAGCTGATCATCGCCTCGTATCTGACACGCGGATTGGATGTGCAAAGCACAAATGCTGCTCGCCAGGCCTTGCTTCAAGCACGTGATAATGGTGCCGGCGTGTTACTTATTTCAGAAGATCTTGAAGAACTATTCAATCTTAGTAATCGACTAATTGTCATCTACAGCGGAAGAATTGTCGGGAAATTCTACCCTGAAGATACCGACATATATCAAGTTGGTCATATGATGACCGGCTCCGGAGTTGAAAATGTCGCAAGCTCCTGAAACCCATGTGCACCACGTCTCTTTTGGACGGCGGGTATCAGGCGCAGTGGTTCACTATGGTGTCGTGGCCGCGGTTGCCTTTCTCCTATTCGCCATCATCTTGCTGATCTCTGGCAAAAATCCGATTCTTTCATATCGAGATATTTTTACATCCACGTTTGGCAGCACTTACGGATTTTCCGAAGTCATTGTGACAATGACCCCATTGCTCCTGACAGCACTCGCGGTTGCTTTGCCCTCAAGAATTGGCATGATCAACATCGGCGGTGAAGGCCAGCTCTATATGGGGGCTTGTTTCGCTACATGGGGCGCTCTCACCTTTAGCCATCTCCCTAGTTGGATTTTGCTGCCCTTTATGATGGTTCTAGGCATGATCGGGGGCGGTCTCTGGGCATTTATACCCGGTTTCTTACGGGCAAAAGGGCTTGTAAGTGAGACGATTACCACATTGCTTCTGAACGCAATAGCGCCAATGATCGTTTCGTTCTTCGTCTTCGGATTCTGGCACTCGCCTATGGATACGAATAAGACGGATAATTTCTCTGCTTCAGCGCGCATACCCACGCTGTTCGATACTCGTGTAGACCTAAGTGTCGTGATCGCCCTGGTTCTGTTGCTGCTTTTCTACTTTGTTATGAAATACACCCGTTGGGGGCTGGAGATGCGGGCAATCGGTGGAAATCCTCAGGCAGCCGGCCGTAATGGAATTCCCCTTAAACAGTACATTATTCTCGTCATGTGTATAGCCGGGGCTTCAGCGGGCCTAGCCGGAATGGCTCAAGTGGCCGGTTTCTACGGTGTGCTATTAGCCAATTTCTCTCGTGGTATTGGTTACATGGGCTTTTTGATTAGCTGGCTAGCAGGGGGTTCCCCTCTCGGAATATTACTGACGTCCTTTATGGTTGCCGTTATCTTAACAGGGGGGAATTTTTTACAGCTAACCCGCGACATACCCTATTCAGCCATCAATATTTTATTAGCCTTCACGTTGTTTGTGGTTCTGGCTCGACCAAGATTCTTCCGAGAAGGGAAATAAGCATGACCGTTCTTGCCCTCTTGGGTGTTTTATCAAGCGCAATATTCTCAGGGACCTCACTACTTTATACTACGCTTGGCGAGATCGTTGATCAGCGTTCAGGAATCGTCAATCTCGGTATCGAAGGAGTGATGTTGGTAAGCGCTTCTGTTGGTGTTGCCATTACTGCGACGACGGGAATACTTTATACTACGCTTGGCGAGATCGTTGATCAGCGTTCAGGAATCGTCAATCTCGGTATCGAAGGAGTGATGTTGGTAAGCGCTTCTGTTGGTGTTGCCATTACTGCGACGACGGGAAATCCATACCTGGGTGTGTTAGCGTCAGTGCTCTCCGGTGCTCTGATGCACATGATATTGGGCTATCTCGTAATAAGCCGAAAAAGCAATCAGTTAGCCAGCGGATTAGCGCTAATGTTTTTTGGTTTTGGCTTGAGTGCCTGGATTGGCCGCTCCTTTGTCGGCGCAAAGATCACTGGATTACCCAGATTTACTTTGCCAGGACTTTCGAATCTCCCCATTTTGTATAGCTCCCTCTTTCAGTTTGATCTCTTGATCTATTTGGCAATTCCCACAGCAATAGTTGTCTGGTGGCTTTTATTCCGGACTCGTTGGGGGCTTGGATTGCGGGCAGTGGGCGAGAATCCAGACACAGCGTTCGCTTCCGGCCGCAATCCTCAACTTATCCGCTATCAGGCACTATTTGCCGGGGGCTTACTGGTAGGTATTGGGGCTGCTCATCTATCTATTGCCTATACCATGAATTGGACGGAATTTATGACCGGCGGCCGTGGTTTCATTGCGCTGGCATTGGTGATTTTTGCAAAATGGAATCCCTTGAGAGCCATAGTCGGCGCCTTACTTTTCAGTGGCGCGGTGGCTTTTCAGCTTTTAATGCAATCTAGTGGTGTCCAGATTTCTCCGTTTCTACTGGACACGATTCCATACGTTCTGACCCTTCTTGTATTGATTGTTTGGGGTGGCAGCCGCAAATTCGCTGCCCCTGCTAGCTTAGGGCGTGTTTATGATGGCACCGAATAAGAAAGGAGAGGAGATATAGAAGAAGTGGACTTTATTTTTCACAGTTTCGATCATCATCTGATCCATCCATATGGATGATTCTAATTTGGGGAGAAGAAAAAATGAAGAAATATAAACTTTTGCTAATTGTGACAGTACTACTGGTTATCTCGTTATTCATCGCAGCTTGCGACCAGGCTGCAGATCCAACAGAAGCTCCTGTTGAACCCACTGCTGTTCCGGTGGAGGAGCCGGCTGTCGAGCCAACTTCTGAGCCCGTCGCTGAATCCTCTGAAGAAGAGCCCTGTCTCATTATTGGAACGCTTCATGGCGGTTCGGTAACTGACGCTGGTTACAACCAGGCCATGCACGATAGCGTCATGGCGATTAAGGATAACATTCCTTGCGTTGAAATCATTGAGGCCGAGAATGTTCCCGAAGAAGCTGGAGCCACATCCACAATGGAGAACATGATCCAGGAGGGTGCGGGGATGATCATCGCAACCGCCTTCAATCATCAATACCCGGCTCTGGAACTCTCACAGAAATATCCTGATGTCGTCTTCGAACATGCTGGCGGCTGGGAGATGGGATCGAACTTTGCTAACTTCTTTGGTGAACCACCTGACACCTGGTATATGATGGGCGTCGCGGCGGGACAAATGACTGAATCCAACAAACTTGGATTTGTAGCCGCCTTCCCATTAGGCTGGACGTTAACATTTGTAAATGCTTTCCATTTAGGCGCCCAATCCGTCAATCCCGATGTGGAAACGATTGTGACCTATACCTTTTCCTGGGGGGATAGTGCCAAGGAAGCGGATGCGACCAATTCTCTCATCAACCAAGGTGCAGACGTCATCACCATGCACGTGGATTCTCCGGCCACAGTCCTATCGACCGCAGAATCGCGTGGCGTCTACTCAATTGGTTTCCAATCGCTGGCCGCCCAGCAGTTTGCTCCTGAAAACTGGATCACTGGGACAGGCTACACGCTTGGGGGGACATTAACCTGGCTAACCTCTGATGTGCTTGACGGCACATGGGAACCGATCTTCCTGCGTTGCGGTACAGCAGATGGCTGCATGGCAATAGCTCCCTTCGGAGCAAAAGTGCCCCAGGAAGTGCAAGACAAGACCAACGAGGTGAAGGGCGAAATCGAAGCAGGTACCCTCGTCGTCTTTACAGGTCCCGTGGTGGATCAGGATGGAAATGTAAAGATTGCAGAAGGGGAAGTGCTTACGCCAGATTTAATGGGCTCGGTTGACTGGTTCGTCGAGGGTGTGGTCGGAAGCCCGAACTAAAACGCTTCAGCGCCAATAGATATGTCATCGGCAGAAGAAATCTCCTGCCGATGACCCAATTGCATTGAGAATGAAATCATTAGCGAACACCCAACAGTTCCCAGTATATCGCATCGGTGAGTTAGCTCTGGATTTACTCAAGGCCGACTCGCAAGGGCGCGTCCTGGCGGTATTTTCGAAAGCGATCTATCTGAGCGGCTTGTGCGGCAACCTGTTTTGGCTGATTAGCGATAATATTCCTATGCACCGCCGCGCCATTCAGATCCATGGCGATCTCCCAAGAGTCGCCAGAGATTTGTCATTTAGCGTCAGGGGACAGCGCCTTCTTCTCGGACCTGATATCGACCTTGATTTAGGTCCAGCATCTATTTGGGTATCGCCTCGCCCGAACCTTGGTCAGCCCCCGCCTTTCGAAGATCTTGCTGATCGCTTGGGGAGTATAGCTCGATTAATCGATGATTTTCCCCCACCAAAGGGCTTCGGCCGTATTCTTTTGGACAACACAAAGATTGGATTCGGCCGGCGCATGCCGGCCGAATCCCTCGAAGATGGTTTGGCTCTGAATCATGCAAGGCCAGCACTCGATGAGATCGTTCGTGCATCCATTGCCAACGATTTTTCCCGAATACTCAGTATATCTACAGACTTAATAGGTCTGGGTGAAGGTCTTACACCCTCAGGTGACGATTTCATCGGGGGTTTGCTGTTCTCTAGTTTTGTGCTCCAGGAAATCTATCCTCAATACCAAGGTTTCTCCTCCTCGGATGTGGCCTCATTTGTACTTAATTCGAGGAATCGAACCAATCTTATCAGCTACATCCTGTTGAAAGACCTTGCTTCAGGATACACCTTTGACACGCTCCATCGCTTCATAAATGCTATCTTAACAGATCAGCATTTAGAGGACGCTCAAAATTTGGGATCAGCACTAATTCGGATCGGCCACTCAACTGGCTGGGACTTACTGGCTGGCGTATGGACGAGTATCCTTCTCGCCATTTATTCCAGATCAGCTCTTTCGATAGGAGTGTCCGCATTCGAGTCTAACTCACAATAACACAGGAAATCGGCAATCATGGATATTAAACAGAAGATAGAGAACGCCAATAAAGAAGCAGCACACCGTCTCAGTTCGGGCGATCCAGTACTGGTTGACATTGCTCCTGCTGGGGAGGTAATTCCAGGTTTGGAAGGAAAAATGATCATCCATGCAGGCCCGCCTATCGAGTGGGGATGCATGTGTGGGGCGCAACAGGGCGCCATCACAGGGATGGTGATCTATGAAGGCTGGGCAGAGAGCATGGAAGATGCCCATGCGCAGCTCGAACAAGGCGAAATCAAGTTAGAACCTAACCATCACCACTCCGCAGTTGGGCCGATGGCCGGCACGATCTCACCCTCAGCACCTGTATGGGTGGTTGAGAATCGCGCCTTTGGCAACGTTGCCTACTGCCGCCAGGTAGAAGGCCGGCAGCAGTTTGGTGAATACAACCAGGATGCTCTAGAAGGTCTTAGACGCTGGCGGGACGTGTGGGCCCCAACCTTGCGAACCGCACTTCAAGAGACCGGCGGACTGGAACTCAATCCGATCATCATTCGGGCTTTGCAAATGGGTGATGAGTTGCATAATCGCCACGATGCCTCATCCAGTCTCTTCGCAAACAAGATGGCCGTCGCCATAGCGCAAGCGGGTATCCCCCAAACAAATGCGATTCCGACCTTGTACTACATCACCAACCATCACCTGATTTTCTTGGGACTAGCTATGGCTTGTGGGAAGGCGATCGCGGACCCTGCGAACGGAATCGAATACAGCACGATCGTCACTGCCATGACTCGAAATGGCACCGATTTTGGTATACGGGTCAGCGGCCTGGGCGATGCCTGGTTCACTGCACTGGCCCCCCGTGTCGATGGCCAATACCTACCGGGTTATTCTGCAGAGGATGCTGGGCTCGATATAGGCGATTCAGCCATCACTGAAACCGTTGGTTGGGGAGCTTTCACAATAGGAGGAGCGCCAGGAATCCTCAGTCTGGTAGGCGGAACACCAGAGGATGCATTAGCCTATACGCGTGAAATGAGGAAGATCACCACGTCCCTCCACCCGACATATCGCATGCCGGCACTTAGCTTTGCAGGGACCTCCGTCGGGATCGACATTCGAAAGGTCGTCCAAACCAACACGCCCCCTATTATCGATACTGCCATCGCTCACAAAGATCCAGGTTTCCCGATTATCGGTGCGGGTTTAGTAAGAGCGCCCATTGATTGCTTCAAGCAGGCGTTGATCGCGTTTGGGAAAAAATATGGCACTGGTTAATTAAGAGCATCCTACCGTTGGGACAACGAAATATGACATCTGGCTACGTAATCCGCACAAATCAATATTACGATTCCGTCTTTCTCATGGGGGTTAATAAACGCCTTTCGCAAGGGGAAGACGTTGAACAAACAGCCGTTTTGATGGGCAGCGAAAAAAACAAATTGCTTTTAGAAGATATCGGAATCAGAGGCC
>PVMK01134590.1_pt1 | contig 12065 bp, 11 predicted proteins | sample 1853481 | NCBI WGS metagenome assembly PVMK01 (sample SAMN08533507, study PRJNA380276) | Marine sediment metagenome, whole genome shotgun sequencing project. | reverse complement strand
TTCTTCCTGATCTTCGTCCAAACGAAGGGCCACCACCCCAAACTCGCCAATTTTCTTGAGCAGGTAATATTCATCGGCGAATCGGTATTTTAAAACGTCTTCTTGTTTCTCTAGAAGATCCAGAGGGAAGGCGATCGATTGGTCTCCTTTCAGGTTGGTCACACCAAAGACCAGAGCGTTGCGCGCCAAACGAACGTCATCCATGTTGGCGACGTTGGCGAAGCCGTCGGGAATGTATTCCGCTCCGATCAGGTTATTCTCTCCTCGCCCATGCTCCCGCTCCTTGAATCTGGTGCTGGCGAACACGACGTCGGTATCCGGGAAGCGCTTCACCCAGTCTCCCCAGGGTTCGACAATCAGAGGAATTCGATCCATGCGCGCTGGATTCAGCTTTCCTTCAAGGGTTCGGCCCGTAAAAGGAGACCAGACGGTTTGGGTTTGATAGTCATAAACGGTGAATGTCCCTCTGGCGATCCCATGAATCTGAAAACTCAGGGAATTGTCTTCAAACCCCTCCACTACGGGACGAAAGGAGGAGGCTCCACTGCAGATCTCGCAAAATGCGAGCATGATGGGAGCACCGTCGAGGGTGTCATTGACCACGTGGTAGGCCACCAGAATCCATAAAGGATAGGCTCTTGCCTTTCCATCGACGGACACACCTGCAATAAGATCCTCTGGCTTCATATGAGAAGCCATCGATACAGGCACCACCCCAGGATTATTCAAGGGGAGGTAAATAAATCTTCTTCGGCCATCCAGGGCCAGGGTGCCACCGCGGGGTGGAAATTGAACGTCCTGACTCTCTGCCGAGAGCTGGGCATCTGTGTCCGACGCCGAAAAGGCGAATAGATCCCGACCGACACCCCTAGGCCGAAAAGCACCAATAAAGCAAAAGATTTTCCTAGAAACGACATGTGACCCCTCCATCCGGTTAGGGCTAGAATAGTGGAGTTTTTCGAAAATGACAATTCTAACTTTTTCAAGAGTGGAGCCGGGATTATGCATAGATTTTCGTAACGAAGTGCCGCAGGCGCCGCGATGAGTGCGTTGCGCCACGTGGGAGGGCACCCGCTTCCGGGTCGGGCCCCCGCAGGCGTACTCATGGAGTACGTCGAGGAGCCCTAGGAACTACAACGCAGTCGGTGCGCAGCGCACGCTGGATGATTGCGGCACTGCAGTAGACAATTTATGCATAACCCCGGCTCGTTAAGGGCAGGGAAGCCTCAAAAGAGTGAAACGGCTGCTTGTTTTGCCCGAAAGTCCTCTTTGTATATAATGCAATTCAAAACATTAGATAAATATCTGTAAATAGCTTTAAAATAGACGTATTATGCCCTTGTATAGGGTGCATAAGGTTCTGCGCCTTTAGTCAGAGCCCTTGGTTTTGCCCTCATATTCCTTGAGCTGATCGATCAATGTAAAGATGAAGTCCCGATCCCTTTGATCCAGGTCAAAGAGATCGATGGAGAGTTCAAGCCTCAGAGTCCCACCGCTTCTTAGATGGACCTCCCTGGATTCGTCTCCCTGATTTGAAGCGGGCAGCGGGGAAGGGGCAGCTTCCGGGAGTTTTTGATGGGAACCTCCCTTCTTTCGGGATGCCGATCTCTTTCTTCCGTGGGGCTTGATGTAGGGTGATACGGGGATTCCACCGTCTTTGGCGGCGGCAAGAAAGAAGGCGATGCATCTGCGCACGGTCTCGCCTGAAGCCCCAGTCTTTTCAAAGACTTCCTGGGCCTGGTTGGAGGTAGCAGTCTCCAGGCCAAAGCTGCGATCAAAGGCAAAATCGTAGGAGCTTTGAATCATCTCTCGCACCGCCTCTCTTCTCTCAGGGCCCTCAGCCTCTACCAGCCTGGAAAGTCTTTGTGTGGGGTGGCCAGAGGCCTTCACCAGGCCCAGGTAGTGAAGGGCCAGAAGAAGCTGAGACTGTACGGTTCCCGACTTGTGAGACATGACGCTCCGGTCAACCCGGGAAGGGATGCCACGGCTGCGTAAATCGGACAGGAAGTTGTTGAATGTCCGATAGGAGATATAGGGAGGTATCTTCTCAGATTTCTTTCTGCCCATTGCTGTGTCTCCATGGCTAGAGTAGTGGCTCATATCAGTTTTATCAAACGAAAATATCACTTTTCCGCCGATTTATATCAGTGTCAGACTTTTTTTGATTTTGCCTAGCGCTGTCGGACACGATAGGGGGTGTAAAAGGAGGATTTTGAAGATGAAACAACTTAGAAGTCAGCAAACACAGAGGGTTTCTTGGTGGAACAGGTCCTTTCAGGTGAGAGCGACTCCCGTTCCGAGTCCCACCTACACCAGTCCTCAGCAAGTTGCACCCGTGTCGGCGCCAAGCCCAGAGGACCAAATGGACCGGGACAGTTGGCAGGTAGACGAGCACTGGGTGGCCGTCACCTCCTATCTTGCTGATATGGACTTTCCCAACGAAGGGTAAGGGCCTCGCGAATATACGGCCATCCTTGAGGCGAGCACCTGAGAAGGTCGGGACAATCAGGATCTGGAAGTGGGTTGTCCCGATCATCCAGGTGACTCTTTTTGATTTGTAATTACCTCACCTGTGCCCTTAATATGCCCATGCTGTCGGGAGCGGACCGGGTCACCAGTCTGGCATCAAGGAGGCACTAGGGTGAATCAGAAATCAAAATTCGCACCACCAGTCGTTGGCTTTGTTCTGCTCATAGGTCTGGGTATCTCCTGTGGCGGGAATCAGGAGGTTCAGCAAAGTACGAGTGAGGAAGGTCGGCGACGAGGGACCGCTTTTGACAATCCAGCCACCAACCTTCAGATTTTAGAGGTGGAGAAGCCGGAAGATCTGCGTCCCATTATGCGGGCCTTCAACGCCGGGTTGGGTGTGGAATGCGAGTTTTGTCACGAACCGCCGGATTTCGCAAAAGATACAGAACAAAAAGAGCGGGCCCGTCACATGATTGAAATCGTCCAGGACCTCAATAGTGAGGCCTTCACCTGGCCCAACGCCCCCAGGGCCACCTGTTTTATGTGTCACCGCGGGCACGAAGAACCTGAATTTCAGCCACCGCCGGAAGAATCCGATCATTAGATCCGTCCCCTAACTCCCGTTCCCGAGTTGGTTCCACCTGAGCGCCTGTATGTTTGTTACACTTTTCAGGTGGTATGGCGAAAGCGAATGGGAACAATAGCAACAACAATACTGAAGTAGCCTTCGCACAAGATCTTGGCCTGTTTGATGCCAGCATGATCGGCATCGGGGCCATGATCGGCGCCGGGATTTTCGTCCTTACCGGGATTGCGGCCGGGGTGGCCGGTCCGGGGGCACTCCTTGCCTTTATCTTAAACGGATTTGTGACGCTTCTCACGGCCTTGAGCTATGCCGAACTGGCGTCTTCTTACCCCCAATCAGGCGGAGGCTATGCTTACATCAGAAAGGCGTTTCCCGGCCCGGTGGGCTTTATCTCCGGCTGGATGCTCTGGTTCTGCTACGTGATTGCCTGCAGTCTTTACGCCCTGGGTTTCGGGAGTTACTTCTGGGAGTTCCTCCACAACTACTTTCCCCTTCTCTCCGAGGCGGCTTTTGGAGTCTTAGGCGGTGGTATGGCCCTCATTCTGGTGACCGTTGCCATCAGCGTGGCCGTGATCTTGATCAACATGCGGGGCACCGCCTTGACGGGGAAAGTGGAAAATTTTCTCACCGTCGCCAAGATGATCATCCTGGCCATCTTTATCTTTTACGGTCTCAAACAGATGATGAATATTCCGACCCAGGCGGCAGCAAGCTTCAGGCCCTTTTTGCCCCAGGGGTTCAGTGGCGTTGTGCTGGCAATGGGACTCACCTTTATAGCCTTTGAAGGATATGACCTGATCGCTACCGTTGCTGAAGAGATCAAGGATCCCAAGAAAACGATTCCCCTGGCCACCTTGATTTCGCTCTCCGTGACCATCGTGTTCTATCTGCTCATCGTCGTGGTCTGCATTGGGGCCATCGTCCCCGAGACGGGGAGTTCCTGGGAGTTTTTGGGCAAGTATCAGGAGACCGCCATTGTGAAGGCGGCTGAGAGCTTCATGCCCTCCTTTGGTGTAGCCCTGATCATCTTCGGAGGATTGCTCTCAACTCTCTCGGCATTGAACGCCACCATACTGGCCTCTTCCCGGGTGGCTTTTTGCATGGGCCGGGACAAGATGCTGCCCGTATCCCTGGCCTCCATTCATGAGACTCGCCGCACTCCCCACGTCGCCGTCGCCGTGACCGGGGCCATCATGCTGGTCATGGCCGTCCTCTTTCCTATCCACATCATCGGATCGGCGGCCAGCGTCATGTTTCTGCTGACCTTTGCTTTGGTGAATCTTTCTTTGATCTCACTTCGCCGCAAGTTTCCGGAAGTCAAAGCAGGCTTTCGCGTTCCCTGGTATCCGGTGACCCCTATTGTTGCCATTGTGCTCAATTTGGTGCTGGCTGTTTACCAGTATAATTTTAATGCCTGGTCGTGGTACATCGCCATTGCCTGGCTTTTTATCGGGCTGTTTATTTACTTTGTCCATTTCGAGAAGGTGGCGGCCCCGGAAATGCCTCAGGTCCTTGAAGTCGGTCAGCAAGATCGGACCGAGGAATACGACTATCGTATCCTGATACCCCTGCATAATCCCGATCACGTCATTCCTCTAATGAAGCTTGCAGCCCCCATAGCCAAAGCACATAACGGGGAAATCATTGTTCTTGGGGTGATCGATGTACCGCAGAATCTACCCATTCACGAAGGGATGCGCTTTGTCCATCATAAAACCCCGCTCCTGAAGCAGGCTGTCCAGTATGGCAACAGCGTACAGATACCCACGCGATCGGCCATTCGGATCGCCCACCGCGTTTACGACGGCATTCTGCGCACGGCAGAAGAGGAAGATGCCTCCTTGATTTTGATGGGATGGAAAGGGTACACCACGACCAAAGATCGGATTATTGGGGAAGTGACCGATAAGGTGGTTCACCACGCCCCTTGTGATCTGCTTACCGTGAAACTGGAGGATGATCTCTCGTTGGATAAGATTCTTGTGCCCACGGCCGGCGGCTTCCATGCCCAACTGGCCGCCAAGCTTGTGTCCATTTATCAAGCCGAATACGGTTCAGAGGTGACGAGTTGTTATGTGGTGCCTCGAGGAGCAAGCCAGGAGGAGAAGGAACAGGCCCGTGAGTGGATCGAGAAAACCATTCAAGAGACGGAGCTTGGCTCCAGCGCCAAACGAACCATCATCGAGGCCGGGAAAGTAGCCTCCGGACTAGCCCGGGCGGCAGGGGACTATGATCTCATTGTTCTGGGGGTCTCCGAAGAGGGCCTCTTTTCCAATGTCCTCTTTGGCGAAATCGCCGAGAGGGTGGCCCGCTTTTCCCGGGCCCCGGTGATGATCGTGAAACGGTATGAGGGTAAGGTGAAGTCGATAGTGAAAAAGGTGTTGGGCTAGAACACCCCCTCTTGCACCGGTGAGAAAATTCGAGCACAATAGAGTCCCGAAGTTGCTTTACGATAAGCTTGTACGGCCCCTGCTCTTTGGTCTGGACCCGGAGTTTGTTCATAGACAGACTGTCCGGATAGGAGACACTCTTTCCCAATCCTCCCTGGCTTGTCGCCTCCTGAGTCAGATTTACGACTCTCAATTTGAGGTCTTGGGCGTCAAGGTCTGGGGATTGGACTTCAAGAACCCCCTGGGTCTGGCTGCCGGATTCGACAAACAGGGCCAACTCCACGAGGTCATAGCTTCCCTGGGTTTCGGGCATATGGAGATGGGATCCATCAGTTTGCAACCCTGGCCCGGCAATCCTTCTCCGACTCTACTCAGGCTTCCCCAGGATGGGGGCCTGATCAACCGGTTAGGCCTCAACAGCGACGGAGCGGAAATCATACACAAGCGACTCCGAGACCGACATTTTCAGATCCCTACCGGAATCAATCTGGTCAAGACGGCAGATCCAGAGATTGCCGGAGAAGAGGCCATGGAAGATTTTCTGGAGGACTTTCGGAGGTTTTACCCACTGGCTGACTTCATTACCCTGAATCTGAGTTGTCCCAACACGGTTGAAGGAAAGACCTTTGAAGATCCGGAGGTCTTGGAGCCTTTTTTGAAGGAGCTGAAGAGGATCAGAGCCAAAGAAGCAACTCCGCAGCGGGTGAAACCCGTGTTGATGAAGCTTTCTCCAGATCTTCAGGATCGAGAACTGGACCGTCTCTTGGGATTAGCCGAGGAGTATGGCATCGATGGGTTCGTGATCGCCAACACGACCCTGAGACGGGAGCATTTGAAAAGCCCTACCGCCGAACTGGAAAAGTTCCCCGTCGGGGGCCTCAGCGGACGGCCTCTCAAGGAGTATGCTCAGCAGATGACCCGGAAAGTCTTCCGTCGGACGGGCGGCCGCCTGCCCATCATTGCCTGCGGCGGAATCGGCTGTGATCCCCAAAAACATCCCGCCCAGGAAGTCTGGGAGTACTTGGAGCTGGGGGCTACCCTGGTACAGGTTTACACGGGTCTCATTTACCGGGGGCCTTCCCTGGTCGGCTCACCAACCGGGGATTGATGCAGATTCTCAGGGAGAAGGGAATCCCGACACTGGCCGATTTCTTACAGACGCGGTAGCATGAGAGCCCTAACCATGGCAGAAAAAACGTCTGCTCAGAAAAAGCTTTTCAAGGAGATGGACAGGACCATTGCTGAACTTGCCAGCCAGCTCTTGTGGCAACACCAAGTAGTGCAGGTGAACGAAAAAGAACCCTTTCGGCTCGCTTCTGGGGATTTCGCTCCCATTTACATCAATTGTCGCCTGCTGATCTCCTTTCCCAGCACCCGTGACATATTGATCGGATTGGCCCGCTACCTGTGTCAGGAGAGACAAATCGAATGTGACTGTGTCGCTGGAGGTGAGACGGCCGGGATTCCTTTCGCTGCCTGGCTGGCGGAGAAATTGAACAAACCCCTGATCTACGTCCGAAAGAAGCGCAAGGACTACGGGGGCGGGAATCTCTTGGAAGGGGTCGCCCAGGGCAAAGTCCTTTTGGTAGAAGATCTCATGACCGATGGAGGAAGCAAAGTTGGATTCATCGAAGGGATTCGAGAGGCCGGCTGCACGATTTCCGACTGTCTGGTGATTGTGGACCGCCAACAAAAGGGTGTCCAGAGGTTGGCCGAAATGGGTGTTGCGGTTCATTCTCTGGTGGGGCTTTCCACCTGTTTGGAGGTCGGACAGGCCATGGGTCTGATCTCTGAAGCCTCGTTAGAGGAAGTGAAGCATTACCTGGAGGACCCCTCTGCCTGGAACTCGAAGCGGTGTCTCACTCCGGCCCAGGAGGGCTAGCCGGGACTATGCATCATCCCCGCCGTTTTCCCTCATTTCTCCAGTCAGATGAGAGGTTTACAATGGAGTGGAAGGTCATATAGGGTAGGTCTACAACTCTACACAGATGAGGCAATAGCATGAAACCCATTTCAAGACGTTCATTCCTGGAACGAAGCGGAACAGGTATGGCCGCCGCCGCCGCTATTCCTGCGCTGGAAGCGCCCATTCTCCAGCCCCAGCCTGTGCAGGCCGAAGAGAGAGGTCGGGAGATCCATCTCAAGGTCAATGGCAAGGACCACCGTGTGAAGGTGGAGGATTACTGGACGCTGGTTGAGGTTTTGCGAGATCACCTGGGTCTTACCGGTACCCGAGTGGGATGCGATCGGGGTGAGTGCGGAGCCTGCACGGTTCTACTGGATGGAAAGTCCCTTTACTCTTGCAGTTATTTGGCTGTCTGGGCTGACGGCAAGGAGATTTCCACGGTAGAAGGGCTGGCTAAGGGAGATCAACTGGACCCGCTGCAGGAGGCCTTTATCGAACATGACGGCCCCCAATGTGGATTTTGTACCTCCGGGCAATTGATGTCGGCAAAAGCCCTGCTCAATCAGAATCCCAATCCCACCGAGGAGGAAGCGCGCCAGGGCCTGGCTGGGAACATTTGCCGTTGTTCCAATTTCAACCGCTATCTGGAAGCGGTGCTGGCCACCTCTGGAAAGGAGTCAAGCCGTGGCTGAGGAACTCAAGACGCTTGGACACCCGACTCCACGAATCGATGGTCTGCAGAGGGTCACCGGACGGGCGACCTACAGCGCCGATGTTCAGCTTCCCGGTATGCTCTATGCTCGTGTGCTGAGGAGCCCCCATCCCCATGCCCGAATCCTTCGCATGGATCTCGCCAAAGCATTGTCCGCCCCGGGAGTGAAGGCCATCCTGACTCATGAGAATTGTCGGTTGGTCTGGTCCAGCGGCGATCGCGTCAACAAGCGCTATCTTTTCAACAATCCCGTTCGTTTCGTTGGGGATGCCGTGGCAGCGGTAGCCGCTACCAATCGCCATCTAGCAGAGGAAGCTCTCAAGTTGATCAGCGTCGAGTACGAGCTGCTGGATTTTGTGTTGGACGCTGAAGAAGCATTACACCCGGGAGCCACGGAGATTCATCCGGGTGGAAATCTTTCACCGATCATCAGTTTTCGAAGTACGGAACCGGGGAAACGAGAACCGTCGATCTATGAGCGCGGCGATGTTGAAAGAGGATTTGCCGCCTCAGACTTTGTCTTTGAAGATCGGTACGTGTCCAAGCACGTGAACAATGCCCAAATGGAGCCTCGGGTGGCCCTGGCCCATTGGGAGGGAGATAAGCTGACGGTGTGGACTCCCACCCAGGGAATTGCCAACTGTCAAAGGGATATCGCCCGAGATATGAACCTGGCTCTGGAAAAGGTCCGTGTGGTCTGCCAGTACATGGGTGGGGGCTTCGGCAACAAGAACCAGTGCCAGGATTCTGATCTGATGGCGGCCCAGCTGGCCAAAGAAACGGCGCTCCCGGTCAAGCTGGAGCTGAGCCGCAAGGAAGACTTCGTGTGCGTGCACGGGCGCTGGCCAACCAGCCAGAACTACAAGGTAGGAGTTCTCAAGGATGGTACCCTGCAGTCCATTCAGCTGCGCGGTTACAGCGGCATGGGAGCCTATCGAAAAAGCGGTGGAGGGATCTCGGGGGTGGAATACTTCCGCTGCCCGAACGTGAAGACAGAAATCTATCCCGCTTATACCAACACGGCCGTATCTGCAAACTTCCGGGGTCCTCCCTATCCCCAGGGAGTTTTCGGAATAGCATCCATTTTGGATGATATCTCACATGAGCTGAAGATCGATCCCGTAGACTTTTATCTGAAGAACGTCACCCGGAAATTCCGTGACAGTACCCCTTACACCAGTTCAGGGCTTCTGGAGTGTATTCGCCAGGGAGCCGAGTTGTTCGAGTGGAAGAAGCGATGGCATCCTGCCGGGTCTCAGCAGGGACCCATTAAGACAGGCATTGGTCTGGCCGCCGGGGGTTTTGGGGCCTCGGTGGGACGAAGCAGCGCGGTTCTGCGCCTGGATAGCGAAGGACGCCTGTGGCTTCATGTGGGCGTCACCGATATCGGTACGGGCGCCAAAACCACCATGGCCCTTATCGCGGCTGAGGCTATGGGGATCGATCTTGACAGGGTTCAGGTCATCTCGGGGGACACTGACCGTACCCCCTACTCGGTAGGGGAGTCCGGAAGTCGGACTACCTCCCACACCGGAAATGCCATTGTAGAAGCGGCCAAGGATCTCAAACAAAAGCTTGCCGCAAGCGGTCCTCCACAGGGCGATCAGGTATTAATCGCAGAAGCCACTCCCACGCCGCGTTTGGAGGGAATGGTCCGATACAGCTTTGCGGTTCATTTTGTAGAGGTCGAGGTGGACACCGAACTCGGTGGTGTCCGAGCCATAAAGTATGTGGCAATGCATGACAGTGGGCGCATTATTAATCCGCTCACGGCCGCCAGTCAGGTCAAAGGGGGAGTGATCCAGGGTCTGGGCATGGCCCTGCACGAGGAGCTCCTCTATGATGAGAACACGGGTATTCCTCTCAATCCCGGCTATTACGGAGCCCGGGTGATGACCCACGTCGATGTCCCGAACGTTGAGGTCCACTTTGTAGAGACGGAAGACGCCTATGGTCCTTTTGGTGCCAAGGCTGTCGGAGAACCCCCCATCGTTCCCGTGGTGGGAGCCCTCTCCAATGCCGTCTTTAACGCCATCGGAATACGGATCAAGGAACTTCCCATCACCCGTGACAAGATCATTGGAGCTTTATCGTGAAGAGTTTCACTAACGTGAATCCCAAAAATCGGCAAGAAGTGATGGCCTTACTGAAGAAGGCAGTCGAAGAGCAACAGACCGCCTCCCTGGCAGGAGGGGGAAGCGACCTGCTGGGAATGATCAAGGATGACCTTGTGGCTCCCGATGTGGTGGTGAATCTCAAGGATCTGAGAGATCTGCGGGAAATAGAACCGCACTCTCAGGGAGTTCGCATCGGTGGCCTGGTGACCCTGCAGGAGCTGAGCCAACATCCCCTGATTCGATCTCAGTACACGGTTCTTGCCGAAGCTGCCGAGACGGTGGCCACTCCTCAAATTCGAAACGTGGGAACAGTGGCAGGAAACATCTGCCAGCGGCCCTGGTGCTGGTATTTTCGGCAGGGATTTCCCTGTTTCAAGCATGGGGGTGATCGATGCTACTCGGTGGTGGGTCAGAACCAACTCCATTCCATTTTTGGAGGGGGCCCCAGCTTTATTGTGCACCCTTCGGATACAGCACCGGCTTTGATGGCTTTGGAAGCCAGGTTTCGGATCGCCGGTCCCGATGGAGAACGAGTTGTCCCTGCCTCTGACTTCTTCGTCTTGCCTCGAGAAGAGGTCAGCCGGGAGAACATCCTGGGACCCGATGAAGTCCTGATTGAGATTGAGTTGCCGCCAGCCCGGAAAAATGTAAAGAGTACCTATGTGAAGATTATGGACCGGGAGGCCTGGACTCACGCCGTCCTGAGCGTGGCCGCGGTTTTGGAGATCGATCAGGGAGTCTGCCGAATGGCCAGAATTGTGCTGGGCGCTGTGGCCCCCATTCCCTGGCACCTGCCCCATGTGGAACGAATGTTGGTGGGGCAGAGAATCACGACGGAACTTGCCGGGAATGCCGGGCAAGCCGCCGTCTCGCACGGCCAGCCGTTGGCTACGACGCGCTATAAGGTCCCGCTTACGGAGGCCCTGGTACGGAGGACCCTGCTCTCGTTGGCAGGTTGAACCATGAACCGTCGTGATTTTTTCCTGCTCAGGCGTCCAGAGGATTTAACCCTGGAGCTCTCATGTGAAGAACTCCATATGCGTTACCTGGACTCTCAGTTGGATGGCACCCGGAATCAGTTCCTGGAACGTACTCGGAAAGAGTTTCGCAATCGGCGCAAGATTCGGCTCTATGACTCTTTTTGGCTCGATCAAGGAGGGGTGGGGGAGGAACTTGAGCCCCTTTTGCGGGAATTTCGTCAACGGGGCGGGTCAGTCGAGTATGTCTGAAAGAAGATTGATGAAAGAACATTGAGGTCAAAATCTATGCATTACAGAATGGCGCTGGTTGCCGTTTCCGTACTTTTTTTATTGGTGTCTTGTCAGGAAGGGACATCTCCAGCTGCTGAAACAGGTGGGGAAGGTATGACCGGCATGGGCAATATGGCCGATATGGAAGGGACCCATGAAGATCATGACCCCAAACATGGGGGCATTTTCTTTATGGCCCTGGATGAGGTGCATCACCTTGAAGGAGCTTTGAGCTCTCCGGGGATGTTTCGGGTCTATCTGTACGATGCCATGACGATGTCCTTGAATGATGAACAAATGCAGGAAGCCTCAGGAACTCTTCACTGGGGAGAATTTCCTGATCCTCCCGGCATACCCTTGAAAGTTGGACATGAGGAGGGAGTGCTGATGGCTGAGCTGGATCGGGAAGTCGAATTCCCTGTAACGCTCACCCTCATGCTGAATCTTCCAGGTGCTGCCGAGGGGGAATCGGAACTGTTTAATTTTGTTTTCGATGAGTATTCCAAGCCTCCCGCAATGGAAGGCTCGGAAGGCATGAGCCACGAGTGAAGAGCGCACTTCGCAGGGATCTGAATAAGACGCACAGGACTTAAAATCCTGTGAGGGTTTCCCTCGTGAGGGTTCGAGTCCCTCCC
>PVMK01120777.1_pt1 | contig 12065 bp, 14 predicted proteins | sample 1853481 | NCBI WGS metagenome assembly PVMK01 (sample SAMN08533507, study PRJNA380276) | Marine sediment metagenome, whole genome shotgun sequencing project. | reverse complement strand
TTAGAAACTTCATATTCAGGAAAACAAACCACTATAAAAGTAAAAAAGGTAAACAAGAGTTTACCTTTTTTACTTTTATAGTGGTTTGTTTTCCTGAATATGAAGTTTCTAAACTTGGTTGGTTTACTTTGATTATCTGAATTTATAGCTTTATACTGCAGAATTAACTATAATTTGTGCTTTTTAACGAATATTAAGGCGATTGGTCTAAAATATTATTTCTCCCGAAGAATAATCATATATATTTGATACATACCATAGCATAAGTATGTTTAGTTCATTGTAGATTTGGAGCAAAAAAATGTAAATTCTCGTTTACCTTTTTTTATGTCCAAAATCTAAAAAGGGGTGGCGAACCGAAGGTGAGCCGTTTCCAACTCCACAATAACTCTCGTTTAAACACTATGGCCTGCCGCTTGCGCGGGTATCTACACCGAATGTCCACCGGACATCCGATTTTGCTCGGCATAATTACCTTGCGATAAGGTGGCGAACCAAAGACAAACTTCAAATTAGATGGCCAGGATCAAGGTGATTTATAATCTCGCGTAATAGAAATTGACCCAATAAAAAACCCGTTTACGGTTTATCATAAACGGGCCATACTATTAAAAAGATGTTTTGCTATTTATGTGCGTCCCAACGTCTGGCAACTTCCTCCCAATTGATCACATTAAAAAATGCCGCAACATAATCGGGCCTGCGGTTTTGGTAATTTAGGTAGTACGCATGCTCCCAAACATCCAATCCCAGTATAGGTGTCCCACCACAACCCACAGCTGGCATTAATGTATTGTCCTGATTAGGCGTAGAGCAAACCTCTACTTTTCCTCCCGGGTGTACACACAACCAGGCCCAACCTGAACCAAATTGAGTTTTGGCAGCTGTAGAAAAGGTTTCTTTGAATGCATCAAAGCCTCCATAAGCATCGCTGATAGCACTTGCCAATTCTCCCGAAGGGCCTCCTCCTCCTTCAGGCGACATAACTTCCCAAAACAGGGTGTGATTATAATATCCTCCTCCGTTATTTCGAACTGCTTTGTTATTCATATCGAGCGTATCGAGGATTTCCTCAATAGACTTTCCTTCATTCGCTGTTCCTTCAATGGCAGCATTTAAGTTGCCGGTATATCCGGCATGATGCTTCCCGTGATGAATTTCCATAGTACGGGCGTCTATGTGAGGTTCAAGGGCATCGTGTGCATATTTTAATGCAGGTAATTCAAATGACATATGATAATTTTTTTGGTTTCTATTAATTCTTATCGTTTAGTATAAATGGCATTTTAATGCCCCTAATACAGTGTTGGCAAACGTTTTAATCAGGAATGCTAATCGTAACATTTGTTTACATACAGTAAATTCAGAATCTTTCACATCTTTAAAGACCAAATCGGCAACCTGGTGGCATCATCTTTGCCACATCTGCTCGTTTCATCTGCGGAGAATACCGCGGTTGAGTTTTTTCTATTCGGCCTTTAGCAACTTCTTCACCATCAACAAAAATAGTAGCTGTACCTCCTTTTCCTGTACCTCCACCATCATATTCAAAAACCATTTTAATTTCAGCATTTGGATTGGTGATTTTTTTAGAAGATGTTACTGTGATATCTTTTTAGACCGAAGTAATTGTAGGTGTATGCTGGTTTTCCATTGTCCATGTACAAAGCCCATCCACCAAATTTACCACCTTGAGCAAAGAATAATTCCCCTATCATTACCCTTTAAGCTAACATTGGCAACAATGGCATTAGAAGTGTTCTTAACATTCAGGAATGTATTTTCCAAATACCCTCCATACATCAGCGAGATGTTAAGATTTTCTGTCACCCATTAAATCGGGCGGCCAGCAAGGGCAGCGTTAAAACGCTCGTATAATCTATCATCAAGAGGTAGACATTGTTTGCAATGGCTTCCTTTTCAAATAGAGCAATCATTTCTGTTACTTTTTCAGGGTTTTGTTCTGCCAGATTATTTGTTAAACTGAAATCTTCGTCTACGTGATAAAGCTCCCATTTTTCGTCTTGGAAGAATTTCTTGGTTTACCTACCCATGGAACCATGTGAACAACACGTGCCAACCAGCCATCATTGTAAATGGCTCTGTTACGAACATTTCAAAATACTGAACTTTGTGTGAAGGTCGCAGCATCTTTGTCTTTAGCAGCGTATAACATGCTCACCCCGTCCATTGGAATTTGTTTTACCCCATTAATCATTTTTGGTTCTGGTAAGCCTGTCGCTTCTAAAATAGTAGAGGCAACATCGTTAACATGATGAAATTGGCTGCGTATCTCTCCTTTAGCATCAATACCTTTAGGCCAATGCATTACCATAGCATTTCGTGTTCCACCAAAATCGGCTGCCATTTGTTTCGTCCATTTAAAAGGAGCATCTGTAGCTACTGCCCAAGCAGCTGTCATATGTGGAAACGAATTTGGTCCTCCCCATTCATCAGAAATTGCAAGCATACTTTCAATCGTTTCTTCATCAAATATTCAATTTAAATGAATCATTTCATTTAATGTTCCTTCTAATCCACCCTCACCACTTGAACCATTATCACCCATTACATAAATAAATAATGTGTTATCTAATACTCCAACCTCTTCAATGGCATCAACCATTCTTCCTACTTCATTATCAGTATGCTCCATAAAACCGGCAAAGGTTTCCATTTGTAAGGCAAATAATTTCTTTTCATTGTCGCTTAAACTTTCCCAATCCTTAATATCGCTAGGCATAGGAGCTAGTTTTGTGTTTTGAGGAATAATACCCATTTCTTTTTGACGAGCAAATGTTTCTTCACGTAGACTTTGCCAACCAGCATCAAACTTTCCATTATATTTCTCTATCCATTCTTTTGGGGCATGATGAGGAGCGTGAACTGCACCAGGAGCATAATACACCATGAAAGGTTTATCAGGAGTCATTGCTTTTTGAAACTTAATCCATTTAATAGCTTCATTTGTCATATCTGTGGTAAAATGATAATCTGGATTATCTTTTTTGTGTACTTTAGTAACACCATCAAAAATTACTGGATCCCATTGGTTGGTTTCTCCACCAATAAAACCATAAAATTTATCAAACCCAGAGTTGGTTGGCCAACGAAAGTAAGGTCCTGAAACTGAAACTTCCCATGTGGCTGTTTCATGCCATTTACCAAATGCAGCAGTACTGTAACCATTTTGACGAAGTGTTTCTGCTACATATTTAGCATTATCTGGTCTTATCCCTTGGTTTCCCTGAAAACCTGTAGCAACTTCCATTACCGAACCCACATTCATATTGTGATGATTTCTACCGGAAAGTAAAGAAGCTCGTGTTGGTGAACACAACGCCGTTGTGTGAAACTGATTAAACTTTAAGCCATTCTCTGCCAATCGATCAAAAGTGGGTGTTTCGATCGCTCCTCCAAAAGTACTAGTAGCTCCAAAACCAATATCATCAATCATAACTATTACAATATTTGGAGCTCCTTCAGGCGCTTTTATCTCAAAAATGTCTGGTTTTTCAACATTTCTAGCGTCCATTTCAGTTATCGGTTCTGTTGTTGGAGGGTGAATTGGCAAAATGGTTCGATCCATTTTATATGCTCTGTTTGATTTGCTTTCTGATTTTTCTTTAGGTGTGTTACAACTCATCATAATTCCTAAAGCTAGGAATGAAATTAAAATTTTTATTTTCATAATTTTTATTTTTAGTAATGGTTATTGTCTAATGTTTGCCAACGGTTAGGCTATGATCTCGTTGTGGATAAATCCGTTAGGATTTTCCGCTAAAGAAATCAGCCGTGTTAAATATACTAAACTTTGGTGTGACACAAAACCACAAAGAATTATAGCCATTGTTGTATGCAGTTTTTATTTCTTTTTTAAAGTGAAAATTCGACTCTCTTTTTGTTGAAAATCGAGTTTATTATACAAATTTATAGCAGGAATTCTGTGGTCTTCTGTGAAAAGTAAAACCTCCGATAACTCCTTTTGTTTAGCAATTTCAAGTAACTTTTCGATCAATTTTCGTCCAACACCTTTTCCTCTAGCATTTTTATCCACTACTACATCTTCTATCCAGCCTTTATTTCCAGATATTACTCTATAATTACACATTGAAGCAATTCCAATAATTTTGTCATTTTCTGTGCAGTATGCAAGAGTGATTTGATTTTTACTTTCGAGAATTTTATTCAGTTCGATTTGCTTTTTGTTTGGACTTAATTGTTCAAACAATTCAGAAACTTGATTTTGCAAAATTGAATTTAAATCTTCTTCTTTTAAAATGCCTATTTTCATTCTATTCGGTTTTTTCAAATTGCATACAACGTCTAGTATATGGTTTGTTGCGTGGTTAAACATCTAATTTAGTTAATAAAAACCGAATAGAAAATCCGCTAGGATTTTCGTGAAGAGGCAAGAACTAGCAATAAATTATATACTTTGTTAGCTGCTGGCTTTTTTTAGTGGTAAGTTATTATCTTTTGTATTTTTTTTCGATATCTGCGTTAATTAAATAGCTTTTTCTTTAGGCCATTTCCAAGCATACCAAACAATTAAAGCAGTTATAATACTTTCTAAAAATGCTAAAAATACATAAAATAAGTACCATTCGTTAGTTGAAATAATTCCTATAAAGACCATCATTAGTGTAAATAATGTTCCAAATATGATATTAAGAATTCGGTTTATTTTTGGTTTGAGAATAATTGATGCTGCAACCATCACTGAAGAAATTGCCAAAATTATTGATGCTATTAGTAATTTGGTTGGACTGTCTAAATTATTTTCGCCTGTAATTAAACTGTTTACTTTATCTGGTGTATACAGCTCAAAGTAGTCTCCATATAAATAACAGAAGGTTACAGAAGCCCACAATGTGGCGAGTTTGATTTTGATGTTTACTTTTGGATTTTCGAACATTCGAGTTTGATTTTAATTAGTTCAGTATTAAAACAATTCTTCATAGGTTTTATTACGAGCAATATTTTTTTTCTAATAGTTGGTAACGTTGAGTATATGAGAAGTAGCGTTTATAATACACTTACTTTTCGCATTATTGGTGACCTTAAATTTATAAAAATCATTTTGTTTCGGCACTCACTCCGCTATTTTTTATATACAATGTTGTACACAGTATTTTCTACTTCAAATCATAAGGTATGAAGTCCTCCCAATACCAAGGTGTATAAGTGTCTCCAATGGCTAATTCCAATACTTCCTTAAAAATACTCTCCGCATTATCACTATTTGACATCAATAAAATCCCAATACGTTTTTCAGGAAATAGAATTGAATAGTGTTGGAAGCCTTCTGCATGTCCTTCCTTAAAATATCCATTTCCATAAGGCGATTTTAAAATACCCCAACCCAGACCATAATTCAAACCGATACTGTCATTTGCATTGGTTTTTTCAAGGGACATTGGCCCGAATTGCTTCTTTGAGTTAATCTTAATATTGGGCGTAAACATTAGATTGGTAACGTCAGAATTTTGTGCACTCAAATCAATTATTCTTGTTAAGAATTTTAAGTAATCAACAGGAGTAGTTTCCATAGAACCTGCAGCTCCTGCCTCATCTTCTGTGTCTTTATCTATTATTTTTTGCTCTGTTGTATGTCCATGGCAATAGTTGTTTTCAAAGCGTTCTTGCCAAACATAACTGGTCATGTCCATATTTAACGGATCAAAGACGCGTTCTCTTGCCAATTGTTCCAGCCCTACACCTAAATGCTGTTCAATAACTTTTTGTAACAATCTCATTCCTTCACCAGAATAACTGTATTCGGTTCCTGGGTCAAAATAAAATTGAATTTTACCTTCTGGTGTGAATTCACCTTCTCTACTAATCCATCTCCAGTTTGGAAAGCCTGTAGTGTGCGACAAGCACATTCGAGCCGTTATTTTTTTATACCTATCATCATTTGCAATATTTTTAAACCCTCTCCATTCTCTTTTAAATTGCATTTTGGGAATAGGTACATCTAAATATTCTTGTATAGGTTTATCGAGATCAATAAGGCCTTCGTTGGCAAGTTGTGCTATTATATAACCAAAAACAGCTTTACTTAAAGAAGCACCATAGAATACGTGGTCAATATTTAGACTATCTTTTTTAGTAAGATTTGAATAACCAAATGCTTTTTGATAGGCAACGGTATCTTGGTTAAAAATAGTAACCGTCAATCCTGTTACATTAGCTGTATCAACAAGGGTATTAATTTGGTCGTCTAATTGTACTCTTGTTATTGACGAGCCGTCTATTCGTTGAATCTGGTTTGTCTCATTTTTTTTTGAGCAGCCAACAAGTATGTAAAATGTGATAATGGTAGTTAAGTATTTCATTTTTTTAATATGGTGTACAACCTAAAAGAAAGGTGATTAACAATGGCGAATTAAAAGTAAATAACATAATCATGCCAGCAGTGGTAATATATTATGACAATGATGACACAAAAGTTGCTTTTGTTGATATTTTTCAAGCGGTTAAGGATTGATTTGATTTAAATTATATAATTAGGAAATATTATCAACGAAGTTATTACAAGTTAAAATCATTAACTCAGCCTATGGGGTACAAAAAGGCTGAAAAATTCTCATTATCATAAAATTCATATGTCTGATAATCAGTCTTTTAACCAAGAACTATTTTCAATACAAAACTTACTAAAAATATTTTCCAGCAGATCATCGGTAGTAATGTCTCCAGTAATTTCCCCAAGGTGATGCAGGGCTTGTCTGATATCCAACGCCAGCTGAGTTAATCTCAATGGGTTTGAGCCATTTATTAGAATTATTCAGCTTGTCCAGTGATATGCTCGATTTGAGTAAGTAAGTCTGGAACATCTTCTAATGCGGTTTTAAATACAAGCGATAGGTCAACATCAATATAGTCATGAATAAGCTTGTCACGCATTCCAGCCATGTCTTGCCAGGGTATCGTACTGTGCTTTACTCTAAATACTTTTGATAGTCTTTTGGTGGCTTCACCAACTACTTCTAAATTTCTGACGACCGCATCCTGAATCATTGAGTTGTTCAAGAATTCCTCCTTGGATGTTTCAGCAACATATTTTATGATTTGGATCAAGCTCTTTTGGATATGCTCCAAATATATATGATCATTCTTAGTCACTGAATATTATCTCAAGATCCTTTTCAATATATTTCTTTAGCTTGGGGTTTTTAATTGATTCTTCCGTGACCAAATCCACTTTAGTACCAAGAATTTGCGAAAGCTCCCTTTCCATTCGAACCAGATCCAAAAGTGAAATATCAGAATTCAGATGGACTAATATGTCAAGATCGCTCTCGGAATTTTGTTCGTTTCTAGCGAAGGAGCCAAAAATCCCGATTTTAGCTGGGTCGTATGGCATTAGGTAATCAATTATTTTGTTATTTATAACAGATGAGCCTATCATATTTGATTTATTCACCCTTAAGTTAACGATTTCTAGGTAAAATTGATTTTGCATCCATTAGATCTATCTAGTTGACGCTCCTCTTCACCACCAGGCAAAGTCCGAGGTATTCTTTGTGACGCTTGCGGGAACCAGGGTCGTAGTACTGTAGATAGTAACTAAGACGATTATTTTTGAGAGGCTTGGTCTTTAACCTAACATTCATAGGGTTAATTTATGAGTCTAAGGCGACAAAACGAAGGTAAACAACCTCGATACTTGGTTGATGACTTCTATTGTGTGGTCTCGGGTTTTTGCTTTGCAATCCTCAAACATTTTGTGGCTTTGTCAATCAAAGCGCTTCGTTACCAGTTATTAGGTACAAAATCACTTTTATTCACCGGTATAGGTGGATAGGCGAATTTTCCAGGTGTTATCAGTTTGTTTTTGCCAAACAGCTGTCCAGGTGCCCTCAGTTTTGACCGTATCTCCTGTTTCCATTGAAATGGATGTGTCTTTAAATGTAGAGTAAGTTACGGCCTGGTCAACAGAGGCAACTACCACTGGAACGCTATAATCGTCAAGGGTATAGATGTTTTGCAAGCGGGTCCTGGTCTTTGCTTCTCTTAATAATTCTTTTCCTACAAAAATTTCTCCGCTCGGTGGGATCCGAACAATATCATTGGTATAAAAATCTAGAATTTTTTCTACATCAGTCCCGCTATAGATTTTACAAAGCCCATTGTAGGCCGTTATAACTGATGCTTCAACCTGGTCTAGTGATTCTGTTTGTAAATTGGAGGAGTCCTGGCACCCATATACAAAAATTGGCAATATGAACAAGAGGTATATTTTCATTATACTTTTACTTTTGGCTTTTGAATAAGTTAGCCATATTCTCATACTTTAACATAAAGTTATACTGGTATTTTAATATCTGCTGATGAAATTATTTAGTAACTAACTTCCCATTTGAAAGGTCGAAATGATACCATCCTTCTGGTGAACTCTGTAACAAATCCCTATTCGTCTATTTGTCAATAAAGAGTTTGCTAAAAATACTGTCTGACATTTACGAAGTCAATGCTAGTTCGCTATAAATACTGAGCAAGAAAGTAGTAAAAGTACTGGAAAACAAGTACTTTATAAATTGTAAAATACTGATAATCAGTTGTTTAATGTTTGCTCATTTTCCAATACAGAACTTACTGAAAATATTCTCCAGCAAATCTTCCGTAATAATCTCTCCGGCCTGCCCGCCTCCGGAGGGTAATTTCTCCCAAATGATGCAGTGCGGTGCGAATGTCCAGGGCTAGCAGGGTTAAACCTCAATGGGTTTGAGGCATTTATTAGAATTATTCAGCTTGATCAGTGATGTGTTCGATTTGAGTAAGTAAGTCTGGAACATCTTCTAATGCGGTTTTAAATACAAGCGAAAGATCAACATCAATATAGTCATGAATAAGCTTGTCACGCATTCCAGCCATGTCTTGCCAGGGTATTGGACTAGGCTCCTTTGGATGTGCTCCAAATAAATAAGATCATTCTTAGTCACTGAAAATTATCTCAAGATCCTTTTCGATATATTTCTTCAGCTTGGGATTCTTAATTGATTCTTCCGTGACCAAATCCACTTTAGTTCCAAGAATTTGAGAGAGTTCCCTTTCCATTCGAACCAAATCCAAAAGTGAAATATCAGAATTCAGATGGATTAATATGTCAAGATCGCTCTCGGGATTTTGTTCGTTTCTGGCGAAGGAGCCAAAAATTCCGATTTTTGCTGGGTCGAATGGCATTAAGTAATCAATTATTTTATTATTTATACCGCTTGAGCCTATCATATTTGATTATTTCACTCTTAAGTTAACGATTTTTAGGAAAAATTGATTTTACATCCCTTGGATCTTACCCTCCACTTAGTTGACGCTCCTCTATACAACTAGATAGAGTCAGAGGTATTCTTTTTGACGCCTGCGGGAACCGGGATCGTAGTAGTGTAGGTAGTAACTAAGTCAACTAAGTCGATTATTTCTTTGAAGGAAAATCTCTCCTAAATGATGCAGTACGGAACGAATGTCCAATGGTGATGGTACCAATCAAATATAAATTTGATATAGGTTATTTCAACTGTGCCTGCTTGAGAATACTATTTAAGGTACCTCTAGGTACTTCATCGCCCAGCCGGTGATACGCAAGAGTAACTACTCCCTTTTTTGTGCGGTGTTTAAAGGCCCTATGGCTGCCTTTTTGGCGTTCTTGATACCATCCATCTTCCGTTATTATCTTGACAACTTCACGATATTTCATCTTCCAGTAATCACCAGCATTTGGGAATCTGATGAAGGTTCTGGAATTGGCAGTCCCTCCTCCTCCATAACCTGAAGATGTAATGTTATGGCCTCAATAATGTTAGCTTCAATTTCCTCACGGCTGGAACCAGCAGACGTGCAGCCTAGCAGGTCTGGAATATACGCGCTGTATCCATCAGCAGACTTTTCGTATATGACCAGGTATTTTCTCATATTCGGTATACTGAATCAAAAGATTAAAGTATTACCAAGTTAGCCAATAATCCTTAGAGTAACTTCGTATGGAATATTTATCGATCATCCATGCGTTTGGCTCCACCAAGGGTTTATTACTTGCCAATACAGAACTTACTAAAAATATTCTCCAGCAAATCATCGGTAGTAATCTCTCTGGCTTGCCCGCCTCTGGAGGGTAATCTCCCCCAGGTGATACCAGGCGGTGCGGATGTCCAGGGCTAGCATTTCATAGTTCCATATTTCTGAATTATTGTACATGATTTTATTGATATGTCCTTGTGAGGGAAATGATTCCCCCTTGAATTATCTTTAACCATAAATATCCTTAGTAAAAGATTGATAATTATTTTTAACTACAATTAGTTATGATTAAATTTCAAGCAATCTTAATTTGGCATGGATATAAGTAAATACAAAGCAGGAAAATTGGTCAGCCAGGGTTGGTATAAAAGCTTTCAGCCCGAATCAATCAATCATAGCTGGAACGTCAGTACCCCGGAACTAAATAGCTTACTGGAAGCGGCCAATATGAAACTTGGTGCATTGGATGCGTATTCGCAACTGGTACCGGACGTAGATACGTATATACGTATGCATATTATTAAAGAAGCAACTACTTCCAGTCGTATAGAAGGCACTAAAACCAATATTGAGGATGCGGTGAGGAAAAAAAGCGAAGTAAGTCCCGAAAAACGAGATGACTGGCAGGAAGTCAATAACTACATCAAAGCAATGAACTATGCGTTGAAGGAACTGGATAAACTACCTATATCCGGACGATTACTAAAGCAAACGCATGCTATACTCCTGCAAGGAACACGAGGTAAACAAAAAATGCCCGGAGAATACCGAACAAGCCAGAATTGGATTGGAGGAGCCACTATTAATGATGCTGTTTTTGTGCCCCCTGTGCATACGTCCTTACCTGATTTGATGAGCGACCTGGAAAAGTTTCTGAATGATGAATTGATTACAACTCCTCATCTCATACGTATAGCAATAGCACACTACCAGTTTGAAACGATTCACCCGTTTCTTGATGGTAATGGCAGACTAGGCCGACTGCTGATCACGTTGTATCTGGTAAGTAAAAATATTCTTAATCGTCCAACACTATATCTTTCAGATTTCTTTGAGAGGAACCGACAGCTCTATTATGACAATCTAAGGAAAGTATCTGACAAGAATGATATGTTACAATGGTTAAAGTTCTTTCTGGTGGCCATTATCGAAACATCCGATAAAGCATCTTTCACTTTTCAGAAAATAATTAAACTGAGAGAAGATATAGAAAGGAGGAGACTGCCTTCAATGGGCAGAAGGCATAAGATAGGTGTCAACCTTTTACTCTATTTATACAAAAAACCCATTTTAACAGTTGCAGACGTTACTAAGGCACTGGAAGTAACAAAGCCAACGGCAAACACATTGGTAAAAGAGTTTCAAAAAGCGAAGATTTTGAAAGAAAAGACCGGATATAGTCGGAATAGAGTATTTTATTTTGACGAATACTTAAAATTTTTTAGTTAAAAGATGAGAGTAATAGAAACAACCTCAAAGAAAAAGGTCCAGTCTCTAGTAATTTTCTTGATCAATCATTTCCCAATACAGAATTTTGAGAAAATATTCTCCAGCAGATCCTCCGTAGTAATCTCCCCGGTAATTTCCCCCAAATGATGCAGGGCCTGTCTGATGTCCAGCGCCAGCAGGTCGTTACTGATTCCATTGGCGATGCCAGCTAACACATCGTCCAGGGCCTTTTGGGTTTCCTGTAGACTTTCGTAGTGTCGCAGGTTGGTCACCAGGGTCTGGTCTTCACTAACGTGTTTCAGGGATACCGCTTCCAATATGCGCTGTTTCAGCTCCTCCATATTCGTTTTGTTTTTCGCAGACAGCGGCACCACTGCCGTAGTTTTCAGGGTCCCCAAAAGATCATCACTGATCTGGTCCATTTTATTGCCTACCATAATAAAGGGTACACCCTGCTGCTCCAACTGCCGCTGCACTTTATTGATTTCATCCTGATAGGTTGCGGTCAGGTCCACCACATAAATGACCAGGGCAGCTTGTTTTAATTTCTCATGCGTGCGCGCTACGCCCAGGGCCTCGATTGCATCTTCAGT
>PVMK01162399.1_pt1 | contig 12066 bp, 10 predicted proteins | sample 1853481 | NCBI WGS metagenome assembly PVMK01 (sample SAMN08533507, study PRJNA380276) | Marine sediment metagenome, whole genome shotgun sequencing project. | reverse complement strand
CCACAAATATGAGTACGATGTTTTCTATGTCAGTGCCGCCGGCAAGCCCATTCTGTCTACAACCGGAGTGATGGACAATATCTTCCCGGTTTTCGAGGAGAAATTCCGCGACCAGCCGATTGGTGATACGCCCTGGATGAAACTGCGCATCAACTACCACGCGCCTGCCCGTCGCGCCGGAGAGATCCTGTTGGTGCACGAGCCCGGTTCCGATTACACCGCGGGCAAGGGCCGTAGAGCCTGGCAGTATCTGGTGGGACAGCGCCGTGTGCGCCTGGCACCCGCCGTTTCTTTCGATACGCCCAACCCGGGTGTGGCGGGAACGTCCACCTACGATGACTCCTTTATCTACAACGGCTCGCCGGTACGCTTTGACTGGACACTGATTGGTAAAAAGGAGATGTACATCCCCTATAACGCCTATGACTTCAATTTCAAGAACAAGATTCAAGACATGCTGGGGGAGAAATTCCTGGATCCGAAAGCCATCCGCTGGGAGAAGCACCGTGTATGGATAGTGGAGGCGAATCTGAAAGAAGGCAGCCGCCATCTGTACAAAAAGCGCCGCTACTATATCGACGAGGATACCTGGCATGGCCTGTCGGGTGAGAACTACGATGGCCGGGATAATTTGTGGCGTGTGCAATACGCCTACGGCACCTACCTGTATGACATCAATGCCTTCTACTCGATGCCCTATGGCGCCTACGATGTCCTGCAGGGTATCTACAACGTGAATGGCAAGCCGATTCCGGGGAAGTACAAAAACGGGATACGAGAGAGCGAGAAGTACTTCACGCCAAAAGGCATGGCACGGAGTGGCGTCCGCTAGGTCACACCCACCCGAGGGCGTTGCGTTGGCAACGCCCTTTTTCGTTCAGGTAATAACAATGAATGGAAGTAGTATGATGAAGTTACGAGAAGTATTGCTGGCTGTGCTGCTGGCGGTGACGGTCGCCCCCTGGTCCGTCTCATACGCCGCCAAGTACGATGTTCTGGAGTTGCCCGCTGTCCCCAGTGAACTGGCATCCAAATCAATGATCTTTGCCATCAGGCAGTATGGCGACCGCTATTTTGCCGTGGGTCATCAGGGTCATATTCTTTACTCGGATGACGGCGGCGATTCCTGGACGCAGGCCGAGGTGCCGGTGCGCAGCACCCTGCTGGATATCTACTTTCCCTCCCCGGAACTGGGCTGGGCGGTGGGCCACGAGGGGGTCATCCTGCACTCTGGCGATGGCGGCAAGACCTGGGTGAAGCAGTACGACGGCATCCGCTACGGTCTGGAGGGTAAAGCGTACTACGAGGAAATGGCGGCGGCCGACCCCAATGATACGTTGTTCCCCTACCTGGTGGGAGAAATGGACTTCGCCATCTCACAGGGTGCTGACAAACCCCTGTTCAAGATCCGCATGCACACCACAACGTCCGGCCACGCGCTGGGCGCCTACGGCATGATACTGCGCACCGAGGACGGGGGGGAAAACTGGTACCACGTGCTGCACCATATGGAAAATGATTCCTTCTACCACTATTTCGACTATGCGCAACTGCCGGGGAAGCGCATGTTTTTCCTCAGCGGCGAGGCGGGACTGCTTATGGTGGGCGACGGTACCGTGGAGACCCCGGGCGCCAAAATGATCTATTCGGTGCCCTGGGAAGGCAGTTTTTTCACCAGTGTCGATGCCACCGATGACGCCATTGTGTTGGGGGGCTTGCGCGGCAGGATGTTTCGCACCACTGACGTCGGGCATACCTGGGCGGTGGTGGAGAAACCCACCACCAGTTCCCTGGTGGACTCCACCCGCCTGGCCAATGGCAACCTGGTATTTGTCGGCATCGCCGGTGAAATTCTTATAAGCACGGACGAGGGCTATACTTTCGCCATGCTTCCGCTGCGCTCTGGTGGCAGGATTTATACGGTGGCAGAGGGCCCTGAGGGTACGCTGCTGGTGGGTGGCCCCCATGGCATCCAGAAACTTAATTTGCCGTAATAAAACAGGATCTTGGAGAAGCACTAATGGCTCATGGAACAGAATCGGATCTGCCGGTAATTTCAGACCTCATTGAATTTGATACTCAGTCCGGGACATTCCTGGAAAAACTCGTGTTCAACAACAGGGCGATTGTTATCACCCTGTGTGCCCTGGTCACGCTCATTCTCGGCTTTCAGGCGACGAAAATCCAGCTGCAGGCGGGCTTTGAAAAAACCCTGCCCAAAGCGCACCAGTACGTTATCAACTACCAGGCTAACAGGGACAACCTGAAGGGGCTGGGTAACAACCTGCGTATCGTGGTGGGTGTCAAGGAAGGCACGATATTCACCCCGGAAAACCTCAAGTTTTTCGAGACCGTGAACGACGAGATCTTCTTTATCCCGGGTGTCGACCGCAACGGGATGAAATCTATCTTTACCCCCAATACCCGTTGGCGGGTGGTAACGGAAGAAGGTTTTGAAGGGGGCCCGGTTATCCCCGGCGACTTTGATGGCTCAGAAAAGTCTATCGCGGAGGTAAAGCGCAATATACTCCGGGCAGGCATCATGGGCGACCTGGTGGGCAACGATGAAAAATCAGCGGCGATTATCGTGCCGCTGCTGGACTTCAATCCGGAGACCGGAGAGCGCCTGGACTACGCCAAGCTGGGCAAAAAGCTGGAAGAGATCCGCGATCAGTTTGCCGGGGGTGATGACGATAAATCCATTTATATCATCGGGTTTGCCAAGCTGATCGGCGACCTGCTCGACGGCATGCTGGCGGTGATGGGCTTCTTCGCCGTGGCGGTGGTGATCACCATTATCCTGCTGTATTGGTACACGCGGTGCCTGCGTTCTACCCTCATGGTGGTTGCCTGCACCATGATAGCGGTGGTCTGGCAGATGGGCATCCTGGCCACGCTGGGTTATGAACTGGATCCCTTCTCCATCCTGGTGCCCTTCCTGATATTCGCCATCGGGGTGAGTCACGGTGCCCAGAAACTGAATGGCGTGATACAGGATATCGGCCGCGGCACCCATCGCTATATCGCCGCTCGCTACACCTTCCGGCGCCTGTTCCTGGCCGGTGTGACCGCGCTGCTGTCGGATGGTGTGGGCTTTGCGGTACTGATGATCATCCAGATCCAGGTGATCCAGGACCTGGCCATTACCGCCAGTATCGGTGTGCTGGTGCTGATTTTTACCAATCTGATCCTGATACCCGTCACCCTGTCCTATACCGGTGTTGGCAAGATCTGCGCAGAGCGTGCCAGCCATGGGGCCAAGAGCATGGAAGAGATGCACTGGCTGTGGCGCTTTCTGTTGTCTTTTACCAAAAAGGGGCCGGCGACCGCGGCTATCCTTATCGCCATTTTGATGGCTATCGGCGGTTTTTATGTGTCCAAGGACCTGCAAATCGGTGACCTGGACAAGGGGGCGCCTGAACTGCGGGCGGACTCCCGTTACAACATGGACGTGGCCTACGTGGTCGGCCATTATTCGGTGAGTACCGATGTCTTCGCGGTGATAATCAAGACCCCGGCGGACGGTTGTGTCAATCACGAGATGATGAGTCTGGCGGGCGAACTGGAGTGGCGTTTTCTCCAGCTGGAGGGTGTCGAGGCTGTGCGTGGCCTCAATGTCCGTACACGACAGATCATGATGGGCATCAACGAGGGCTTCCCCAAGTGGGAGTCCATGTTCCGCAACCAGGACACCCTCAACTACGCGGTCAATGAGCTGGTGACCCTGGAGTACGTGGACGTGGGCTGCTCCATCTGGCCCATGCTGGTCTATCTGTCCGACCACAAGGCGGCTACCCTGACCCGGGTGGTGGATACCCTGGAGCAGTTCAACGCGGACTGGGGCGACAACGTGGTGGCTGAATTCCTGGGTGCCGCCGGCAGCTCCGGCTTTGAGGCGGCGACCAATATCATCGTGAAAAAGGCCAACACCGAGATGCTGTTCTATGTCTACGGTGCGGTTATCATGCTGTGTCTGCTGACCTTCCGCTCTGTCCCCGGCGTGATCTGTGCAGTGCTGCCCCTGATGCTGACCTCCATCCTGTGTGAGGCGCTGATGGTGTGGCTGGGTATTGGCGTGAAAGTGGCGACCCTGCCGGTAATCGCACTCGGTGTGGGTATCGGTGTTGACTACGCGCTGTATGTGCTCACGGTGATCCTGGCCAAGGAGAAGCAGGGTATGGACCTGACCCAGGCCTACTACGAGACCCTGAACTTCACCGGTCGTGTGGTAGCGCTTATTGGGATTACCCTCGCGGCGGGGGTTATCACCTGGGCGGCGTCACCGATCAAGTTCCAGGCGGATATGGGCATCCTGTTGACCTTCATGTTTCTCTGGAACATGTTCGGCGCCCTGATCCTGATGCCGGCACTGGCGCACTTCCTGATCAAGCCCAAGAAGCCCCAGGCTGAAAAAGCCTGAGGTAGGTAGCATAAGCCCGCGGCGGTAGCCGCACACTGCTGAAAACCAACGGCCATCGCGTAAAACCGATGGCCTTTTTTTAGGCCGAATAAAGTCGGCCCTACAGACATGCGCGATAACCAGCGTAGGGGCGAATTCATTCGGCCAATGACCCTTGTGCATTGCACAATGGCCATAATTTAAGGAGGGACAGGCCCATGCTCACACGCGCCAGGGATTTGCTGGTTTTCGCTCTGTTGGCAACGATGACAGCTTGCGCCGGCCCGCCGGTCGTACAGGAACAACCCAGCAGCGAGTTCTCAGCCGAGGGCTTGCACCCGGTGAGTTCCTCCGGCTTCGCGGCAGCCTATGTCCGCCCCGACGCAAAACTGTCCTCCTACCGGATAGTCAACATTGAGACACTCGAGTTGGACAATATCGACGTAAGCCGAATAGCCGTTGCCGGCACGCTGCGCAGAAACTGGCAGATGACGCCTGAGCGTGAGGCGGCATTGCAGCAGGTTTGGGCCAGGGCCATGGATCGTTCTTTCAGTGGCTACCAGCGAGCTTCCAGTGGTGACAATACCTTGCGCATTAGCGCCAGCATGATCCGGGTGGCGCCCGGCAGGCCGACAGCGACTACCGTCGGACGTGACCTTCAGCCTATGGGCTCTTCACAGGACGTCGTTGAAATCTCAATGGAATTTCGCCTCTACAATCAGGCCAGTGGCGAATTACTGGCGGTGATACGCGACAGTCGGACCATGGTTTCGGTGGCGATGTCGCGCACGGCACCGGTGGGTGTGGAAACTATGTTCAATTCCTGGGCCGCGTTACTGCACACCAGGGTGTCGGGAAGGTAAGCCAGCTACTCAGGTAACCAATAGGGTGGCTACCCGGGTAGCTGGTAAGTCAGTGGATAATCAGCTGCAGTTTCAGGAATCTGCATGCTTGTTCTGGTAGTCCTGCCAAATAGCCAGGGCCAGGATGGTTGAGGAGACTGAAATTATAAAAGCCATGATGTTCACCTTTTTCGGTTTGCGCTGAGCAATCATCTGCTCAACGTGATATTTAATGTATAGGCGGCACCATAATTCTTCAAATGGCCAATATTCAGGTATAGTATGATTTAAATTCATATTATTGAGGGTGTGGAGCTTGCGATGGATATAAGAGAACTGGGCCGCCTCGATATGAATCTGCTGGTGGCCCTGGAAGCCCTGCTCGAAGAGCGCAATGTGTCGAAGGCGGCAGAGCGGCTGTTCATCACCCAATCCGCCATGAGCAAGACCCTGGGCAGGCTGCGCGACCTGTTCGATGACCCCCTGTTTATCCGCAGTTCCTCCGGTATGGTGCCCACACCGCGGGCACAGCAGTTGGCGCTGCACCTGCCTCAAGTACTGCAAGCGGTACAGACCATGATTCAGCCGGCGCAGTTCGATCCCCTGAGCTACGACGGGGAGTTCGAGCTGATGGTGCAGGGGCATATGGGTGTGTGGATACTGCCACTGCTGCTGGAACGCCTGAGCGAGACAGCGCCGCTTGTTCGCCTTCGTACGCTGTCTGTGTGCGAAAAACCACTGGAGATGCTGGCCGCGGGAGAACTGGATTTCGTGCTGCACGCGGAGCACAAGAATTATCCCCCGGATTTCAGCCTGGCAACCTTGGGCTATGCGCAACCCGTGCTGCTGGTGCGCAAAGGCCACCCCCTGGAAGGGCGGCAGGACCTGACCTGGGATATGTTGCTTCAATACCCGCATGTGCGCTTGATCATCCCTGAATTAGCCAACATACAGTTCCAGGGTCAGGTCAAAAATTTGGAGGAATCGGAGTTTTTCCAACGGGAGAGAGAGGTGGTTCCACACTTGCAGACCGATCACCTGTACACCGCGCTGCGGGTTGTACTGACTTCGGATCACCTGTTTCCCGCCCCACCGATGTTTATGGAACAGGGTGAGCTGGCCGGGGAGTTGATCGCGCTATCCCTGCCGGGGGGCGAGGAAATCACGCTCACCTACGTTATGGTCAGTCATGAGCGGATCCGGCACTCTGCGGCACACGAATTCATGCGCGGCGAAATCCTGGCAATCATAGAGCAGTTTCGCCACAAGTACGGGCTGCCCTGCCTGGAGGATTTACGCGCTCAGCATAAGCTTGGGTACTAGGAAACCTCTGATTGAGGTCATCCTCGCGAAAATAGGGAATCTCTGATTTAAGGTCATCCCCGCGCAGGCGGGGATCTACAAATATCACCAGGTTATGGATTCCCGCTTTCGCGGGAACGACGATAACCGGCTTAATCAGGAGTTCCCTGGATCACCATAGATGCCAACTGGAAGTACTTCCTGTTATTCTCATTGCCCCCGGTAGAGTGAAGAAAGTGCCGGTAGCGACAATAAAGAGGGTTTTTTGATCATGTATTGGCCGAACTACAGACTGTTTCAAGGTATTGTCGCCACTGTCCTGACACTGCTGGTCATACCCGACATCCATGCGGCCGAGGTTAAAGACAGCCTGGACGTGGTAGCCAAAACCAACCGCAGCGCCGTCTCCTCGCAGAAGAAGATCGATGAGTCGGCGCGGGCAACCCAGGGCATGCTGGAGGAATACCGAAAACTGCAGGACGGCTCCGAATACCAGGCGGCATACACGCGAGAGCTGGAGGAACTGGACCGGGCACAACAGCTGCAGATCGGGGGCCTGCAGGAACAGATAGCCCAGGCCAGAATTACCCGGCAGCGTATTGTGCCGTTGATGCGCAGCATGGCGGATGCCCTGGAGAAATTCGTGGTACTGGACCTGCCGTTTCACCATGAAGAGCGTATCAACGGGGTGCTGCAACTCAAGCAACGCCTGAACCAGCCGGACCTGTCCGTATCTGCCAAGTTTCGTTTGCTGCTGGAAGTTTATCAACTGGAGCAGGACTACGGCGGCAGGATAGAGGCCTGGCGTGGACCCCTGCAATTTGGCGGAGAAGACCTGTCGGTTGAGTACCTGCGGGTGGGCAGGACGGCGCTCTATTTCCAGACCCTGGATGGTGAAACCAGTGGTTACTGGAACGCCGAAGAGGATAGCTGGATAGCCCTGGATGCCGATTACAACCGGGATCTGGCCCAGGCCCTGCGGGTTGCCAAAAACCTGGTAGCGCCCAAGCTCCTGCAACTGCCCATGATGGCGCCGGGAGGTGAGTCATGAGACAGGTGATGATCCTATTGTTAGCCGCTTGCATGTCCCTGCCCCTGTGGAGCCACGCACAGGGCGCACTGCCAGAGCCACAGGTAAAGAAACAGACAGAGCAACAGATTACCAACCTGGACCAGTTGCTGCAGTCAGTGCGTGCACAGCAACGCGAACAGCGTGCGCGCAATAAACAGCGCGAGCAGCAGTTTTTAAAGGACAAGAAGCAGCAGCAGGCACTGCTGTCCAAAGCCAGGCGGGATTTCGATCGCAGGAAAAAGGAAAACCAGCCCCTGCTCAGCGTCACCGAGCGCAACAAGGCTGAAATCGCGCGCCTGGAAAAGCAATTGAAAGATGTGGTGCAGGACATGGGTGACCTGTCCAGTACCTTCCGTGAGTTCGCCGGCGACTTTTCCGCGGTATTGCAGGAGTCGATGATTACCGCCCAGTTCCCCGAGCGCGGTGAACAATTGCGGTCCCTGGCGGGGGCGGACACCCAGCCCACTATAGAGGAAATCGAAATACTGTGGCTGCTGCTGCAGGAGGAGATGACTGAGGCCGGTAAGGTTACTGTATTCGAGGCGCCGGTGGTGACCTCTGATGGCACGGCGGCGCAGCGCTCGGTGTTGCGGGTGGGTACTTTCTCCGCCTACGCAGGCGGCGAATTCCTGCGCTATGTCCCGGAAACCGGCGAGCTCCTGGTGCTGTCGCGTCAACCTGCCGCGCGCTATCGCAGTGCCGCCCTGGATTTTGCCTCACAGCCGGGTACTGTCGCGCCCATTACGGTAGACCCCACCCGCGGCAGCCTGCTGGGTATGTTGAGTTACACGCCCAGCCTGCGGGAGCGCATAGACCAGGGGGGAACCATCGCCCTGATTATCATCGGCCTGGGCGCACTGGGCATGTTGATGGCCTGTTGGCGCGGGCTCTATCTAAGTATTGTCTCTGTGCGAGTCAAGGCCCAGATGCGCAATCTGGACAGTCCGAAATCATCCAATCCGCTGGGGCGGGTACTGCTCGCTGTACAGGGCGTTGCGCTGGATGAGGAGGAATTATTACAGCTGAAACTGGACGAGGCGGTGCTGGCTGAAATGCCGTCCCTGGAGCGCGGTAACGGTGTGATCAAGATACTGGCGGCCACCTCGCCGCTATTGGGCCTGCTGGGTACCGTGACCGGCATGATCCTCACCTTCCAGGCCATCAGCCTGTTTGGTACCGGTGATCCGAAACTGATGGCCGGGGGCATATCCCAGGCACTGGTCACCACGGTGCTGGGCCTGGTGGTGGCTATCCCCCTGTTATTCAGCCACAGCGTCATAGCGTACATGTCGCGGTCGATGATCCAGCGACTGGATGAGCAATGCGCCGGCGTGCTGGCCCGCACTGCCGAACAGCAGGAGCGGGTGTAATGGATTTCGCTCTGGCGATCAGCCGCTCCATACAGGATTTCATCGACCAGGGAGGGCCTGTGTTGTGGGTGATCTTTGCGGCCTGCCTGCTGCTGTGGTTGTTGATTCTGGAGCGCGCCTGGTTTGTGCGCATTACCTGGCCGCGCCGTGCGAAGCAACTTGTGGCCGAGTGGAATGGGCGGGAAGACTGCCACTCCTGGCGCGCCAAGAAAATACGCGAGGCCACGATTTCGGAGGTCGACATGGATCTGCATGCACTGTTGCCGCTGATCCAGGTGCTGGTCGCACTGTGCCCATTGCTGGGACTGCTGGGCACGGTACTGGGCATGATCGGGGTCTTCGAGGTGATCGCTGTAAGCGGCAATGATGATGCCCAGGCGATGGCACGAGGCGTATACCGGGCCACAATCCCCACCATGGCCGGCCTGGTAGTGGCCTTGACCGGCATTTACTTCACGGTGCGCCTGCGCCGCCTGGCTGATCGCGAAACCAGCCGCTTACGGGGCAGCCTGACACTGCATGAACCCGGCGCGGAGGGACTACAGCCATGAGTGCAAAACGTCACTTGCTACAGCAAGACGAAGCCGAACTCGATATGACCCCCATGCTGGACGTTGTGTTCATCATGCTGATCTTTTTTATCGTCACCACGTCATTCGTCAAGGAGTCCGGGGTGAGTGTGAGTTCGCCGCAGGCCCAGACCGCTTCACAACAGGAAAACGTCAACATATTTATCGCTATAACCGCCGACGGTGAAGTCTGGGTGGATCGGCGCCCGGTGGATCCACGCTCGGTGCGTGCGATAGTCGCGCGCTTGCACGCTGACAACCCCGAGGGCTCCGTAATCATTCAGGCGGATGAGGATTCCGCCACCGGCATGCTGGTGGAGGTAATGGACCAGGTGCGCCTGGCGGGGGTTGAAAAGATAGCCATCGCCGCGGACAGGCGGGCGGAGTGAGCAGGCGATAGGCTATGCGTTTCTTCCCCGCCCTGTTTGGCGCTCTGCTAATTACCGTCGTGGTGTTCCTGTTTATGCAGGGCCTGATCGAGCGTGGTAAGTCCGAAGATGTGCAGCTTCTGGTACACAAGGATGTGCAGATATTGCGCCAGGAGGAAAAAGAAGAAGAGCCTGAGCCGGATGAAGAGGCGCCGGAGGAGCCGGTCGAGGAACCGACCATGGACCCCCTGGAGACCATGGCCGTCAGCCCGCCGACGCCAGAGCCCGCCACCGATCTGGAACTGCCCGCCCTGGATCTCGGTGTTGGCGACATCAATATACAGGCGGTGGGGAAACATTGGAGCGCGCCGCTGGGGACTGATGGGGTCAAGTTCTCCGGTGGTGGTGTCGACGCCCAGGGCTTTGTGGAGGTCGTCCCGTTCAATACCCGCAGGCCCAATGTGCCGGAAGTGGCCTGGCAGAACAAAATTGACGGTTGGGTGCTGGTGGCATTTTCAGTGACGCCACAGGGCAATACCCGCAATGTGCGGGTGCTCGATGCCAGGCCCCGGGGTGTATTCGAGGAAAAGGTCGTGGCCGCGGTAGAGGACTGGAACTACCGGGTCAGTTTCTCAAGCAAGGTCAAGAGCGATGTGCTGCTCACCCAGAAAGTAGAAGTGCTGTGGAAAAACTTCCCGCAGAATCTTCCCAATGTGGATTGAGCGGATGAGCGGCTATTTCTCCCGGTTGGTCGGCGTCGCTTGCGTGATGCTCATGTGTTTCTCCCAGGCTGGGCTGGCTGAGCAGCAGGGTCAGTACCGCAGCAAGGTGTTAATCACCCCGGGTGGTGAGATGGACAAGGGCGCCGAACTGTCCATCGAAGAGCTGGAAAAGCAGATCAGCTCGATCCAACAGCCCTATGCAAAATCCAGCGCCGGTCGCCATCTGGCGCGCCACTATGTGGAGGCAAGGGGAGTACGGCAAGGCCATTGAATATTACCAGACAGCACTGGCGGCCCAGGGCCTGTCAGATGTCGCCAATCGCGAGATGTTGCGCGAGCTGGCACAGGTTTACCTGCTGAGTGAGGACTACCCGGCGGCGGCGAAAACCCTGGAGCGCGCCCTGCGTATCGATCTGGTGCCCGAGGTAACGGATTACCTGTTGCTGGCCCAGGCCCACTATAAGATGGGCAAGTATGTCGCCGTGGTCGCGGCCCTGGACCGCATGCAAGAAAAACGGCTGACCCTGACCACGGTGCAGATGCGGCAGGCGCTGGCGCTTTATTACAGTGCGGGTGCCTATGCCCAGTGCGAAAAGCTGTTGCGCCACTTGCTGGAACTGGAGCCCAATAGCCCCGATAACTGGCACCAGCTGGTGTCGGTTTATCTGCAGCAGAACAAGAAGCGCCAGGCCCTGGATCAACTGGCCCTGGCCTGGGAAAAATCCGTGCCCTTCAGTGAGCGAGATATTTTGTTGCTCGCCGATTTACAGGCGTATCACAAGAATCCCTATGGCGCGGCAGAGCTACTGGCAGCGGCAATGGGGCAAGGCAAGGTAGAGGCCAGCGGCGCGAACTATCGCAAGCTGTTCCAGTTCTGGTTGCTGGCCCGGGAAAAGGACAAGTCCGGTCGGGCCCTGATGAAGGCGGCACAACTCAGTGGCGACATAGAGCTCTACCTGTACCTGGCACAGCTGCAAATGGAACAGCGGGACTGGCAGCCCATGCACCAGACCATGCTGGCCGCCTGTGCCGACCAGTTACAGGATAAATACGTGGGCCGGGCGAACCTGCTGCTGGGGGTCAGCCAACTCAAACTGGGTGATAGCGCTGGCGCGCGCCGCTCTTTTATCAATGCCACCCTCATTGGTGGTGCCAATGCCCAGGCCGGGCAGTGGCTGGAATTCATGGATGCCGAGCCCACTACCAAAGATGAGGCCCGGCGCATTGTCGGTATCTGTTATGGCGCACAGGACAAGCGGCTGAAAGTCGCATCCGCGCCAGTGGGCGGGCCCGCGGCGACAGCAGGACAGGGCCCAGCCGAGCCTGCGGCGCAGGACGATATCCAGATAAAGACCGTTGCGGCAATGCGCATGTTTTACGCCAAGCACGATATCCCCCTGGCGGAGTTGGCTGCGGAGTTGA
>PVMK01122274.1_pt1 | contig 12068 bp, 14 predicted proteins | sample 1853481 | NCBI WGS metagenome assembly PVMK01 (sample SAMN08533507, study PRJNA380276) | Marine sediment metagenome, whole genome shotgun sequencing project. | reverse complement strand
GGGTCTTTCGAATACGAATAACCTGGAATTGATCCAGCGGCGACACCATTGTCTCTGTTTCGGATTTTGATCTGCTGGTGAAGTCAACGGAACCGCCAACCTATTTCAAACGCCCGCCCGTAAACAAAATAATCGATCAGGTGGCCGCCAACATTGCACAGGTGATTGAAGACGGGGACTGTCTCAGTTTTTCCACGGATTCTTTGTGCGAGGCTTTGGGCCGGCGCCTGACCCACAAGCGACACCTGGGTATCCATTCATCCTGTTCTCGGACCAGATTTTTTTGTCGGAAAGCGCACGTTTATATCCCATGGAAATCACAACCACGGGTATCTTCCAGGATGGTTTAAAGGTTCGGTTCAGGGCCATCAAGCCTTCCGATGAAGAAGCCATGCGTCGTCTTTTCTACCGTTTTTCACATGAGACGGTCTACCGTCGTTATTTATACCCCATTTCCACCATGCCCCATAAAAAAATGCAGGAATACGTCAATATTGATTACAGCCGGGTCATGTCGGTGGTTGCCCTTACCGGAGAACCCGATCAGGAAACCATTATTGCAGAGGCAAGATTTGTCAAGGATGATCAAAGTTCATACGGGGATTTGGCTTTTGTTGTGGATGAAAAATACCATGGACGCGGGATCGCGACGGCCCTCTATGAAATGCTGATACGGCTGGCAAAAGAACGCGGGCTAAAAGGGTTTACCGCTGAAGTGCTGCAGGCCAACAAAAAGATGATGAAAATTTTTGAAAACGGCCATTTGCCGATAAACGCCCGGGTAAAGAATGGTTTATATGAACTGACTATTCCCTTTGATGTTCAAAGTTCACAGACTATTGAACCGTAACCACGGGGCACGGAGCATGCAGAATGACATACTGAGCAGTGGAGCCGAATAAAAGCTTTCCAACTTTGGATTTTTTGACGATTCCTAGAAATATTTGATCTATTTTCTGATCTTCGGCAAACTTCACCAGTTGCTCCCCGGAGGTCAGGTCTGTCAGCAGCAATTGTACTTCATAAGGCGGATCATCTCCTCCTAAAATTTCCTTAACCTCCCCTTCCATTTTTTCTTCCATTTTTTTGACTTTAGAATGTTTTAGCGGTTCTACCCGGGTAATCGTGTTGACCACCTCCAACTCCGCCTGCCAGATTTTAGCGTGTTCTGGGCCACCTTCAGCGCTTTTTTGGCCTCATTTGTCTCATCATAACATACCAGGAACTTCATAAATACCTCCCACGAATTATCACATTTACGATTGCACAAAATCTGCCGATTTGACCCCTTTGCGTTTTCGTTCCGCCAGGACACCGTCGAGCCAATCCGGATCCATTTCCGGTACTGATGAGAGCAAAAGGTCCGTATACTCATGGTGAGGCGGCGTAAGAATATCTTTCTTCAGGCCCTGTTCGACAATTTTACCCTGCAGCATAACGACAATCTCATCGGATATGGCCTTAACCGTTGCCAGATCGTGAGTGATAAAAAGATACGATACGTGCAGCTCGTTTTGCAGGTCCTGCAGCAGTTTCAATATATCTTCGGCAACCAATTGATCCAGGGCCGAGGTCACTTCATCACAGATAATCATCTCGGGCTTGGCCGCCAGGGCGCGGGCGATGCAGACCCTCTGCTTTTCACCTCCTGACAGTTCCGCAGGATATCGATCTTTATATTTCTTGGGCGATAATTCGATCTTTTCCAGCAGTTCTCTGATCCGGTCCTCTCTTTCTTTACCTTTCATGCCAAAGTAAAATGTGAGAGGACGTCCGATGACATCTCTGACTCTCTGTCGGGGATTGAGGGCTGTGTCCGGCATCTGATAAATCATTTGCATTATCCTGAGAGTTTCAGGTTTGCGTGATTTTAAAGCCGGCGGCAGCTCCTTGCCGCCATAGATGACCTTGCCCTCAAGCGGCGGCAGCAGACCGGTGATTACCCGTGCCAGTGTGCTTTTGCCGCTGCCGGATTCACCCACCAGCGCCACGGTCCGGCCGCGTCTGATTTTAAGGTCAATATTTTCAAGGACCTTTTCCGTTTCCTTTCCGGTGTAACTGGCCGACACGTTTTCAATTTCCAGGACAATATCATGTTCCGTGGCAGACAGATCCCTGTCCTCCCTGAGTGTGCGGACCGAAAGCAATGCTCTGGTATATTCCTCTTTGGGGTGGGCCATCAGTTCCCTGGCATTATTTTCTTCGACCAGATCACCGTATCTCAGTACCATGATGCGGTCGGCTAATTGAGCCACGACAGCCAGGTCGTGGGTAATATAGATGGCTGCCGTGTTAAATTCCCGGGTTATTTTTTTTATGGCGGCCAGGACTTCGATCTGGGTGGTCACGTCCAGCGCTGTCGTCGGTTCATCAAAGACGATGAGATCCGGTGTGCAGGCCATCGCCATGGCCACCATGGCGCGCTGGAGTTGACCTCCTGAGACCTGGTGGGGATAGCGGTAACCGATCCCTTCAGGGTCCGGCAGCAGCAGACGCCGGTAAATGTCCACGGCTTTTTCTTCCGCTTGGTGAAAATTCATCAGACCATGTTGAATCGGCGCTTCTGAATACTGCTTTATGAGCCGATGCGCCGGATTAAATGAGGCGGCGGCGCTTTGGGCGACATAGGAGATACGCACGCCCCTGATTTTTCTCAACGCCTCTTCCGGCGCGCCGAACAGTTCCATGCCGTCAAAGACAATCGAACCGGAGGCGATTCGGCAGCCCCCGCGGGTGTAACACATGGAAGCGAGCCCGAGGGTCGATTTCCCTGCGCCGGATTCTCCTATCAGACCGACAACTTCGCCTCTGTCCAAAGTCAGATCAAGACCTTTTATGATCGGCAGCCATTTCTCTTCTTCTGAACTGTAGCCTTCTATCTCTATTTTTTTCATTTCAAGTAGATGGGTCATTGGTAATCCTCAGTCCTTCAGTCCGCTGGCGATCTTCAGAAACCAGTCAACAATTAAATTCACGCCCACCGTCAGGAAGGCGATGGCGCCTGCAGGCCATAGCGGCGTAAGAATGCCGAAGGTGATCGCCCCGGCATTCTCCCTGACCATGCCTCCCCAATCCGCCGTAGGTGGCTGGATGCCCAGGCCTAAAAAGCTTAGAGCGGCGATGAACAAAAACACGAAACAGAAACGCAGGCCGAATTCCGCAACCAGCGGCGGCATGGCATTGGGCAGGATTTCTTTGCGCATGATCCACCAGATTTTCTCCCCGCGAAGCCGGGCCACTTCAACGAACTCCATCACTGCAATATCCATGGCTACGGCTCGCGACAGGCGATAAACCCGCGTGGAGTCCAACACCGCAATCACCAATATTAAAGCGGGAATAGACGTCCCGACCACAGACAGTGCGATTAATGCAAAAATAAGGGTGGGAAAAGCCATCAAAATATCGATAACGCGGCTTAGAGTCAGTTCAGTCCAGCCCCCGAGGGTTGCCGCAAAAAATCCTAAAATAGAGCCGATACTAAACGAAATCATGGTTGTGACAAACGCTATCACTATGGTATTGCGGGCGCCGTAAACCAGACGCGTGAACATGTCTCGGCCTAAATGATCGGTTCCAAGATAATTTTCACTGCTCGAAGACATCCAGACGTCGCCGACGATTTCCGTTTCCCCGTAAGGAGCGATAATCGGAGCAAATATGGCTGCAAAGACATTAATCAGTACCATTGCCAGGCCGATGCGGGCGCTTAGCGGTGAGTGTCTTAGTAATTTTATAAACGCCATCTGAATTATTCTCCTTATCTTGATTTTGGATGCAGCAGCCTGGGGTTGCTGAGAATTGACAGTATATCGGCTAAAAGATTAAGCGAGACATAGACGGCGGCAAAAATAAGACCGCTGGCTTGAACAACCGGGATGTCGCGTTTGGACACGGAGTCCACCAGCAGCTGCCCCAATCCCGGATAGACAAATACCACTTCAACGATCACCACGCCGACCACCAGATAGGCCAGATTAAGAGCGACCACATTAATAACCGGCGACAGCGCATTGGGAAATGCATGCACAACGATGACCCGCATGCGCTTTAAACCTTTTAAACTGGGCCATCTCGATATACGAGCTGGCCAGAACATTGATGATGGCTGCCCGCGTCTGGCGCATCATGTGAGCGGTTACGATAAACGTAAGCGTCAGGCTGGGAAGAATAATTGCATGTATCTTCTGCCCAAAACGACATTTGGTCGTTTATGTTGGAAATACTGGGAAAGACAATTAACTTAACCGAGAGCAAGGCGATCAGAATGTAGGCGATAAAGAATTCCGGGAAGGAGATCGCGCTGAGCGTGCTCGTGGAAATGGCGTTGTCAAACCAGCTGCCGCGGTAAAGCGCTGCAAGAAGCCCGAGCAGAATTGCGAGCGGCACCGATATCACGGCTGCCGTGGAGGCCAAAAACATCGTGTTGGCAAAACGCCAGCCGATCAGGTCGGCAACCGGACGCTTGTTGGCCAGAGAGTTCCCGAGGTCTCCCTTCATAAAATCGCCCAGCCAGGCAAAATAGCGAACATGGGGCGCAAGATCCAGCTTCAGCTCCTTGCGAAATGCCGTCACGGTTTCCGGCAGTGCATTCTGCCCCAGGATAGTCGTTGCCAGATCGCCGGGAAGCGCCTCAATGCCGACGAAAATAAGAAGAGAGATGACGATTATAGTCAGCAGTCCCAATCCAAGGCGTTTTGCTACCATCGTTATTATGTCTTTCATTTTTTCCCCGATTTTATGGTATTGGCAAGACAGGTTCTGGCCGGGATGGTTAAAATTATCCGTAACATGTCCTCTAAAGATTATCCCGGTTTTATTCCAACTCTAGAAATACATGGTTTCAGGTGTCAGAAATCCAATGATTTAGGAACTAAGGGATACAGGCATTGAGGAAATCAAAAATTCAGAAATTAGATCGACAGAATGCCTTCAATCCCTAAATTCCTCAATTCGCAATTCCTCAATTAATGCTTGCTGGCACCTGAAACCTAATCTTCAAATCCCGCTGATAAGAAATGAATGACTGCCATTTACCAACAGCAGTGATTTATATCAATTCATAAGCCGCCGGCATCGATCAGATTTGCACCCTTGATACATGCCCTCGCGGTAATGGTATAGAACCTCTCAAATTCTCACCGGCATAGCCGGTGGCTTATGAATTGAGTTACTGATTAAACGAACCACCATCGTTCGCCATTTCTCATGCCATCCAGAGCCATGTGCCCTGAGATCGGTCCATGTGCCAGCTTAGCTGAACTGGCTTCAACCATCTGGTTGAACATGGGAACAACAGTTCCGCTGTCATTTCTGCATATTTCCTGCATTTCCCCAGTAAAGCTTTCTGCGTTTATCCGTATCCAGCTCTGCCCTTGCGCTGATCAGCAGTTTGTTAAAACGTTCATTACTCCATAGTGTATCATTCCAGGGGGCCCCGTCTGAGTAGGCAACTGAGAACATCATATCTTCAATGGGACGTCCCACCCCCAGTAACACATGACTCCACTCTTTTTTCATCCAGACATTGCTCCAGTACCCGTCATCAGGCTCCCGCACAACATTTATGTTGATGCCTGCTTTTTTGGCCTGTTCCTTCATGAGGACGGCAGCATCCACTGCTCCGGCAAATGCGGCATCTGCAGCATGCAGATTAAAGGTATGGTCCAGCATGCCTGCTTTTTTCATATAAAATTTGGCCTTGTCCGGATCATATTTTCTTTGCTCCAGGTCTTTTGCATAATATTTATTTACCGGTGCAATGGGATGATCATTGCCGGGTTCGCCATAACCGCGTAATATTTGTTTCACTAATTTGTTTCACGGTCAACAGCAAGCTTTAAGGCCATGCGAACATTATTGTCACCGTATGGTGTTTGATCCAACCGCATGGGGATGGTGTAGTGTGCTGTTCCCGTTATGGCTGTGACATTTACCCCCGGCATCTTTTTCATGAGATGTACTGTTTTAAGTTCAACACGATCCATGTAGTTTATCTGGCCGGTCTTTAATGCATTTGTTCTGGCATTGGTATCAGCAATAGACAGGGTTTCGATCTCATCAAAATGGGCTCTTCCATCTTTCCAGTAATTGGGGATTGCGTTTTGAAAAAGCTCTGACACCAGGTTCCCAGCTCTCCAGAATATACCCCCCGGTACCGATGCCCTTTTCCCATTGCTGGGCCTTGAGTTCCGGCGGGACAAATGGTTAAGTGATAGTCGCCCAGGATAAACGGAAAATCAGCACTGCCCCCGGAAAGCTCAAATATAACTTCATGTTTTCCGTCAGCTTTAATATTTTCAATACTTTTTAAATATCCTTTAGCTGCAGATTTGGATTTTTCGCCCAAATGGTGGTTTATGGAAAAGATCACATCCTCTGCTGTCATGGTTTTGCCATTGTGAAATTCTATGCCCTTGCGCAGCTTAAAAGTCCACACTTTTGCGTCGGGAGTTGAGCCCCAGGACTCAGCAAGTTCAGGGATGGCATTGAAATTGTGATCGATTTCCACCAGACAGTTTCTTATCTGCCAGTTGACGTTCTGGTTCATGTTGGAAAGTCAGTGTTCCAGGGTCCATGGAATCAGTGGTTGACCCGCCGGTAATCCCTATTATAAAACGTCCCCCTTTTTTGGGTGTCGCCGCTTTAGCCGTGCTGCTCAGCAATGCCGGGTGACACGGCGGCCATGAGACCCAGGGCTGATACCCGGGTTATGAAGTCACGGCGGGTAATTTTTCCTCCGGTTAACAAATTTTCCAGTTCTTTTAGTTTTGACATAGTCATTCCCCCTTTCGATGGCCTGGATTTTATTAGCTTTAATCCAGACGGTTAAAGTTTGACGGGTTTAATCACAGATTATTTCACACCTTGTCATACAGATCGGATTCCCGACTAAATCCTAATGGCGCTTCTTCCACTCCTTTAGCGTCTATCAGATTGAGAACTTGATTCATTGCCCCCGATAGCAATTTAAGATGCTTCAGCTCCAGGTCGCCCAACTCGGAAATAAATAAATTTATGATGGGATCGGGTATTGACCTGCCCAGTTGCTGTCCCGATTCGGTCAGCGTGATCAATGCCACCCGACGATCACCTTGCTTTTTAATTCGCTTTACCAGGCCTTTTATCTCCAGGCGGTCAATAATACCGGTGATGTTGGCAGGTGTGACATACAACATGCGGCTTAGATCCGCCGACGACATGGGACCGTCGTTTACCAGATTTCGCAACACGCTGCTTTGGGGCCCGGTCAGTCCATACTGTTTGCTCATTTTCTGGGAATCAAGATAGACAGTACGAACCAGCCTGCGGATAGAATCCACGATATTATAAATAACAGCCTCAGATTCCGCCTTCATTGCCTGCCCCCTTATTAAATAATTGAACTATATTTATACATTTCTAATTATATAGTCAAGATTTAAATGATACATCTATAAATCATTTATAGTTAAAAATCTAGGAGGGTTATCTTAATCGGAAGAAAATAAGTGGCCTTATATTGAATCCAAAAAAAGAATCAAGGATCCGGCTCTCATCAACAAAACTTTTTCACCCCGCGAATTCATAATACTACAAAATATTCTTAACTCGGAACTTGCCACGGATTTTTATAACCTCAGGTTATAAATAATTACAATTAGTTTTTTGACGAACAGAATAATTTTATAGTAATTTCCTTAATATTATCTATTTTTCATTTACCCTAGGATTAATTCACCTCATCAGCCTTTGTGCGATTCAGTTTCAACAATGATTAATTAATCCGCCCGGATCAGCGTCAAAATAGCCTAATAAGATTTCAAAGGACAAAAATATTTTACCTGCTCCTGATATCGTTATTTTTCAGGGCGGAGTAATTAGCAATTGTGAGAGGATTCGGCCATGCAAATATACGTTTGTGTCAAACATGTCCCCGACACGGCGGCCAAGATCACGGTGGTCGGCGGCACCGGTTTTGCGGAAACATGCAAGTTTATCGTCAACCCTTATGATGAGTACGGGGTGGAAGAGGCGGTTCAGCTGGTCAAACAGGCCGCATCAGGAGAGGTGGTGATCGTCACCGTGGGCAAAGAATCCGCCCTTATAACAATGCGTGCGGCCCTTGCCCTGGGGGCTGATCGTGGAATTCTGGTCAAAACCGAGGCCCAGTTTCTGGATAGTGCTCTCACCAGCCAGGCACTTAAAAAAGCCATTGAGCAAGACGGCGCGCCGGACCTGATTTTTTGCGGCAAGCAGTCGATCGACAGCGAAGGGATGCAGACACCCTTTCGGCTGGCAAAGGCCTTTGATATGCCGGTGGTGACGGATGTTGTCGGTCTTGAAATCAGGGACGGGGCTGGCCAGTGTCGAACGCGAAATTGCCGCCGGCTCCCGCGAGGTGGTTGAAATGCGGCTGCCCTGTGTCATCGGTGCAACCAGAGGGCTAAACGAGCCGCATTATCCCAAGCTGCCGGATATTTTAAAGGCCAAGAAAAAAGAGGTTAAACAGGTCAACATTGCCGAATTTGGTCTGGATCTTACATCGCCTCAGACCGAAATCATTAATCTCGAAGCGGTTCCGGAAAGAGGAGAAGCCAGGATCCTGGAAGGCTCAACCCGTGAGTCGGTTGAGCAACTGGTTAGGATTTTAAAGGAAGAGGAAAAGGTTATTTGATACGCGTTGCGGGTTGCGGGTTGCGGGGTACGGGTTGCGGGTTACGAGGTCTGAATTGCAGGAAACTAAAATTGATGTTTAGTCCGAATTTAAACCCGCAACACGAAACTCGCAACCCGTAACATTGGGTTGAATACTCAATCATAATTATTGCAAAGAATGATATTCAGTTTGGAAAAACAGGAGAACAAAAACGATGTCAAAGGTGGGCGTATGGATCGAGACTGGTGAGGATGGGGTCAAGGAAGCGAATTTTGGCGTTATTACTGCGGCGCGAAGCGGTGGGAACGCTGAAATTTATGCCTTTATTTTAGACGGAACCGCGGACGAATGCCAAGAGGCCTTGCAGACCTATGGTGTTCAGAAGGTTGTGGCCCTTGGCGCTGGTCCGCCAGAGACGCCCCCATTTTCGGCAAATGCGATTACGGGATTATCGGAGACTTGTTTGAGGTGGTGCCAATACTTACCGAAGTTTTAAAGGAGAAGTTATAAGGGCTCCGGCAATCACGGAATCCAACCCTAACTAAGGCGATGGTAGAAGGTAGAAGGCAGAAGGTGTAAGGTCTAAAGAGGTACTTGGTTTCAGGTGTCAGGAATTCAATGATTTAGGAATTAAGGGATTCAGGAATTGAGGAATTCTTGTATCGGTGATTTTAATCGACAGAATACAAAAAATCCCTAAATTCCTAAATTCGCAATTCCTCAATTAAGGATTGCTGACACCTGAACACTGACACCTGAAACCAATTAACTCCTTCTACCTTCTACCCTCTACCATTTTGTGCGAGCGACAAGCATCCAGTATCGAGCATCCAGCATCGAGCATCCAGTATCGAGCTGGGTGAGACCAAAAAGGAGAGAAATTGTGAAAGACCAGGCACAGGTTGTTATCATAGGCGGGGGCATTTTTGGGACCAGTATAGCGTATCATCTTGCCAGGGCCGGGTGTACCGACGTCGTCCTGGTGGAAAAAGGAGAATTGACCAGCGGCACGACGTTTCATTCCGTGGGGCTGGTTTCCCAGTTTCGTACGTCACCGGCGCTGATGAAGGTGATGAATTACACCATCAACCTTTACAATGAATTGGCCCAAGGGGAGGGCGGCGACTCTCTGGGCTGGCACACGGTGGGAAGTTTAAGGTTGGCCAGCAGCAAAGATCGCTTGAAAGCTTTGCAGCGGGATGTCAGCCGGGCCAGAGCCATCGGTCTGACGGCTGACATCATATCGCCCCGTGAAGTTTTGGAAATATGTCCCTACCTGGCCGATGATAGCCTTTATGGTGCCGTATTCGTGCCGGATGACGGCCACATCGACCCCAGTGGAATTACTTATGAGTTCGCGCGGCAGGCCAGGAACATGGGTGTAGAAATCAATACCCGGGTGCTTGTAACCGATATTGTGCTTTCCCCGGAGGGGGAAATCACCGCAGTGATCACAGACCATGGCAACATCAAAACTGAATGTGTCGTCAATGCCGCCGGTCAGTGGGCGCCGCGAATCGGTGAGATGGTGGGCGTCCACATTCCCATCGTTTCCATGATGAATCAGTACCTGACCACCAAACCGATTGCAGGTCATGAATTACCGACCCAGACCCCGGTGATCAGAGATCCGGACCGATTGTTTTATTGCCGGGAAGATGTCGGCGCCTACCTGGTTGGCGGTTTTGAAACCAATCCCAAACCCTGGTCAACCGATGGCGTGCCGTGGGATTTTACCCAGGAGTTGCTGCCCGGCGAATGGGAGCTGTTTGAAGGCATCATGGAAGGTGCCATGCAGCGGATTCCCATCCTGAATGAAGCCGAGGTCATTGAGCTTATTAACGGCCCGGATGCGTTTACGCCTGACGGCTATTATGCCCTGGGTCCGGTTCCCGGCCTGAAGGGATTTTATGTTGCGGCCGGCGGATCCGATAACGGTATCGCCGGCGGGGGAGGGGTCGGTATGCTGATGGCGGAATGGATCCTGGAAGGGGAAACTTCCATTGATACCCATGAAATGAATGTCAGGCGTTTTGGGCCACACCTGACCGACAAATCCTTCCGCGTTGAACAGTGCCGCGAAGTGATCCGGTATTATTATCACCTGCGTTATCCCAATGACGAGAACGAATGGGGACGTCCATTGCGCACCAGTCCGCTTTATGAACGGCTAAAGGAGCTGGGTGCCGTCTTCGGGCTCAAAAACGGCTGGGAACGGGTGAATTATTTTGATTCAGGCAAAACCTGGCGCCAGGCCGGTGCCGATCAGAAAGACTGGGGATGGGAACGGCCGCCTTATTTTGATCAGGTGGGCAGTGAAGTTAAAGCGGCCCGTGAGAGGGTAGCGCTTTTTGACATGACCTCTTTCGGCAAGATTCGACTGCGTGGTTCCGGTGCGCTGGATCTTCTTCAGAAACTGGCGGCCAACAATCTCGACCAGCCGGTCGGCAGTGTTACTTATACCCAGTTTCTTAATCCTAAAGGCGGGATTGAAAGCGACGTGACCGTCACCCGTCTGAAAGATGATGAATTCCGAATCATTTCCGGAACGTCCTTTGTGTCCAACGACTTCGGATGGATTCAACTTCACCTGCCGGATGACGGATCGGTTGAAGTTGAAGATCAGACCGAAAGCCTGTGTTGTCTGGGGCTGTGGGGCCCTGAGTCCCGGCGGGTACTGGGGTCGTTGGGCGGCAGCGATCTGTCAAATACTGCTTTTCCCTACATGACCGCTCAATCTCTTGAAATAGAAGACATCACCGTCTGGGCCCAGCGGGTCAGCTATGTCGGGGAACTTGGTTGGGAGCTTTACATTCAACCTGAGGACGCCGTGACGGTGTGGGATGCCTTGTTGGATGCCGGCAGCGAATCCGGTATTCAGCCTGCCGGCTACAAGGCCCTGGATGCCTTGCGAATTGAGAAGGGCTATTTATACTGGAGTGCTGACATTTCACCCGATGATAATCCCCTGGAAGCCGGGTTAGGGATGTTTGTGCGTATGAGCAAGCCTGATTTCATCGGCAGGCAGGCCCTGGAGAAAATACAAAAACAAGGCCTTAGCTCAAGGCTGGTGGCCCTGACCATGGACGCCGGCGGCAACCTTTACGGCGGCGAATCGGTATATGCCAGCGGTAAAGTAATCGATCGGATACGCTCCGGCAGCTATGGCTACGCCATCGGCAAAGACATCGGCCTGGTCTATCTGCCTTTAGAGCTGGCCAAGGCCGGTGTTGAATTAGAAGTTCAGGTATTGGGTGAGCGCGTGAAAGCAAGTGTGGCAAAATTACCGCTGGTGGATCCCAAAGGTCTGAAGCTCAAGGTTTAGGTCAAGCGTATTAAGAGTTTAGAGAGTATAGCTTGGTAAGGCCCCATGTTTTAGAGGACAGAGTTTTGAATTCGGAATTCGGAATGCGGAATGCGGAAAGAAAAA
>PVMK01122409.1_pt1 | contig 12069 bp, 5 predicted proteins | sample 1853481 | NCBI WGS metagenome assembly PVMK01 (sample SAMN08533507, study PRJNA380276) | Marine sediment metagenome, whole genome shotgun sequencing project. | reverse complement strand
CGCGTCATCTCATCCGACAGCGTCCAGTTGAGCAATCGACCGGTGATGAGCTCTTTGTTCGGTATGACCAGTTCCTTCTGCTCCCAGTCACGGAGGGTGGTTGCGCGAATGCGGATCTTCGACACGGTGCCTGACGCGTCGCCAACCGTGATCACGTCGCCGACCCTCACCGGCCTTTCGAACAGCAGGATCAGACCGCAGATGAAGTTGGCCACGATTTCTTGTAGGCCGAAACCGATACCGACGCTCAGGGCTGCCGCTGCCCAGCCGAGCTGCGACGCGTTGGCGCCCAGTGGGCGCAGCATCAGCACCACTGCGAATGCGACGATCGAATAACGCGTCAGCGTCGCTACCGTGTAACGACCGCCAGCGCTGGCGCTGCCGTGCTTCAAGAGGATGATGTCGATCAGGGACGGCAGGTTGGCCGCCAGGATGTACCCACCGATACCGATGATCGCCGCCAAGAGCAGATCCGCGAGCGTGACCGGCACGACTCGCTCGGCGCCATCGACCAGCGCAATCTTGTTCCACAGGTCGATGTCATCGAGAACTCTCAACGCCGGAATGAAATCACCCCAGATTCCAGCAAGGCCCAACACGGCCAGCAACAGGACCGTGGCGTTCATCAGTTTGCGGCTGTCGGTGTCCAGCGCAACGAGGTCGACTTCCGGTGCACCGATATCATCTTCACCAACTGCGCCTTCAGCAGCCTCGCCAGACTCGCCGGACTGTCGCGCTCGTGCGGCAATTGATTCTTCGAATGCTAGCCGGCGGCTGGTCATCAAAAGCCATCGGCTCACCAGTGCGGTGGCCAGCCAAACGACCGTCAGGAACCCAATCGACTGGAACAACGGCCGTACGAGTGCCTGGGCGGTATACGCAAAACCCAACAGTCCTAGCGCGATCACTGCAATTGGCAGCAAAACCGCGATCGGAAACCACAAGTAGTGCCAGCGCCACAGTGCCCCTCTTGATCGAGATGCCAACATCGGCTGGGCACTTCCCTTCGTCGGGTGACCCACGCCGACCATCAATGCGATGAACCCCGCCATCAGGGCAACGAAAGCGAACAACGTCAGCGCGCCACCAGTGTTGGCGGGTCTGTTCTCTACTGCAACTGAGGTGAACAACACGAACAGGACGGGAAAGGTGAATGCGACGAACCAGCCGAGTTGCCGGTGCAACCGATTGAGGGCAGAGCGATCCCAGCCGAGATGCCGATCTGCCACGCCGCCTGTCTGGAACAACGCGCGGAGCGAAAGATAAAAGAAGAGCCACGGGGCCATTCGCAGCAAACCCGCTCCCACCACGCTGGCAAACGTTTCGGCGTCATCCGCTGTGACGAGCGCTCTACCGACTGCAGTCAGAATGAGCGGCGCGGGCGCCGCGAGTAGCAGCGTGTACACCACGGCCTCGAAGGTCGATTGCATCGTGTCTTCGCGAATGCTGCCCACGTTCCGACCGCAGTCCACGAGCGCCGTGCGGATCCGTTTTCGCCGCCAGACGAGGGCAGCGGCGACCAGCAGGATCAGTAGGTAGATCGGAGCCTCCACCCATCGAAGCACCGAGAGGCGGGCGGCTTCCAGCCACGGGCCGGGGTCCAGATATCGGGTGACTTCCGCGGGCAGATCGGTCAGCGTATTGGCGTTGACGCTCTTTGTACTCCTGACCCAGAGCAGGCGTTCAGCCAAGAACGCATCATACGCGGTCGTCTTGTCCGTCAACAGTTGCAGTGCATCGTCGAGATCGTAGAGACGCCGCTGCAGGGCGTTGTCATTGGCTATGGTCCGGTCCAGCAGGAACCGATGAGTTCTCACCAGATCCTCGAGTTCTTTGCGCGCGAGGTCGTCCAGCGGCTCCCGCCCAGCTTCTGCAATGCGCTCGTCCGTATAGGCGCTGGCGTCGCGAAGCACCCCGCGCTCTTCTTCAGCCTCGATGAGGCGCAGACTCACGGCCGTAATCGAACGGCTCAGGCGCCGACGCTCCGCCGTGTACTCTCTGGCGCTCGGTAACTTGCGGCGTCGCTCGATGATCGAGAGACCCACCGGCGCACTCGAGTCTTCGAGTTCCAGCCTGCGCCGGGCACTGCGAAAAGCATTGTCGACCTGGGTTCCCCTGGGTCTTTCGCGTTCCCGCGCTGCCAGTTCATCCAGTTGTGCGACCTGCGCCTGCAGCAGCTCGACGAGCGACAGGTTTTCCTCTGCCAGCTCGCGCATGAGCGGCTCGTCAGCGGACGCACCTTCCAGAGCCGCTCGGGCCTGCGCGATCGGAAGCTCGGCCTCGATGCGCCGGCGCTCACTGACTGCCTCTCGCAGGACGTCGATGCGCTGAGCAAGCCCGCTGGCGCTCTGGGTTGCTTCGTCCCGCTGCGCTTTCAACAACTCGTTACGCGCGCCGTAACTCAACAACTCCTGGTCGAGCATCACAATTTCGGTCTGAAACGCCTCGAGTCGGGTTTCCGCAGCCAAGCGGGCGGCCTCCTCGAATTGCGGGCCTTCGTCACGCGCGAGCCGATCACCCGACTGGCCCGCGAGCCCCTCTGCTTGAGATCTCGCGGCCGCGATCTGGTTGCGGATCTTTGCGGGCCGGTGCGCCTCGGATCCGAGCCGGGCCTCCAGAAGTGCCAGCTTCGCCTCGACGGCCGCCAGGTTGGCGATCTCCTCGTCCAGGTTCCGCGCTAGATCATCCGACGTGGCCGAAGGCGAAATCTGCAGATTCGCCGTGGGGTCCTTCGCGCGGCGGCGCTCGATCTTCGCACGAAACTTCGCCGCCCCTTCCGGCGCGCTGCTCCGAGCGCGCCGGTACTCTTCGGTCGCGTCCCGATTGCCGCGAGCGGCTTCCAGATTGCCGATGGACTGGCGGTAGAGATCGACCAGACGGGTCTTGCGAGCCTCATCCAGTTCACTGGCGCCCTGCGCCGCTGCGAGCCGGCTCTGCAGGAGATCCGGCGTCACGCTCCTGTCCAGACCCTGAGCCCGGACCGGCAGCAGCATGGTCAGGCAGGAGATGCCGACCAGAAACTCCACTGTGTAGCCAACGCGGTTCTTCACAGACATTTCGTACCGGCGGATCGCAAATTGTGCTCATGGTATCCTGAGTCTACTCGTGGCAACGCCTCTGGAACCAAATATGCCCTACCGTATGAAGAATCCGACCTTTCGTTTCTACCTGTTGCTGGTGCCGATACTGGACCGCCACCAGAGCTATACTCCATCCGATCAAATAGGTTGTAAGTAACCGAAAGAAATGGTGACCCGGACGCGATTCGCTGGGCAGCTTCGCTGCCTTGCGCTTGCGAAGCTCCGCTTCGCCGCGAACGCGCGACCCCCAGCTTCGGAGATCTACGTGCGAATTCCTAGAATCAGTAATAAATTCAAATAGTTACAAGGATTTTCAAGTTGGCTTGGTGCCGGCTGGAAACCGCCTGAGTAGGCTGGACGGGGGTGAACGGTACGCCCTCTGGTAGGTTTACCGCCTGTTTTCGTCGCAGGCTTCGTCACGGGGACGTACGTCCGGGTGTAGTTGAATGAATACTGAAAGGTCAAGAAGCTGGAACAAAAGAGGCAACCCTCATGATATCGAACGCAAAAACATCTCGTGTAATACTGGGAGCGATCGGCTTTTTCTGCATCGTGAATATGGGCAGCGCCAGCGCAGATCTGCCTTCTGAAACCAATCCTTACATGGGCGCCCCGGTTACCCTGGGCAAAGCACCCAACGGTGCCATTGCCAATCAGGAACTGCTTGATCGTATTGAGGACTTCAATTGGTTGAAACCAACGATCGAGAATCCTGCAGAAGGTGTGTGGGTATTTGGTGGTTACGGGCTCGCACCCATGAGCATCATCGAAGCAGAAGACGGACTCATCGCGTTCGACACCGGTGACACGAAGCACGATGGGGAGCTCATGCTGGCTGCCATCCGCACCGTAAGCCAAAAGCCTATCAAGGTCATCATCTATGGCCATTCACATACGGTTGCCGGCGCTGGCGTGATGGCCGAGGGCAACAAGAACATCATGACCATCGGGCATCCGGGGCTCAACGAGGTAGTAGCAGGGAATCTTGGTTCGGGCGGTGCACCGTCCTTTTATCCCGAGGTCAGTCCCTATCTAACCGCACGCGCACTCACTCAGTTCAACGCCTATATGCCAAACGAGGGGCCAGACGCCTACGTCCTGCCCACCAATCTCACCGAGATCGATGCCGACTTCCTTCCGGTGAATACGCCTGTGCAAGACGGACAGGAGATGACCGTTCTGGGCATCAAGATGCAGTTCTTTACCAAGTACGGGTCGGATGACAAGGTTCATACAACAGTCTGGCTCCCGGAGCGCAGGATCGTGTTCACCACGCTGCTGTGGAGTGCGCCGCCACAACTCTACTCCGTGCGTGGCGATGTCTTCAGAGATCCGCGCGAGTGGATCGCCGGACTGAAATTCACACGTGATCTCAACCCGGACGTGCTGGTTTCCGCGGGATCAAGACCAGTTGTGGGTGAGAAAAATGTGCGCAAAACACTCGCAGACTACCTGGATGGCGCGAGTTTCGTGCTCGACCAATCCCTGCGCGGCATTCTGGCCGGTATGGGGCCGGATGAATTGCGCCACTTCGTAAAGTTCCCGAAGTACCTGGATGATGCACCGATCAATTTGCAGGGTTACGGAGAGATTTCCTCTTACCCCCCCGCAATCTTCTACAAGACAGTTGGCTGGTATGACAACGACGCCGCCAACCTGAAACCGATTGCGCCTCTCGACGAAGCACAGCGTTTAGTGCCACTCATGGGTGGCCGCGCAAAAGTACTCGAGGCAGCCAGAGCAGCTCTCGATAAGAAGGAATATGCCTGGGCGGCGAAACTCGCGAATCAGCTGTATCTGATCGACAAACAGGATAAGGACGCACGTCAGCTCAAAGCCGATGCACTGCGCCAGATGGCCTATGTATCGACCGGCGCCAATGACAGGGCTCACCTCATGTCACAGGCCCTCTCTTTGGAAGGAAAGACAACGATCGCCCGCCTTATCCCGCCAGCGCCGGCATTTATTATCGCGACCCCAACCATCTACGTAGACTTCTTCCGTGTCCGCATTGACCCGTCAAAGAGCGACCAGACCGACAAGTTTGTTCGTTTTAATTTTGCCGACGGAACGACCGCCGGTCTCCATGTCCGGCGGGCGGTGGCAGAATTTGTTACGGACCCGGATAAGTACTATCGCAAGCCCGATTTCACCCTGGCCATGACCGGAGAAACCTGGGCCAAAGTCTATTTAAGCCAAGCGATGCCGGAAGACTTGATCAACAATGGCGACATCAAGGTAACTGGCGATGCGAATGAAGCCGCGCGTGTGATCAACCTGTTCGACCGGTATTCGCCGGAAAAGGCCGTCGCTATCCCACCCGCCTTCCTTGAGCACGCTCACTGATCTGGGCTGGTTGAAGGGTCGCAAGAGCCTCTCCGGACTGACTTGATGCGCAACGTTCAGAGGAGGAGGGGCTCGCCAACAAACTGAAGACAAATGGTGACCCGGGCGCGATTCGCTGGACAGCTTCGCTGCCTAGCCGTTCATGATCGACCTCCACTTTCCACGCACCAGAACGCCTACAATGTGTCTAGTGAGGTCGGTGATAGCTACAGTGGCGGGAGCTGGCGCAGATCGGAGCTGAAGCCTTCGATTTACCGGGATGCGCAGTCACGAAATTGCGAAGGTCTTGAGTGATCAGGATCGATCGCCAACGGCAACAGCGAATAGTCGACGACTGAAGGGCCGGGACCGATTCTTGCCAAGGGTGCATGGTCGGACCGCCAACAAGGAGAGAACATGAAAAGCCGTTTGTCCATACTAGTCATTTCGATGTTGTTGCTCTTTTCAATGAGCACGGGGTGTATCGGCAACTTCGGGCTGTCCGGAAAGGTACGGAAATTCAATCTCGAACAGACCGAGGACCGCTGGGGCCGCGAGATTCTCTTCGTCGTACTCTACGTCATCCCTGTCTATCCATTCGCGGGACTACTCGACATAATCATCTTCAACTCGATGGAGTTTTGGACGGGAACGAATCCGATCAACGGGAGCGCTAGCGTTACGCCTATTGCCATGCAGGAGTGGACGACCGAGGACGGCACGAAAGTCACGATGCAGGGCCTGCCGGACCATTCGATCGATGTGAATGTGGTCAGACCTGACGGAGACACGCGCTATTTCAACCTGATGCGAACGGACGAAGGCGTCACGGCCAGAGACGAGGCGGGCAACGTCATCATCAGTACCGCAGACCTTCCGATGGACGTGCTTGAGGGTCACTTCTAGCGCGACTCGGATCGAGCAATCTGGGGCGGCGCCGGTCTCGCACCGGCGCCGCCTTTTTTTTGGTGGGAGAAGGCAGAAACGGGGGAAGGGGAGGATCACACCATTTAGAGACACTGACGAAGAGAGCGAAGTATCTGACTACGAAAGAGAAAGCGATGGTGACCCGGGCGCAGGGAGAAAGAGAATCTACGTAACGCGACCTAGCCTCAAAGAGGAGCCGAAACCCTCTCTACGAAAAACACCCTCGCGGTCCCACAAGCTTTGACGACGTACAGTGCAGCCCGTCAGGGGAAGTCGGACATTGGGGTGATCTAAGCTAAAAGACACTTTATGGGATCTGCGATTCCGAGGAGAGTCTCGAAATGACAAGGACGAAGAAACCGACCTTTCGTTCCTGCCCGTCGCCGGCGCCGGCGCTGACCCGCTCTCGACCGGCGCCAACGCTACACTTCGTAAGGTTACGAATTCTGTAAGTGGTTGAAAGAGATGGTGACCCGGGCGCGATTCGCTGGGCAGCTTCGCTGCCTTGCGCTTGCGAAGCTCCGCTTCGCCGCGAACGCGCGACCCCCAGCTTCGGAGGCTGTTCCGGGAATCCTGTAACCTACCGGTATTACTTCTCTATTCGGAAAAATTGGTTCGGTCCTGTAGTGCCAGGAGATGCCATAGGGTGACACCGTCACGTCGGGCGGACCCGGGAATCGAACCCGCCTTGCACCTATCAATTCCAGGTACTTGGCGATGGAAGACGTGGGACCGGTGTGGGGCCACTGACGTGACCCCTTCTTTCCCTCCGATCTTCCTGACAATCCTCCGGGGTTGAAAGTCTATACTGCCTGCTCGGCGAAGTCCCTTGGCGAGACCTACATCGAATGGGAACGAAGAGTCGGAGCACGTTGGGCGACCTGTTTTACTCTTCTAGCTGCAACGGCGGCAACGGCCAGCGCCCTTCCAACAAATCCGGGCCGGGCTGATAGGCACGCAATACCAGCCAGAAGACACCCTGGGGCGCAGGCAACCAGTTCGCGTCCGGATCTTCCGGGCGTCCATGTTGCAGAGCAATGGTCAGCCCCCCTTCAGCATCGCGAACTAGACCTTCGGTGCGATCACCGATGGAGTAGCGTTGGATCTCATTGGCCACCAAGTTGCCATCCTCCCCGTACAGGGTAATCGACCAGAAGGCCCTCACGTCCGGCTCGCTGCCCGCAGGCATGTGGATTCGGTAGCGTCTGCTGCCGTCCAATGGCTGGCCATCACTGCCATGGAAAGCGCCGTAGTACATCGCCTCCACGGGATCAACGGCCACGATACCTGCGTAGGACTGATGCACGGTGCGATTCAGAAAGTCACCATTCGTACCGGCGCGACCCAAGGCGAGGTTGTAGAGCCAGCCATTACTGGACAACACCGTCCGGCCAGCACCACTCATCTGGGCGGCGTGAATTTGGTGGAGGCCCTCCGCGGCCGCACGCGCCAGCCCCCGCTTGTACTCCTCATCGAGCGCTTCCACGTCCATCCCCGGCCCGAGATTCAACTCCCGGAAGAAGGCCGTCAGCGCGACTTCGTCGTCCACCGGCGGGTTCTCCGTCAAGGCCCGGTTGATCGTTTTCCAGACCGCGAGCGGATCCGCCTTCGGATCGTAGGGCTTGAACACCTTCGGACTGGGGATGTTGATCTGTTCCCGGCCCCACTGACTCAACGGCACCAGCTCATACTGCTGTTGCAATGCCCGCACCTCTGGCACGTCGGCCTCATTGGCCACGTAGGTACGCCCCACTACCAGCACCCAGGGTGAGGGAACCTCCACCAGAGAAGTGACATCTCCTGGTAGCTCGCCCTGCCAACCACGGGGCAGAAGTGCGTAGTGGCCGCCGCCTCGGCCATGGACCAGCTCGCTGACATAGCCGAAATTGTCGGAGTTCATGCCCGACAGCTGAAAGGTGAAGTATCGACCGATCTCCGGAATCGATAGGACCATGGGTTCGTCGGCCACATGCAGCCAAGCGATCGAATAGAGGGTGTCGTTGTTGGGCGCCCCACCCTCACGCCAGCTGGCATCCGTAAGACGGGATCCATGCCAGAACCTGTTGAGCGCAAGATTGGGCACCACCTCGGGGTAGGGGCTCGGTTCCTGTGTCCAGTCCCACCGCACCATCGCCATGCGCAGATAGGGGTAGAAATAGTGCATGCCCGCGACGCCCATGTTGAAGGCGTAGTCCTCACGCCAGTCGGTCGCGACCACGCTTTCGCCGTCAGGTTCAGGCTCATAGCCTGCGGACGCGCTCCCGGCGGCGAAGGAATGTTCTTCAGGCCACTCCATTACGTCCTCCGTCAGTTCAGTCCTTGCGGTCTGCTGCCCGACGGAACAGGCACACAGCAGCACAGCCGCTACCACCGACAGTCTTAGTCCCTCCCTCATGGAGCCCTCCCCTGACTAGATTGTGACGTGCCTTTTCGTCCTTACCAACTTCTTCTGACGGGAAACATATCAGCGACGTCGACCTGAACGCGCTTTCGTTTTCTTTGTCCGAGATCCGTGACTACTGCAGGTACAGATCACGCAAAGCCTGCTGCCGAGAAGGCCGGCCGCGATCAGGACTTGCTCGCCTTCGCGCACTCGCTCGAATCTCTCCGCGTCAGCGCGGCCGTCGATCAGCGCGACGCGGGTCGTTTCCGGCGGCTCCACTCGAGCATCATGTCGTCGACCACCTCGATGCCCGCAACCAGCGCCTGGGTACCCTCGGGAACCGAGTAGATACCCACTGCTATGTAGGTCAGGTCGTCCCGCTCGACGACAGCACTATCGACGCGGGTATCTTTCCAGGTTCCCGACTTTCGATAGATCCGCAGCCCTTCGCGCTCCGACAGCCCCTTCACGAAGTTGTGCTTCAGGCCCGGGTTGCCGAAAATCTCTCGGAACAGCGGTATAAAACGGGCTTCCACCAGCGTGCCGGTCAACCACCCGTAGTAGAGCCGTGCCGCCTGCATGGCCGAAGCCCCGTGGCCGATACCGTGAAGGGGATCCCGCTGCCAGGCCGGCAACCCGTCGTAGCTCTTTCCAACCCAGAGACCGCCGCCGTGTTCCGGGTCGTAGAGCTTTCCGTGGCGCTCGTCTTGAAGGATCGTGCCGAGGCGTTCGATTCCCACCTTGCGCAGCACGGCGCTGGCGTCTTCGTTTGACGACTTGCGGACCATGTTCACGAGCTGTGCGCGGGTCTCGTCATCGAGCTCAAGGGCTCCCTCCTGAATCTCCACCATCGCACCGAAGACGATCGCCACCTTGGGAAGGCTCGCTGCGTACAGCATCAGGTCCGGGTTGTACCCAGCTACACTAGGGTTACGAAGATCTGTTATGTCGGCGACGAGGACGCTGGCTTTTTTGTTGCGGACCGCCTCCCTGAAGCGCTGGGCGTTGGGCGTCGCGTCTACTGCCGCGTCGAGGGCTGCCTGCAGCTCTGCGTCGTGGGCGTCGCGGAGGTCGGGGTAGGCCGGCGCTGCGCAGGCAGAGACCGCCAGAAGAAGAATAAGAACGACCAAGACTCGCGAGCGGTATCGGTAGGGACCTGTCATGCGCAAACAGTAGCTGAGGCCGGAGTGGAGAGTTCAAGGGCCGTGTCGACGGACATCACCGGGGTGCTCTTGCTGCCCGCGCGGTGAGACGGGAACGGTTCGATGGAGCGGCCGGCATCGACCGGCTCGGACTCTCCCGAATGCCATCGCGCGTGCACTCCCACGTGTGGGTTACCTCCCCCCCGGTTTCATCTCTTCCCGCGCCTTGCGCTGCTTCTCGAACGCTTCCAACTGCAACTTGTACGCGGTGTAGTACTTGAAGATATTGCGCACGTAGGTGGTCGTCTCGATACCCACCCGTTCGGCCGCCATCACCTCGACGTTGTTGAACCACTCGTCGGGATCGAGCCCGCGCTGCCGTGCCATCTCCCGCAGCTGCTTCACGCGGCCGGGACCCGCATTGTAGCTGGCGAGCGCAAACAGCGCGCGATTCTGGTCGCTGAAGTCGGCTTCTGAAAAGTACCGGGTCATCAGCTGATCCATGTACTTCGCGCCAGCGTGGATATTCGGCTCGAGAATGCCGATGTCACCCACATTCAACTCGGCGCCGGTGGCGGGCATGATCTGCATGATGCCGATGGCGCCAGTCGGGCTGCGCGCGTCCTGCTTGAGGCCGGATTCCTGGTAGCCCTGCGCCGCGAGCATGAGTGGTTCGAAATTGTACTTTGCCCCGTACTTTTCGAACAGCTGGAGTATCTGCTCGAACCGGTTCCAGGGTTCCGAAGCCGTGTTGTTGGTGATCTGCTTGATGCGCTTACTGTGCTTCGCGATGCGATAGTCGATGACGCCCTGTTTCTTCGCCCAATTGACGTAGAAGTCGTCGAGTGCCTCGGCCAGCTTGGGGCTCTTCTTGCGGATCGCCCAGCCGGAGTAGCCGCCCTCGGCTACGACGACGTCGGTGACCGTGATCTTCGGCAGCGCTTGCGCCCAGGCTCGCGCCTTCGAGTCGTCGACCACGATCAGCTCGAGCACCCCCGCGTTCAGCATCTCCATCAGATCCTCGTCTTCCAGCGCGTCCGGGACGAGCGTGAGCTTGATCGCGGCCTTGCGCGCCTTCTTGAAACGCGCATTCACTGCGGCGAGGCTGCCGTAGTAGCTGGAGGACTTGCGCACATGAACGCGCTTGCCGGCGAGATCGTCGACGCTGGCAATCGCGGGAGAGCTAGGTCCGGTGACCACCAGCTCCCTTACGGGTTTGCGGTCCCTCGGGGCGACGAAATCCACGAGCTTCAGTCGTGCGGGCGTTTCGGTGAGGTTGCCCGCGGCGATGTCACCCAGACCCTTGGCGACGTCCGGGATCAGAACGTCGCGGGTGACCGGGATGATATAGACGGTGACGGGCCGCTTGCCCAGCTGCCCGGCGTACTTCTTGTTGAGGTGCATCTCGAAGTCGCGCACCAGCTCGGCCGTGACACCGCGCTCGCGCCCTTTGTCGTTGTAGTACAGCGAGCGGCTGTACGGAACCAGCACCCGAATCATCCGCCGCTCCAACATCCCGTCGAGGTCGCCGCTCCAGCGCTCGTTCTCGAACCTCAGCTCGCGGGGAGCCTCGGGAGCCGCCACCGTCTGCGTGGGGCCGGCAAAGAGGGCGACGAGGCTGAGGGTGATCAGCGATATAAGCCGGGGCGACCGCGCAAGCGAGACCGCGAAGAGACGAGCCACGACGTGGCGGTGGTCGCGGGTCACTGGTTTTGAGTCAGGCCCATTCGACGTACCCCCCGTGATCGTAACTATCATGGAAGTTGATCTATGCTCATGTATATCAGCACTATCATTCCGGTGATGCTCGCGTAACCTAGTGGAAAAGCCCAGCGGCATACGTAGTCGACTTTGTCACCAATGTTCTGCTTCCCTCGCCGGTTCAGCTTATCGACCGCAAAGCTGATCACAACAGTTGCTGGCCTGCCTGCATCAACTGGTCCAGGTTCACAGTTAGTTTACGCAGCTTCATGGTCCATGGGTAATTCCTCTCTGGGTACGATGATCTCAGGCGCGGGCGGCTGATAACCAAGCGCGCTGTGCGGCCGGATCGTGTTGTAGTGGACGCGCCACTGCTCGATGAGCACCTGTGCTTCTCTCAGCGTGTAGAAGATTTCTCCGTTGAGCAGTTCATCGCGCAGCTTGTTCTGATGTCGGGGATGGCTCCTTTCCGGCCAGGGCCCTATTCCGGGAGAATGACCGCGCGGCCCTC
>PVMK01178805.1_pt1 | contig 12070 bp, 8 predicted proteins | sample 1853481 | NCBI WGS metagenome assembly PVMK01 (sample SAMN08533507, study PRJNA380276) | Marine sediment metagenome, whole genome shotgun sequencing project. | reverse complement strand
TATTGGCAATGGCGCTGCTGGGCTGAGCGCAGCTGAAATCATTCGCCAAAGGGATGATGCCGGCCGCGTAACCATCGTCACCAATGAGCCACATCTTTTCTACTCTCGTCCGGGTATCGCCTACTACCTTTCGGGTCAGGTTCCGGCAAAGCAACTCATCTCCCGTACCGAGTCATTCTACAGGGATAACCGGATAGATCTGAGATTCGGCTGGATCGAGCGTCTTGACCTTCAGGCTCAGCTTGCATTTTTCTCTGATGGCGAGCCCTTAGCTTATGATGTTCTTCTAGTTGCTACAGGTGCATCGGCCGTCCCCCCACCCTTCGCTGGCGGCGATCTTGAAGGTGTGGTCACGTTCGACACTCTGGATGACGCAAAGAATATTGTCAATCTCGGACGAAAAGCCAAATCCGCCGTTGTTGTTGGTGGCGGCATCACGGCCTTGGAAATAGCCGAAGGGCTTAAACACCGGGGAATTCGAACCTATCTCCTTCAGCGCAAGGATCGGGTATGGCCTCGGCTATTTGATAAAAGAGAATCCGACATCATAGAAAATGCCATCGGCAAACAAGGCGTCAAACTCCTATTTAAAGAGGAAATCTCGGAAGTAGTCGGCAAAAAAGGAAAAGTCCGCGCCGTTCGTCTTAAGAGTGGCACCGAAATTGGATGCCAGATCGTCGGCGTTGCCATAGGTGTTAGACCAAACCTTGACCTGATCGAGGGTCTGGAGATCGAACGTGATCGAGGTATTCTCGTCAACCAGAATATGCAATCCAGCACAAAAACTGTCTTCGCAGCCGGGGACGTCGCCCAGGTCTACGACCGCTGGACTAAGAAGCACAATCTGGATGTCCTATGGCCAAGTGCGATCAACGAAGGACGCGCAGCTGGATACAACATGGTAGAGGTCGCCAGAGGTAATCGTCCACAGTACGATTATCAAAAAGGCAGCCCTTTTAACGCCGCCCTGCTCTTCGGGATTCATCTAACTGTCATCGGCCGCGTCGGAAACCAGTCGAACGGCGAGGTCGAGGAAGTTTCTCATCTTTCACGGGGATCAAGCTCAGTTTGGACATCGCCCTTTACCCAACATTATCGCTCCGCATGGGACAAAAGCGGAACCAACACCATTCGCATCGTAATGTCTGGCAATCAGATCGTGGGGGCTTTGCTTTTAGGAGAGCAAGAACTGGCCGATCCCTTACGGCACTTGATTGAGGGAGAGGTGGATCTTACCCCATACCAGAATCAGTTATTGGGTGAAAATTCCGATCTACCTCGGGGAATCTTATCTGCCTGGCGAGACTGGCACCAGAGCTGGCAATAACTAATCTCGCCATCGATCGGCGCGGTTAGGATGAGAAACGTAATTGCACGGACAATTACAATCAGTGTATTATCATATTGCAATGGTCTCACGTCGTGGTGTACTCCCTATCTCAGGCAAGGATACTCCTAACGCGCCATCCTGGCTCATGGAGTCGAGCTATCTTATTGAAGTTGGTGCAAAGAGTCTAAAGACTGAGACCACTTACCGGAGTGGTCTACGCCTTTTTGCAGATTGGTTGCAATATTATGGTAAAAATGACTATGCGAAAGACGACTCGTGGCCTCTTGTTCCGGATCGCCTGTCAACAGCCACCGTCTTGAACTTCAGAAACTGGCTGCTAGCCAATAGATCGCAGTCAACCACCAACACATACATGGCCGCTGTCCTGGGATACCTTAATTTCCTCGATGGTCAGGATCGGCTACCAGGAGAAGTTCAGCTCGGAAAGCTACAGAGGCAACTTTCGCGACGGCCCGCTGACCGGAACCTGGCCGAAACAGTCATTGACCTGGATTCTGCCCGCCAACATATACCCAAGATAGTCCAATACTATTTTCAATTGCCACTCCCGGCGGAGAATGATAAGCACAATAGACGCCTCTCGCTATTAAGGGACAGAGCCCTGGTGACAGTCCTTTATTCAACGGCCGCGCGGCTTAGCGAAGTAGTCGCATTGAATCGTAGCTCCGTAGACCACGGCCGATCCCCCTTCGCCATCATAACTGGTAAAGGTGGCAGAGCGCGAACTATCCACATTCGAGATTATGCGCGGCGGTCAATCAGGATCTACCTGGCTGATCGGGTGGACGGCAACCCGGCCCTGTTTGTAGCGCATAGCCGAAACGCTAGAGACGCGCGATTGTCCGCCACATCAGCCCATAACACCGTTAAGAGGGCCGTGAAGGCTCTAAAGCTACATGAGAGTCTCTCAGCCCATGATTTTCGCCATTTCAGAGCCACGCAGTTATTACGTGAAGGCATGCCCTTAGAAGTTGTACAAGAGTATCTGGGTCACAAAGACATTTCGACCACCAGAGGTATCTATGCCCCAGTTTTGGGGGCTCAGATCGTGGGCGAATGGCTGGATAATGTCGATCTAGCGCCAGAGGACGCCGTCTCTTCAATCCATCCCCCCAAATCCAACGACATCATCTAATCCCCCCTTCTCTACTTGACATCTGCTTATCGATTTTCTATAATTTAACCGTTATAGTGAAACGTTAAAGTAACTCGTTCACTGAGCGCTGTTTGGCGCTTCTGAACGCTAGACGGAATCGACTTTATTTCCACGTGAGGCAGCGTTTATTGGGGACGAAGAGTATTAACCTCGAACTGCCAATCGATGAGATCGCCGAACTGTATGAGCGCGATCCAGTCGAGGTTCAAAAAGTGGCTCAAGAGTGGTTCGTATCTCGTGGAAGTCGACAGCGAGCTGCGGCGCCAGATATTCGACTCCTTGCCGGTCTCTCCAACCTTTCTACCACATCAGTCTCAAACTACCTGAGGAATAAACCCGGAAGCATTTCTGCTCAGAATGCCCAGCGACTCTCGACACTGATCGAACTGGTCGGTTATGTGCCGAGTAGTGCTGCCCAGAGTTTGAGAGGTCGGCAGACCAATGTAATCGGGATTGCTTTGCCTCTCACCAGTATAAGTCCGGATTTCTATCTCGAAATTCTGTCAGGCATTAAGCAAGAAGCGGACATCCTCGGTTATCAGCAGTTTATTTTCGACGTTACTACCGAAGAAGCGCGGGATGAGTTCTTTGGTTCTATGCCATTCCTGGGCATAGTCGACGGATTAATTGCTGTAGGACTGTATATCGATGAATCCAGGCTAAAAATTCTTGAACGGCATGATTTACCCATCGCCGTTATCCATAACCGCGTCACTGCCCCACCGGTTGTTACCAACCTCATCACTCAGGACGAGAACGCTCTGAGAGACCTAATTGATAGGCACCTCATAAGGCACCACGGCTATCGACGGCTAGCCCTCGTAACCCTGGCGACACCCAACCCCCTGAGAATGGGTGATAGCCAGAAGGAAGATTGGTCCAGGGTTGGACGGATAAATGCCTACCGTGAAGCGTTAAAATCTAACGAGATAGCCTATGATCCCGATATTGTTATCGAAGTTGACGAACATTCTTTCCCCGAGGGCTATCGCGCATTTGACCTGATTCATAGTTTTAACGAAAAGTCACTTCCTGGTGAGCGCATTGAGGCGATCGTTTGCACATCAGATACGCTTGCCGCTGGTATTCTCACAGCCGCAGATCGAAAGGACGAAAACATTCCTGTTACTGGATTCGATGATTTGCCACTGGCTGAACTTCTTGATATCACGACCGTCGATCAAAAAGCAAAAAACGTTGGACGTCTTGCCTTCCGGCATCTTTATAATGCCCTCTCATACAGGAGAAGAAAAGGGGAATACCCATCATTTGTAGAAGAAGGCATCGATACGCAGATGGTTTTGCGATGCTCGTGTGGATGTCAAAATTGACCGATTGTTTTCGCTATTAACCGCATTGTTTAGATGAACCAAAATCATTTGGATCAGCATCGATACGCCGTTTATTTGATACCTCCATATGACGTCGCGCGCCATGTTTCCGAGATCCACACTATGTTGAGAAAACAATTTGGGTTGATAGCGGCTGGGAAATTTCAGGTCCACGCGACGCTGAAGGGCTTCTTTAAAATATCCACAGAACCGCTAGAACCCCTCATTACGTCGCTTGATTCGATCTTTCGGGACCGGCGTGCGATCCCGATACACTTCAACGGCTTTCATATCGATGACGTCGGCATTGGATTGGATATCTCCCGCATTGGCCGGGAACCGAATCGTGAATTGGAGGATCTGCGGTCAAAAATTGTTGGTGCTGTGCTACCGTACATGGCTCAAGATTGTGATTTTGCAGAGTCAGATCTTGGCAATCCATTTAAGGCTCATATAACCTTGGCTTTTAGAGATATATCGCCAAGTAGAAGAGAGAGCGTGCTGGCCTATCTTGAGCAGGCGCCTCTTCCCACCGAACCATTTATAGCAAACACTTATCATTTACTTGAATTTTCGAGCCAGGAGTGGGACGAAGAATGGGATCGTTCTCTGACCTGGCGTCTGCTCTATTCATGGCGAGCGGAGAAGAGAAATTGAAAGAGGAGGTTCTATTGTAAAGATCGAACTTGCCATCGTGTATTGGACGGCGTTTCAAGATTGTTTCTGAACCCAGATCCAGCGGCTGCTAACACTTTGGTCGTCGAGGATTTTGTCAGACGTCTTATGCGTATTGCACGCCGTCATGTCGCCCCACTCATCATCTAACGCTAAATCTGTAGCTTGTGGGGCAATCAGAGATTCATCTAGGAGGATATGATGAAGAAATTAGTAATACTGACTATGGTTTTGGTGGGACTGCTCGTGCTTGCCGCCTGCACACCTGAGGAAGTCGAAGTAACCCGAGTAGTTGTTGAGACTGTCTCTGAGGAAGTTGAGGTAACTCGTATCGTCGAAGGAGAATCGGTAACAGTCACTGAAATCCAAGAGGTGGAAGTTACCCGAATCGTCGAATCTATCGTGGAAGTACCGGCCGAAGCGGCGAAGATCCTGGTTTTCTCATCCAGGTTGTTCAGCCCCGCCCGTGAACAAGAGTTCTTTATTAACGAGGTTATCAAGCCTTTTGAGGAAGAACATGGCGTAAGGGTCAACTTCCAGATTTTGGATGACGACACGTTGCTCCAAAGAGCGGAGATTCAACAGACCACCAATCATGTTACGACCGATATCGTCGCTGCCCATAACGGGAAGATGCCAGAATGGCTAGATGCCGGTTACGTTGAGGATCTGACGGATCTGGTAGATAGTTGGACGGACAGGACCTTTGTTGAGGCATTCGAGTCCGACACCAACCGGGATGGAAGGCAATATTTCTTGCCGGTAGGCGCCGATGTCTACTTGCTCCTGGCTCACGAGAACGCAATGGCCTACTTCCCAGATGGAGCCGATATCGACTCCTGACCTGGGATCAGTACGCTGCATGGGCCAATGCCATAGCCGAGGGTGAGGGTGAGGGCAAGGTTTGCATCACCGGCATCCCCCAGAAATCTTGGGTCTACCAGTTCGGTGGTTCAGCTCTTTCCTATGGCGCCGGTTTCCCCGACATCAACTCGCCGGAAGCGGCCGAGGCTTGGGCTATTTGGACCTCCATGGCTGACGCCTTCGTGCCCTCTGTCCTCAACATCGACAGCTGCGTCGATCCCATGATGCGAGAGGAATCCTGGCTGACAGTATTCCATAACGCCCGGGCTGGACAGGTCTATGCCTCCAATCCTACTGCCTATACCCTGGCGCCAGCTCCGATTGGACCAACTGGCATCGGCACCATAGCCGGCGTAAGCGGCTATGCCATCATGAAGGGTTCTGAGAACTACGACCTGGCAGTCGAATTCCTTGAGTATCTGACCAGGCCCGAAATTCAGGTCAAGATTGCCAAGGGAACTGGTGGTTTCATTCCCCCAGTAGAAGAAGCGATCGATTTCATGGGTGAAGAGGCCATCGACGAGGTTATCACCAAGGCAATACTGGTTCTTGAACAAGGTGTTGTTTCAGGCGTGCCCGCCTATCTGTACCAGGATTGGGGCGCCGTGAAGCAGGTTTTCGATGACGTATTCCTCGATATGGTGCTCAACGGGGACGGCACGGTAGACCAGGCAGTTCTGGATGCTGCCGCCGAAGCTCTCGTAGCACTTCTAAAATAGTAGGATCTTAACCTCAGGGTTAATCCTTTGAATCAAGGTAGAGCTGGGAGTTGAATATCCCGGCTCTATCTTGTCTGCCCAACAATTACCTAGCCAGAAGGTAAACGAAATGGCCAGCATTTCTGACTCGAAGAATTTTTGGTCTGGCTCACGCATGGCCAGCCCCAAAGGAAGGCGAGCAATCTTCAGGAGCGCTACGCCATATATTCTTATTTCCCCTGTCATCATTTACTATACGCTATTCTGGATCCGTCCCGTTCTCAGCCTGGTAGGCACCAGCTTTAGAACGAGCGAGGGAAGTTTCACACTAGCTAATTTCCAGCTCGTGATTGAAGACCCATCATTCTGGCCGGCCGTTCTCAACACGGCGGTCATTGTTATCTTTTCCGTGGCCATAGAGTTCGTAATAGCTTTAGGATTGGCGTTCCTCATCAATGCGAAATTTCCAGGTTCAAGCGCCTTTCTATTCGTAGCCATGATTCCGATGGCCTTGCCTGCCGTGGCAGTTGCCGCCATGTGGCAAACTGGATTCACCGCCCACGGTTGGGTGAACAGCCTCCTGATATATCTAGGGATCCTTGCCGAAGGGGACAAGATCTATTATATGACCGGTGCACATGTCCAGAACCTAGCCCTCATCATACTCATAGACGCCTGGACGGTTATTCCCTCAGTAATGATTATATTACTGGCCGGGATGCAAAATCTCCCCGAAGAGGTTAAGGAAGCAGGCTATGTCTTTGGCGGGAATTGGCTGACCGTAACCAGAAGAATCACCATTCCAATGTTGAAAGCCACAATAACGACAGCGGTAATACTGCGCCTTATCTCTGCCATACAGATCTGGCTTATAGTGGTTGTCATGTTCGGCTTCAACCGGCTGCCGGTGCTTGTAGAGCGTGTTGTTTACTTTACTGATGTAGTTGACGGTTTGAACAACAGCTATCAAATGGCGGCGGCCTACACCATCATTGTCTCGTTCATTGTCACCATCGCGGCAATTATCTTCCTCCAAGCTTCGGGCGCATTCAAGCGAGCTGGTGAGGAGATTCGATGAGCAAGAAAAAGGGTGTAAACGTTCGAAAAGCAATTCGCATGACGACCTTATATATCGTCGTCGCCGGGATATTGCTCATCATTTTGACACCGGTCTTTTTCATCGTCTCCTTATCGTTCATGTCTACGCGAGAGGCCTACCAATACCCATTGCCCCTGCTGCCCGATTTCACCACCCAGTTCGAATTGCGTGTAAGCGAAGACGGATATCTGCTTAGTGTCTATAATGACCGGACAGGCGAGTATGAGAGCGTTCAAGAGACATTTGACATCGAGAAGATTTCCTACTACATGCAGTCTTATTTGAATACGCTTTATACAGAGGAAGAGATCCAAGAGCATCTCGATATACTTGGAGCCAAAGTAGATGAGGAAGGCCAGCAAGCGGTGGTTTACTTTGAGGTCAGGAGAGATATCCTCCAGAACTATCGCGTCTTTTTCCGCATCACTCGCGATGCCGTCCCGGCCCTTATTAGAAGTCTGCAAGTCGCTCTGATGACGATCGTTATTTCTTTAAGCATTGGGGGCGTAGCGGGATATACATTTGCCCGGTATTCCTTTCGGGGGAGGAACGCCTTAAGATTTAGCGTTCTTTTTGTCAGGATGTTCCCCGCCGTTGCTATCGCCATACCTATGCTAATCATACTCGCCCAAATGGGTTTCTATGATCAGGATATACCGTTCGGATTGGCCCTGGTATATTCTGTAGGCTCGATTGGTCTTACCATCTGGATAACCGGTAGCATATTTCTAGGAATACCTGTGTCATTGGAGGAAGCGGTTCTAGTCTTCGGCGGCAGTAGAATAAATGCCTTATTCCGAGTTACGCTTCCATTAGCTTTCCCAGGTCTGGCTGCCAGCGCCATGTACGCTTTTCTTGGAGCGTGGAACGAAACGGTCGCGGCGATCATTCTAACCGAATTCCACCCGACCTTTGCAGCTGTGGTTTATCGAACACTCATTGGTACAACTGGGCAGGTAAATCTCGCAGCAGCCAGCGGAATGGCCATGGCCATTCCGGCGATCATCTTCACCTTTTTCATACGTAAATATATAAACCAGATGTGGGGAGGAGTAACCGTCTAACGGAGACCGGCATGGCAACACTTGAACTTGAAAATGTAACAAAACGATTCGGCAAGCATGTTTTAGCTGTCAACAACTTGTCGTTGACAGTAAATGATCGTGAATTCCTTGTTCTTTTAGGTCCGTCGGGTTGCGGAAAAACAACTGCTATGCGTATGGTCGCAGGACTTGAAGCGGTCACCGACGGTCTAATTTTCATCGATGGCGAGGACATCACCGATCTCCCTCCCAGAAAGCGGAATGTCAGCATGATTTTTCAAAATTATGCTGTCTGGCCTCACATGACGGTCTACGACAATATTGCCTACGCTCTGAAACTAAGGAAGATGGATAAGAAGAAAATCAAGGTAATTGTCAACGACGTCGCGGGGATGACTAAAATCGGCGAACTGTTGGAGCGTTACCCCTCACAATTATCCGGAGGTCAACAGCAGCGCGTCGCGGTTGCCAGAGCTATCGCTGTTAAGCCTAAGATTTTTCTCATGGATGAACCGCTATCAAACCTGGATGCAAAGCTACGGATGTCAATGCGTACAGAGTTAAAGGCCATCCACACGAAAACTGAGGCGACCACTGTCTTTGTGACCCACGATCAATCTGAAGCGATGAGCATGGCCGATCGCATCGTCGTCATGCGCTCGGGTGAAATCGTCCAGGTTGGTACGCCAGAGGATGTCTACGATAACAGTGCTAGCACATTTGTGGCTGGTTTTATCGGCACGCCACCGACCAATTTTCTCGACGTCGAGCTCCTGGCAAGAAATGGCGAAGTTTATCTCCAAAATCCTCATTTCGAGTTTAAGGTGGATCAAGCAGCAGCCGCTAGCCTCCAAGAGCATGGCAAGAAGAATCTAGTTATTGGCGTTAGACCGGAGAACATCGACCTGATAAGTGACTCGGACCAGGCTACTTTTTCGGCTGATTGTCTGGTATCTGAACCGCAAGGTTCGCATCAGGTTGTTGCCGTTGAGCTAGACGATATGATTATGAAAATCGTCGCTCCTTCCAAACCTCGAGTCTATCCGGCTCAACGCATCCACCTGGCATTCAAACGTGAGACAGTTCATTATTTCGATCTCGAGACTGGCCTGCGAATTTAGAGTCTCACGATTACGATCAATGTCGAATGCCCATGAATCTGTTGTCTTTAAGGAAGATGGCGCCAGGAATTGCAGAGGGCTTACCCTGACAATAGAAATATGCGACATCAGATTCGTTGGACGTTACAGAAGATCAAGAGCCGGCTGGAGCTAATCGAACCACTGGTCTATAAGCAGCGTTGGCCAGTGCCTGCTTTTCGGTGTCAAATCATCCCCAATTCGCAACCTAACCCACCTCCGCTATCCCAGCTGGATCCAGGCGCCTGGCATACAATCGAACCAGGTGATTACTGGTTAGGTCCACGCACAAACTTTATTCTACAAGCGCCGCTGAAGACTCCGCTGGAAATGGGAGATGGCTTTCATTTTGCTTTATACCTCCCCCTGGGAGATGCGGGTGACTTCAGCCATCCGGAGGCTATGGTCTACATCGACGGTCAGCCGCTAGCATCGTGCGACCGCCATCATCAGGAGGTTCTTCTAACCCGCGATTTGTGCGATGGACAGGTTCACGATCTACTTCTTTATGGGTGGACCGGCGGAACGCGCAAGCCGGAGTCTCATCTTCTTCAAATGAAGCAATCTTGGCTGGTCCAGATACATGAGGGGTTGAAGGAGTTAATCAGAACAGCTATTGTGGCCTCAGAAATCGCCGAACACTTACACGAGGATAATCTCATCCACCACAATCTCCTGACGTGTCTGGATGAGACCTTTAAGACTCTTGATACAAGAGAGCCGCTTGGCGATGCCTTCTACAGTAGTGTCCCGAAGGCACTCAAGATTCTACAGGACGGCCTTGAGAGTTCTGGACCCCCGCAACCGGTCAGAATATCGGCCATTGGCCATGCACATTTGGATGTTGCCTGGTTATGGACCCTAGCCGAAACGAGGAGAAAAGCAGGCAAAACATTCATCAATATCATCCGCTTGATGGAGGAAAATGATTCCTTCAGATTTACTCAAAGCCAGCCCCAGCTCTATGAGTTCGTCCGTGAGGATTATCCTGAATTATTTGAGGAAATTCGACAACGTGTCAGCAGCGGTCAGTGGGAGCTCACCGGCGGGATGTGGGTCGAAGCGGACTGCAATCTGACCGGCGCCGAGTCTCTCGTGCGTCAATTGCTTCTCGGTCGATCGTTTTTCCGCCAGAACTTTGGGGAGGGGATGGAGTCGGCAGTTCTCTGGCTTCCCGATGTCTTCGGATATACAGCCAATCTGCCCCAGCTCATCAAGAAATCAGGTCTAGAATACTTCTTCACGATTAAGATCGGCTGGAACCAATATAATCGACTGCCCTATGACACCTTCTGGTGGGAAGGAATTGACGGAACCCGGGTGCTGACTCATTTCAGTCCAACGAAACAGCCAGGTAGCTCAATGGTTAGCACCTACAACGCTGACGCATCACCTGGTCAGATACTCAGTACCTGGACCAACTTTCAACAGAAAGACCTGGGAAAACCGGGTGATCCCCCACCCCTCTTAATGGCCTATGGATATGGCGACGGTGGCGGCGGACCTACTCGCGAGATGTTGGACAATATCAAGCTGTTTAGCTCGTTCCCCGGAGCTCCCCAGGTCAGGTTCGCAACGGTAAATGAGTTCTTTTTTGAATTAGAAGAGGCTGTCGGCGATCGGCTGCCTACCTGGAATGGCGAACTCTACCTCGAGTACCACCGGGGAACCTATACGACCCACGGCCGGAACAAGCGCGCAAACAGAAAGAGCGAGTTCCTGTTGCATGACACCGAGTTTCTGGCTACCCTGGCCTCGCTAATAACCCCCGATTACAAATACCCATACGATGAGCTCTTATCAGCCTGGAAACTCCTATGCCTGAACCAATTTCATGATATTTTACCCGGCAGTAGCATCGGCGAGGTCTACGCAGAATCAATTCAGCAGTACAAAGAACTGACCGTCAGTGTCGAGCAGCTTCAAAAGCAAGCTCTAGATGTCATCACCGGATCAGCCCCTGTGAACAGTTCATTTATACTTATTAATCCCACCTCCTTTCCTCAGGATTTACCTCTGCTGCTGAAAGGTGATTATTCAGATGATTTTCGTGTTGTTCAGTCCAATAGCGCCGTGAGCGCTCAAAAAGTCGACAATGGGTGGCTGATCGATGCAGGCCGTCTTCCCCCTTACAGCATAAGCACGCTAGAAGAGCTCGGCGAAGCCATGCCAGTTGGCGCGGGAATTGTCTCTGACCTCGCTGCCTCCCCTACCTTGCTAGAGAATCGCTATCTGCGTGTCGAGCTAAACGACCAGGGGGATATCGGGAGGATTTTCGACAAGAGATATGCTCGCGAGGTGATTGTCGAAGGCATGGTCGCCAATCAATTTCAGTTATTTGAAGATCGGCCAAGAATTCCAGACGCCTGGGATATTGACATTTTTTACGATGATCAGGTTTGGTTCGCCGATCCTGCCACTTCAATCACTGTTAAGGAGAACGGACCTCTTCGGGCGTCCGTGGAGATTCAGCGTGCGATATTCAGCAGTCGAATAACCCAAACCATCTCCCTTTATCGAAACTGCCCACTTATCGTTTTCGATACCAGGGTCGACTGGGTCGATAGAAATGTACTCCTGAAAGTGGCCTTTCCAGTAGAGGTACTCTCCCCGCGCGCCACTTACGAGATTCAATGGGGGAATGTGGAACGAGCGACCCATAAAAATACAAGTTGGGATTGGGCAAAATTCGAGACTTGCGCTCACAAGTGGGT
>PVMK01128644.1_pt1 | contig 12070 bp, 10 predicted proteins | sample 1853481 | NCBI WGS metagenome assembly PVMK01 (sample SAMN08533507, study PRJNA380276) | Marine sediment metagenome, whole genome shotgun sequencing project. | reverse complement strand
GGCATCTTCTGGATGCCATGCCGGGAATGGTTCTGGTCCTCAACTGTTTTCGTCAGATTGTTTTTGCCAACCGCACATTCTACCAAACCTCGGGGCGGCCTGAGACAGAAAATCTGGTTGGTCAGCTTGTCGGCGATGTGCTCTTCTGTCATGTGGCCCTGAATTCAGAGGCCGGATGCGGTACTGGAGATGCGTGCAAAACATGCGGCGCCTTGATGGCCATGCTCTCCGGTTTGGCCGGGGAGGAAAGTGTTCAGGAGTGTGTGTTGACGTGTCAGGATGGCGCCGATATGCAGAATTTAACTCTCAGGGTCTGGTCATCACCTCTTGACTATGGTGGGGAAGCCTTTACTGTTCTGGCCGGAATGGATATCAGCCATGAGCGTCGTCGCCTGGCACTGGAAAAAACCTTTTTCCACGATATTCTCAACCTGCTCGGTAGTATCCGGGGGTTTGCAGAGCTTATGGAGATCGATGAAGATATTGATCCACTCTATGTCAGTCGTCGCATCCAGATGGCCTCGCAAAGAGTCATCGACGAAATAGACGCCCAACGCGTTCTGCTTGCAGTGGAAAAAGGAGAGCTGAACGTTGACAATAGTTTGTTGGCCAGCAGTGACATCCTGAAAGACATTGTGGCGCTTTATGGGGAGCAAGACGTTGCTCGTGAACATTCTCTGCAGATTGATGAGGCTTCGGTTACGACCTCCTTTGTCAGCGACTCAACCCTTTTAAGGCGTATCCTGGGGAACATGGTCAAAAACGCCCTGGAAGCATCGCCGACGGGTGATGTCATTACCCTGGGTGTCGATACAACTCTCGGTGCGAAGACAGCTGAAAGGGAGTTGCATTTCTGGGTGCATAACACATCAGTTATCCCGGAGGTTTATCATCAAAGAATTTTTCAGCGGGACTTCTCAACCAAAGGTCCCGGTCGTGGCCTTGGGACCTACAGTATGAAGCTCCTGGGTCATTTCCTCTCTGGCCATGTTCATTTCGTGTCGTCGTCGGGGAGTGGCACCCGGTTTACTCTCAGTTTGCCTGCTGCCCCTCCGTAGACAGCCTGTGTGGATTAGGCCATTATTCGCCACATCTGTCCATCCTCGGCCGGTTTTTGCCGGGTAAATCCTGCGAAATAGTCATCACTCAGGCTTGACAGTCGAAAAAGTTCTGCCAAAATACAGACTTAAAACGGTTTTTCTATAACTCCCTTCTCTTGGCACTGCTATTGCTGATTGCATATTGATGACTGTTGGTTTAGATGGAGTGGACAACAAACATTGTTCTAATTCAATTCATTGCAAGACAACCCACAACCCAAGGAGATTTAAAATGAAACAGTTCAGCAAAGTTCTTTCATTGTTGGTCATGGCGTCTGTTGCCCTGGCAGCCCCGGCTCTCGCCAAGGATCGTATCGTTTTCGGTGGTGGCCGGCCGGTGGTACGTTCCAGACTGTTGCCAATGCCATCCAGGTTTACAAGCCGGTCAAGGCGATGGAGTCCTTTACGGTCAAGGCGCAATCCTCGGCGGATCGGTGGAGAACCTGCGCAAGCAACTCCGCAAAATGGACTTTGCCACGGTCTACTCCGGCCATGTTTATCTCGGCGCTAATGGTCTGATGAAAAATGACACCAAGAAGTACACTGATGTCCGCGCGGTTGCTTTTCTTTACGGCGCCCCGGCACAGCTGGTTGTCCGCAAGGGTTCCGGCATTAAGTCGGTCAAGGATCTGGTCGGCAAAAAAGTTGGCGTAGGCAATGCCGGTTCCGGCGCTTTTGCCAACTGCGACCTCTTTTTCAACCACATGGGCGTCTGGGATAAAATTGAGCGCAATGCCATGGGCTACAATGATGCAGCGGCCGCTTTCGGCAACAAGCAGCTGGATGCGTTCTGGCTCTTCACCGCATTCCCCTCTGGTGCTGTAATTATGGCAGCTCAGACCAACGATATTGAATTGGTCAATCTGGGTGCCGATGCAGAAGCCTCAGGATTCTACAAGAAATACCCCTACTTCGGAAAGCTCACTGTTCCGGCGGGTACCTATAAGGGAGTTGATGTCGATACTCCGTCCTTCCAGGATTCGGCCCTTTGGGTAGCCAACAAGAATGTTTCTGATGACGTCGTCTACAAGCTTCTTACCGCAATCTTCACCGACGAAGGTCTGGCACACATGGTTGCCCAGAAGAAGACCTTTAAGGCAATGTCGGTCAAGAAAGGTGCTGATGGCATCGTCACTCCGATGCATCCTGGCGCAATCAAGTTCTGGAAAGAGAAAGGGGTTCTCTAAGCCCTTCTCGTAACTGCACCTCTTTCGGGACAGGACGCTCCGGTGTCCTGTCCCGATACCTTCCGCCGGCGTTCAATCCTCTTGGGGAATAGGAAATAGTGAATAACTGGCTCTTTCATTTTATTCATTATTCCGTGTTCCCAAATTTTTACTGAATCTTTAACTGATCCGAGGCTCTCCGTGTATAAAGAATTAAACCGATTTGAGCAGATATTTTTTGACGTATGCGCCCTCTTTTTACTGCTATTCTACTGTTATGCTGCTGTCATCTCTCCGGCAGCCACCCAGTACCACCGGGGTATTTACGTAATCATCACCTACGTTCTCGTGTTCCTCTTGTACAAGTCTAAATCCACATTGATGCGGGTTGTCGATTATCTCTTGATTACCGTTTCGGTGGTGACTATCAGTTATTGGATGTACAACTTTGAAGTCATCAACTATCGCACCGGCATCGAAACAACCCTGGACACAGTTGTGGCTGTTGCCGGTGTTCTGGTCAGTATTGAGTTGGCCCGACGTGTGGTTGGTGGCATCTTTGTTGTTATCGGTGTTGTCATGCTTGCCTATGGCGTCTACGGGGACTACATGCCGGATCTCATCTCGCACGCAGGCGCGTCATTCCCGGAGCTTTGCGTCTCGATCTTTTATAAAAGCGACGGTATCTTCGGCATCATGGCCAATGTTCTTGCCACATACATTCTGCTCTTTGTCCTGTTCGGTGCTTTTCTGGAAAAATGTGGCGCGCAAAAATTCTTTATCGACTTCCCTCTGGCGGCTGTGGGGCATAAAATTGGCGGTCCTGGCAAGGTTGCCGTCATTGCGTCCGGTCTGTTTGGTTCCATTTCAGGCAGTGCTATTGCCAACGTTGTCTCGACCGGGGCATTTACGATTCCGATGATGAAAAAGGCCGGTTTCAAACCGCACATGGCCGGCGGTATTGAACCTGCTGCCTCAATTGGCGGCATGTTCATGCCGCCGATCATGGGTGCCGGCGGCTTCATTATGGCCGAACTGACCGGAGAGCCCTACTCGCGAATCATGCTTGTCGCCCTCTTTCCGGCTCTGATGTATTTCTTCAGCGTTTTCGTCATGGTTCACTACGAAGCTAAGAAACTGAATATCGTCGGCGAAAAATCGGAACACAGCCCCTGGGAGATTTTCAAGAAAGAGTGGTACTACACTCTGCCCCTTGTTGTAATCACCATTTTCATGCTTTACGGCTACTCACCTGGTTACGCAGCCATCCTTGGCCTTGTCTCCTGCATTGCTGTCGCGTGGGTTCGCAAGGAGACCCGGATCGGCCCGAAGGAATTCCTGGAAGCGGCACGCAACGGTGCCGAAAGCAGTCTCAAAATCGGTGCGACAGTGGGGGTCATCGGTATTATTATCGGTGTCCTGACCTACAGCGGGCTGGTATTAACCTTTGCCGATATTGTCATTGAACTCGCCGGTGGCTCTCTGCTTATGACCATCGTGCTGATTGCTCTGGCTTCACTTGTTCTGGGTATGGGAGTACCGGTGACCGCAGCCTATCTGATCACGGCCGTGGTTGCCGTTCCGGCTCTGACTCATCTGGGTGTTAATGTGCTTGCCTCCCATATGATTGTCTACTGGCTGTCTCAGGACTCCAACATTACTCCGCCGGTCTGTATCGCCGCCTTTGCCGGTGCCACCATCGCCGAGTGCCAACATGTGGAAAGACCGCATTCTCTGCCTTCAAGTTTGCCAAGTTCCTCTACCTTGGCCCCCTGCTATTCGCTTCGTCCCCGGTTTCTCACTCAACGGTACGACGATGGACATCGTCAAGGCCTTTATCTTTATTATATTTGGTACATGGCTCTATTCCTATGTGCTCAGCGGGATTTGGATCCAGTCGTGGTTCGGCAGAAAGCCAGCTACTTAATTTAAATCTCTGCAGTCAAGCTAGATATCTGGACCGTAGAATTTCAACCAGACAAGAGAGGAGGGCCACTACAAATTGTAGTGGCCTTCTTTTCTTGATGTTTCTGCTTGACGATACCGGTGCATTAGTCGTTATGATGCGTTTTAATTCAGGTGGGTTGGAATCGCTATGTCAGTAAAAAAAACGGTGTTCGCACCAGCCAAAGTGAATCTTTGTCTGCATGTCCTGGGAAAACGGGACGATGGCTATCATGAGCTCGCAATGCTCATGCAGCGGGTCGACTTGTTTGACCGGCTTGATATTGAGCTGGTTGCCGGTTGTGACATTAGCGTCTCCTGCCCGGGGCTTGAGTTGGCCGATGGTGAACAAAATATTGTTGAGAAGGCGACGCGAACGTTCCTGGCACATGTCGACATGCGCCAGGGAGTCTCCATCACGATGGACAAACATATCCCTGCCGCGGCAGGGCTCGGTGGCGGATCTTCCGATGCTGCCGCAGTTCTGGAGGCACTCGACGAACTCCTTGGGACTGGCTTGTCTCATGCCGAATTAATAGGTTTGGGGAGTCGTTTGGGGGCGGATGTACCTTTCTTTCTCTACAAGCAGACGGCCTGGGCAACCGGGGCCGGTGGTCAGTTTGAAGCCTGGCCAGGATTGCCGCAAATTTGGTTGGTTCTGGTTAACCCGGGTATCGCAGTTTCGACGACTTGGGTTTTTCAAAATTTGGGGTTGACACACCCTTGGTCAATAGCTAAAATCCCTAGGTTTCCCGATGGAATAAGTGGTCTAGTGCGTCTGCTGCATAATGATCTTGAGGTTGTCACTTGTCATCGTCATCCTGTGATTACGATAATCAAGGAACGTCTGGTCGCCAGCGGGGCCGCTGGAGCGCTCATGTCTGGTAGCGGTCCTACTGTGTTTGGTCTGTTCGATGAACACTCCCGCGCAGTAGAAGTTGCTCAGTCACTCTCTCTGGAAACTGACTGGTGGGTTAAAGTTGTCAGTCCGCTGTAGAAGTTTGATCCACCGGCAAGAATTAAATAGATATTTAGGGGCGTCGCCAAGCGGTAAGGCACTGGATTTTGATTCCAGCATTCACAGGTTCGATCCCTGTCGCCCCTGCCACTTGCAAAGCAGTGTTGCTCGGCTTATGTCGCGGTCGCTGTTAATAATCATATTGAAAATGGTACCTAGGCCATAGACTGCTATGGCCTGAGATTTCCAAAACAGGTGACCTGTGCTTAAAGAAATGAAGATTTTTTCTGGTAACGCAAACCCTGCTCTGGCGCAGGAAATTTGCGATCACCTGTCTGTGCCTCTGGCCAACGCAACTGTCAAGTCATTTTCCGACGGCGAAATCATGGTTGAGATTCACGAAAATGTCCGCGGCCGAGACGTTTTCGTTATTCAGCCGACCAGTCAGCCAGCCAATCATAACCTGATGGAACTCCTGGTTATGATTGATGCCTTGAAGCGCGCTTCTGCTGACCGCATTACGGCGGTGATTCCTTATTTCGGTTATGCACGCCAGGATCGCAAGGTTGCACCGCGGACACCTATTACCAGCAAACTGGTTGCAGACCTGATCACGACAGCTGGCGCTCAGCGGGTCTTGTGTGTTGATCTGCATGCCGGCCAGATTCAGGGTTTCTTTAATATTCCGGTTGATCATCTCTACGCGGCTCCAGTGGTTCTTGAGGATATTAAGTCCCGGTTTCCTGGAGACCTGGTGGTTGTCTCTCCCGATGCTGGTGGTACCGAACGTGCCAGGGCTTTTGCCAAACGGTTAAATGCCGGTCTGGCAATTATCGACAAACGCCGCAGTGCTGCCAATATTTCCGAAGTCATGCATATTATCGGTGATGTAGACGGTCAAACCTGCATCATTGTCGATGATATGATCGATACTGCCGGCACCCTTTGTCAGGCTGCTGCCGCACTCAAGGCACATGGTGCCGGTGATGTCTACGCTACGGCAACTCATGCAGTTTTGTCAGGTCCGGCACTGGAACGGATCAACGAGAGTGCCCTCAAGGAAGTGCTGGTTTGTAATACGATCCCCTGTGAAGAAAAAATCAAAGATTGCCCTCGGCTGCGGATTATTTCTGTGGCGGATTTACTGGCGGAAGCGATCCGGCGTATTCATGGTGATGAGTCTGTCAGCTCGCTCTTTGTCTAAGTTGCTACAGAAAAATAAAGATACTATAAATTAAGCAAGGATGGAGGATAGATAAATGGCAAATTCAGTACTGAACGTAGAAACACGAGTTCGCATGGGTAAGGGCGGCTCTCGCAAGGTCCGTCGTGACGGCCTGGTGCCAGCTGTAGTTTATGGCAAGGGAATTGAATCACTCAGTCTTCGCCTTGACCCGAAAGACCTGCAGCAAGCTATTGCCACCGAAGCAGGTTGGAATACCCTGATTACCCTGAAGGGTGATGGTCCATTTGATGGCAAAGTCGTTATCCTCAAGGATATGCAGATTGATGCGATTCGTCGTGATGCCAAGCATGTAGACTTTCACGCAATCGACCTGACAAAGAACATTGCCGTTATGGTTCCCGTGCAGCCAGTAGGCAAAGCACAGGGTGTCATTGAAGGCGGTACTTTGTCACTGATTCGTCATGAACTGGAAGTCTATTGTTTGCCGACGAATATTCCGACTTCGATTGAAATCGATGTAGCCCATCTGGAGGTCGGCGAAGCCGTCCATATTGATGAGGTCACTTTCCCTGAAGGTGTTGAATCTTTGCACGATATCAACTTTACGGTTCTGACAGTTGTCGGTCGTATGGCTGAAGAAGTCGAAGAGACTGATGAAGAGGATATTGTTGAAGGTGAAGCTGCTGAAGGTGAAGCTGCTGAAGGTGAAGTTGATGCCGAAGGCGAAGAGGCCGGAGAGTAAAGGCTTGCAGCCGGTTTCAAACGGTCAGCTTTTCGCTTCAGTCCATATAGATGCGACAGGCTGTTAGCCGAGGTTTCTTTTGAAGTTGATTGTCGGTTTAGGTAACCCGGGCATAGAATATGCCGAAACACGTCATAATATCGGCTTTATGGTCGTCACCCACCTGGCAGATCGGGCCGGAATTGCTCTGAAGCGTAAAGGTTACCAGGGCTTTTATGGTGTTGGCCGAGTGGCCGGTGAAGAGGTAACGATCCTGTTACCGCAGACATATATGAATCGCAGCGGTGCCAGTGTTGCACCTGCTTATCAATCCCTCGACATCGCGCCGGGGGATTTGATTGTGATTCATGATGAAATTGACCTATCCTTCGGTTGCCTGCGCATCAAGCTCGGTGGCGGCCATGGTGGCCATAACGGCCTGAGAAGTATCGGTGGCGCGCTGGGTGACCCGGGCTATTTGCGTCTGCGCATGGGCGTGGGGCGACCTCCGGTTGGCGGTGATGTTTCAAAACATGTCCTGAGCCGATTCGCTACAGCTGAGCGTGCCGATTTAACCACATACGTTGATACCGCCACGGAAGCTTTGGAGCTAATGATAACAAGAGGCCCGCAAGAGGCCATGAATACATACAACACACGTAACTCACCAACAACATAAGAATCAGGTCAAACAAAGGTTTAAAGGAGGAAGAAATGCAAATTTTAGCACCAATTTTAGGTGTGATCGGTTTTATCGCCGCTATTGTGCTGTACACCAGGGTTAAGGCACAACCCGTTGGCAACGAAAAGATGAGAGAGATCTCCGAAGCAATCCACGATGGCGCTATGGCCTTTTTGGGACGTGAATATCGGGTCCTGGCTGTTTTTATTTTCGTCGTCTTTTTCATTATCACCTTCGGTATGAACTACCAGACGGCTTTCGCTTTCCTTGGCGGCGCTCTCTGCTCCATGACCTGTGGTTTTATCGGTATGAAGGCCGCGACCCGGGCCAATGTCAGAACAACCGAAGCGGCTCGTGCGTCAGGCCAGGCAAGTGCTTTGATGGTCTCCTTCAACGGTGGTGCGGTCATGGGCTTGGCCGTGGCGTCCCTTGGCCTGGTCGGAGTTGGCATTGCCTTTATGGCATTCGGTGGTGATCCGGAAACGGTTAGATACATCAATGGCTTTGCCATGGGTGCTTCCTCTATCGCTTTGTTCGCCCGTATCGGTGGTGGTATTTATACCAAGGCCGCTGATGTCGGTGCTGACCTGGTTGGCAAGATTGAAGCCGGTATTCCAGAGGACGATCCGCGCAATCCTGGTGTTATTGCCGACAATGTCGGTGATTGTGTTGGCGATACCGCAGGTATGGGTGCCGACATCTTTGAATCTTATGTTGGTTCAATTATCGCGACCATTGCTATTGCTGCTGCGGCCAGCCCCTCACTCCTTGCTAAACTTGGGACCGGGGAAGGTGTCCAGGCTGCGGCTATGTATTTGCCGATCGCTTTGGCCGTCACCGGCCTGCTCTTCTCTTTCGTTGGTATCTGGTCGATGAAAAAACTCTGCAACCAGGATCCAGCCAAGGCTCTGCATTACACTACCTTTGTCGCCGCCGGCGGTTTCCTCGTTGTGTCTATTCTGGTTGTCTGGGGCATGGGCCTCAAGTTTGGAGTTTTTCTGGCTATCCTGATCGGTTGCCTGGCCGGGATCGCGATTGGACAAATTACAGAATACTACACCGCACATGCTCCGGTTAGACGGATAGCTGAAGCCAGCAAGACCGGTCCGGCGACGACTATTATCCACGGCCTTGCCGTTGGTCTTGAAAGTACTGCGGCGCCCATTCTGATCATCTGTGTTGCCATTGCCGTTGCCAATGCTTTCGCCGGTTTGTATGGAATCGGTATCGCCGCTGTCGGTATGCTGGCCACTGTCGGTGTGACCATGACGGTCGATGCCTATGGACCCATCGCTGATAATGCCGGCGGCATCTCGGAAATGGCCGGCCTCGGTTCTGATGTCCGTGAGATCACTGACGGTTTGGATGCTATTGGTAATACTACGGCAGCTATCGGTAAAGGTTTCGCTATCGGTTCTGCAGCGCTGACGGCCCTGGCTCTTTTCTCGGCCTATGCAACCACTGTTAAACTGGAAGTTATCAATCTGATTGACGCGAAGGTTGTCATCGGTCTGTTTATTGGTGGTGGCCTGCCGTTCTTCATCGGTGCCATGACCATGACCAGCGTCGGTAAAGCTGCCGGTCTGATGGTTGAGGAAATCCGTCGCCAGTTTCGCGAGATCCCCGGCCTCCTGGAAGGCAAGGAAGGTGTCAAGCCGGAGTCTGATAAATGCGTGGATATTGCTGCTCGTGCGGCCCTTAAAGAAATGATTCTGCCTGGTGTTATTGCAGCTGTGGCTCCGGTCCTGGTCGGCTTTATTATTGGGAAGGAAGCTCTCGGAGGTATGCTGGCCGGTGCCACCGTGACTGGCGTGTTGCTGGCACTGATGATGTCCAACGGTGGTGGTGCCTGGGACAACGCCAAGAAGTACATCGAACAGGGCAAGCTTGAGGGTGAAGAGAAGGGTGGTGCTGCTCATGAAGCTGCAGTTATCGGCGACACAGTCGGTGACCCCTTCAAAGATACTTCCGGCCCAGCCATGAACATTCTCATCAAACTGATGAGTGTTATCGCACTGGTTATTGCTCCGCTGCTGGTCTGATAACAGCGGGTTGACACAATTATGGATATTGATAGCCGGGGCTTTGCCCCGGCTATCGTATTTTAATGGATAGAACGATTATGGGATTCAAATGCGGTATCGTCGGCCTGCCAAATGTCGGCAAGTCGACTATTTTTAATGCGATTACCTCTGCCGGTGCAGAATCGGCCAATTATCCTTTTTGTACAATTGAGCCTAATGTCGGCATTGTGACTATCCTTGATAAACGTCTCGATGTTCTCGCAGACATCGTCAAGCCGCAAAGGGTTTTACCGACAACCATGGAGTTTGTCGATATTGCCGGCTTGGTGAAAGGTGCCAGCCGTGGCGAAGGTCTGGGCAATCAGTTCCTGGGCCATATTCGGCAGGTTGATGCCATCGCTCATGTCGTACGTTGTTTCGATGATGACAACGTCGTGCATGTTGATGGCAGCATCGATCCACTGCGAGATATTGATGTTGTCCAGACGGAACTTAACCTGGCTGATCTGGATACGGTGGAGAAGCGGGTCAATCGTGTCAACAAGCAGGCTAAAAGCGGTGACAAGAAGATGCAGGAAGAGCTGGCGCTGCTGCAGAAGATTCAGGAATGTCTCAATATCGGTCAGCCTGCTTATAAGGCCGACCTGACAGATGCTCAATGGGATACTCTGCAAGAACTCTGTCTGATTACTGTCAAGCCAGTACTGTATGTTGCGAATGTCGCTGAGGATGATCTTGCCGGTGAACATCCGTTTGTTGCTCGTCTTAAGGAACATGTCGCTGTTGAAGGGGCAGAGTTGGTGATTATTTGCGGCAAGATTGAAGCTGAGATTGCTGAGCTCCCAGATGACGAAAAAGGGGAGTTCCTGACTGAGCTTGGCCTTGATGCGTCCGGCCTTGACCGGATGATACGCGCTGGCTACCGCCTGCTCGGGCTGATTACCTATTTTACCGCCGGGGTCAAGGAAGTAAGGGCCTGGACTGTGAGTGATGGTGCTTGCGCACCACAGGCCGCAGGGGTTATTCATACTGATTTTGAAAAAGGGTTTATTCGTGCGGAAGTTATCTCCTACCAGGATTACGTGACTTCGCATGGAGAGGCGGGGGCCAAAGAGAAAGGTTTGATGCGCCTGGAAGGGAAGGGCTACGTAGTGCAGGACGGCGATGCTATGCATTTCCGCTTCAATGTCTGAAAAGATAGGAGCCAGGGACTGGGAGCTGGAGGCTGGATTTATCCATATCTCGCGCCTTCCGTTTTATTAAAAATCCGTTGCCTCGTAATACGGGGTGTGTTAGAAAGTATAGTTCTTTCGACGGAAGCATATAGGGTGCTTTCGCTCCTTGCTCCACTGGGATGGGGCTAACAACTCAAGAGGAGGTTATTAATGCGAACCTACGAATCAATCTTCATCGTGCACCCGGAAGTTGTCGGGGACGACCAGACCGCGATCATCGACAAGTATAAGACTATCTTGACGGATCAAAGCGCGGAAGTCCTCAAGGTAGATAACTGGGGTGTCCGGACACTGGCTTATCCGGTCATGAAGCAGACCAAGGGCTGTTATGTCCTGGTAATCTTTGATGCCGAGCCGACTGTAATTACCGAATTCGAGCGCCGTATGCGCATCGACGAGAAGGTGATCAAGTTCCAGACGGTATTGCTGGAAGGCGGCTATGAAGCTCCTGTTGTTGAGGAGGTTCCTGATGCTGCGGTCGAGGATGCTCCTGCAGAGACCACAGAAGCTCCGGCCACAGAAGCTCCGGCCACAGAGGATGCTGCCGAAAAGGCACCGGAAGAAGCTTAACTTCCGTATCAACCTACGACGATGAAGAATGAGGAGAAATAATCATGGCATATGCAGGAAAACGTACCGGTGGGCCCCGTCGGCGTTATGGACGTCGCAAAGTTTGCCGTTTCTGTGCCGATAAGAAAGTAACCATTGATTACAAGGATGTCCGTACCCTGCGTTACTTTGTCTCCGAGCGTGGCAAGATCACACCTCGCCGGATTTCGGGTACTTGTTCGGAGCATCAACGTAAGTTGACTGCGGCAATCAAGCGCGCACGCAATATCGCGCTGCTGCCTTTTACCGCAAGCCACGCTCTCGAGAGGCGTTAATCACAGCGACTGCGAAATGATGATGCCACGGGGGCTTTATGTGGTACTCGGTGCGTTCGCCGGGTATCTACTGTTCGGAACTTTTGCTGCCTTCGGATTCGCTGCTGTTGCAATGAATCTCCTGACGCCGCTGCCGGCAGCTTTTATCGGCATGCGTTTTGGGCCGGCGG
>PVMK01126454.1_pt1 | contig 12070 bp, 13 predicted proteins | sample 1853481 | NCBI WGS metagenome assembly PVMK01 (sample SAMN08533507, study PRJNA380276) | Marine sediment metagenome, whole genome shotgun sequencing project. | reverse complement strand
AGGACTCATTCGTGCTAACGGGTTCCCTCTCGGAATCGAATCTCTTCGGCCGCGGATACGGGCTCAATCTGACGGCCGACCTCAGCTTTCGGAGTCAGCGTCTCTACCTGCAATTCTCGGATCCCTACTTTCTGGGGTCGAACTTCAGCCTGAGCGGTACGGTCTTTCGAACGTCGATCCGCTTCGAAGACTTCGAGCAGGACCAGACGGGCGCGGAAGTCATCTTTGGCCACCCCCTGACCGAGGACCACCGGGCCCGCATCTTCGCGCGCTACAGCATCCGGAGCCGGGAGATCGACCAGAACTCCAACGTCAACGCCGCAGCCATCATTTTTCGCGAAATCCTCGGCGGATCGGAACTCACGAGTTCCGGCGGGATCAATGTCGTCGCCGACACCCGCAACGACCGCCTGTCGCCCACCGCAGGCTACGAGCTGAACGGAGCGCTGGAATTCGCCGGTCTGGGTGGCTTTACCCGCTACCTGCGCGCCGAGGCGCGGGGCGTCTACTACCACCCCGCACCTTCGTGGTTGTTGGATCGGTCGGCGTTCTCGTTCCGGGCCAGCGTGGGGTACGTGCTCTCCTTGAACGACCTCTCCGATTTCGATTGGGATATTCCTACGGGGATCACGAACGTCGCAGGGGACGATCAGATACGCTCTCTCGACGAAATCGACACCAACAGCACCCTTCCACTGAGCGAGCGGTATTTTCTCGGCGGGCTGGGCCAGTTTCAGTTGCGGGGATTCAAGGCCCGCTCGGTCGGGCCCAGACGCCCGATTCTGCGGAAGATCTCCAATCCCGACCCCGACGGGGAGGGGCCGCTATTCGCGCCGGTCGGCTACGACTTCGTGAACGGCGAATGCGCGGAGAAGGGCGACCGCTCGTTCGGGGGCAATGGGAACGGCCGGTGCAACGACATCGACGCTGAGAAGACAAAAGAATTCGCCGATCTGGGCGAAACCGACGTGATCGGTGGGAACAAGTTCATCAGTTCGAGCATCGAGTATCGGTTCCCGATTTCGAGTACCATTGGGCTCGAGGGGATCCTCTTCCTGGACGCGGGAAACGCCTTTTCGGAGGGGGATAACATGCTCGATCTTTCGGAGTGGCGCTGGGGATCGGGAGCTGGTGTATTGTGGTTTTCACCCTTCGGTCCACTGGCGGTTATTTTGGGATTTCCCCTGGATCCCACTTCTGAGGATAAATCGCCGGTATTCGAATTTTCCGTGGGCGGCCGGGGTCTCTGACGCCTGATTCGCATTCAAGTCGCCAGTAAAGAGGAGCGAGATCATGAAAGTTCACAACGCAACTGTCGTATTGGGGGCGCTTGCGCTGCTTGTCATAGGAACAGCCGCACAGGACGAACCGATCAAGATCGGCGTAGTCGATCTCGATCAAGCCATCAGTTCCACCGAGGATGGAAAGGCCGCGCGAGAGGAGATGGCTCGCAAGCAGCGCGAGGCCGAGGCCCAGGTGGCACCCCTCTACGAGCGCTACCAGGTGCTGGATGAAGACCTCAAGGCGAAGAAATTCGTGCTGTCCGACGAATCCCTCTTCCAGAAGCAGCTCGACATGGCAGAAGTCCGAAACCAGATCGAGAACAAGGTCAAGGAGATCGAGGGCCAGCTCAAGGTCGACAAATTCCGGATCCAGGAACCGCTGATCAACAAATTGCGGAAGATCATCACCGAAACGGGTCGAGAGCAGGGATTCACCATGATCTTTCAGAGAGGCTCCGCTGGTTTGATCTACACCCGGGAAGCCCTCGACATCACCGATCTGATCATCTCCCAATACAACAAGAAATAGGTGGGCCCGGCGCGGCCGGCGCTAATTTCTGCAGGCGGATCGCCAGTCGCGACCGCTGCGGTGCCGGCCACGAACAGCGCTGGTCGTTGAGGGATCGAGCAATGTGGCTCGACGAGGGCGAAAAATCGCTTTGGCGGGTCGCGGCTCGACTCATGCTGGCCCCCGCATCCTGGCTCTTCGGCGCGGGAGCCCTGTCGCACGGTGCTCTCTACGCGCATGGAGTGTTGCGTCGGAGAGCGCTTCCGATGCGCGTCGTCAGTGTTGGCAGCCTCGTGAAGGGCTGCGCCGGCGTGACCTTGACCGCCGCCTGGATTGCGAATGCAATGCATCGCCGCGGCCATCGGGTTGCGTTGGCGGCGCGCGGGGTGGGCGGGACGCGCCGAGGGCGTGATGCGGTGCTCGTGGTCTCGGACGGCCGCTATGTCAAGAGCCGCGTCGAGATCGCTGGAGCCTCTGCGATGGTTCTCGCCGCGCACTCTCCAGGAATCCCGGTTCTCGTCGGGCACGATCGTTTCCACGTCGGAGTGCGCGCGGCCGCTGCTTTTGGCACCGAGGTTCTCGTTCTCGATGACGGGTTTCAATGTCACCCGTTGGAACGCGACGTGGACGTTGTTGCGATCGACGGCCCGTCCGGTTTCGGCAATCGCTGGCTGCGGCCCTGCGGCCCTCTTCGGGAGCCGGTCCGGGCGCTGCGTCGCACCGGTGCTCTGGGTGTGATCGACGGCCCGCTCAACGGGAAAGAGAGGGACGTTCTACAGCGCTTTGGTTCAGCGGCCTTTCGATTTGTGGCTCATCGGAGGCCGGTCGCGGTCCGACCATTGCGAGGGGGCGCGGCCGATCCCCCCGAGGTGCTCGACGGCGCGGCGGTCGGTTTGATTTCGGGGCTCGCTCGACCGACATCTCTGCGCAACACCGTCGAACAACTCGGCGCCAAGGTCGTCACGGAGCGGAACTTCCGGGACCATCACCGCTATGGCCCAGGAGACATGCGCTATCTCTATCGCAATGCCCCGCTGTGGATCACGACAGAAAGAGATGCCATCAAGATCAACCCCGACTGGATCGGGCGCGCGGATGTGCGCGTGCTATCCATCAAACTGGAAGTCGCGGAGGAAGGGTCCCTGCTGGACTGGCTGGAGGCGAGTCTGCGCTGACCGCTTGCGTATGCCGGTCGGACGAATGCGGCGAGGGCAATTGTGGGGTGGGCCCGGACAGAAATCACAATGTCGCCGGGCTGACCAAGCCTGCTCGAGGGCTCTCGTGGGAGCGACAATCGGGTTGGCAGGGGAGGGGTCGTGATTTTGAGCATGACGGGGTTCGGCCGGGCATCACTCCGCTTGGCGTCGCTCGGCTTCGACGTCGAAGTGCGGTCCGTGAACCACCGTCACCTCGACGCGCGGGTGCGCGTGCCGCGCATTCTTTCGACCTGCGAGGCCGATCTGCGGGCGCGAATCCAGCAGAGAATCGGACGCGGCAAGGTCGATCTGGCCATTGCTACATCTGATGACAGCTCCGTTTCGGCTCGTGTGGAGATCGATCGAGGTGTCGCTGCAGAGTACGGTCGCGTCGCCCGCGAACTGGGCAGCATCGACGGCATCGAAGGTTCCTTGACGGTAGACACCCTGATCGGGCTTCCGGGTGTGGCGCGCCTAGCGGAGCCCGAGTTTCCGGCCGATGAACTTCTCGACGCGCTGCTCGGCGGAGTTGATCGGGCCCTCGACGCGCTCGTGGCGATGCGAGCCTCAGAGGGAAAGGCGATCGAGCGGGATCTGATGTCGCGGCTCGATCGGGTGGAAGCCCTGGCGGATTCCATCGAACAGCGATCCGAGCTGGTGTGCGTCGCGGTTCGCGAGCGATTGAAGAAACGAACCGAACAACTGCGCTTGGAAACCGGGTTGCTCGATGGCAGCGCTCCGACTGGTGTGCGTCGCGGTTCGCGAGCGATTGAAGAAACGAACCGAACAACTGCGCTTGGAAACCGGGTTGCTCGATGAGGCCCGCCTTCACCAGGAAATCGTGATTGCAGCCGATCGCCTCGACGTGACCGAGGAGATCGTGCGCGTGCGCAGTCATATCGAACAATTCCGCGAGATCGTGCAGGCGGCGGGAGTCGGCGTACCCGTCGGTCGACGACTGGATTTCCTGCTGCAAGAATTCGGTCGCGAGGCCAATACGATCGGCTCCAAGGGCAGCGACGCACCGATTGCCCACGATGTCGTGGAACTCAAGGCCGAACTCGAGCGCATCCGCGAGCAGGTTCAGAATATTGAGTAACCGGGCCCTCCTGAATATCGGCTATGGCAATTTCGTGGTCGCGGCCCGGGTGGTGTCGATTGTTTCCCCGCAGTCTGCGCCGATGAAGCGGCTGCGGGAGGAGGCTTCCAGCCGTAACAAACTGGTCGATGCCACGCAGGGTCGCCGCACCCGCTCCATCATCGTTACGGATAGCGACCATGTGATTCTCTCTGCCATCAACCCAGACACCGTTGCGGCTCGTTACGTCCACGAGGGGCCTCTCGGGAGCGATGAGTGAGCGCGAACTCCACGAAGCAGGGAATCCCCTTTGTGGTAGCTGCACCCTCGGGAACTGGAAAGACCACGGTCTGTCGGCAGGTGGTGGAGCGAGATGACCGGGTTTCCTTCTCGGTTTCGCATACGACGCGTCGAAAACGCGAAGGTGAGGTAGATGGTCGAGATTATTTCTTCGTCGACGAGTCGGAGTTTCGAAGATTGGTGGCGAAAGGCGAATTTCTCGAGTGGGCGGAGTACAACGCGCACCTCTATGGGACCAGCTGGAAGGCGATCGATCGCGGGCTCGCCGGTGGGCGCGAAGTGTTGCTCGAGATCGAAGTGCAGGGTGCCCGGCAGGTGCGGGCGCGGCGCCCCGATGCCCGATTGATCTTCTTGCTGCCACCATCGATGGAGGGACTCGAGCGCCGCCTGCAGGGGCGTGGCACGGACTCCGCAGAGGAGATTCGCCGACGGCTCGAAGTGGCGAACCGCGAACTGGAAGCGATCGGCGACTTCGAATACGCGGTCACCAACGACGACCTGGAGTGCTGCGTGGCGACCTTGCTGGAAATCATCCGCGCCGAGCGTGAGGGGTCGGTCGACGAGTTGAGGGAAAGGTTCTCGCCGGCGGTGGCCGAGGAGAAGTTCCGAAGCTCGTGCTCGCGCCATTCTTGAAGGGCGCCCGGCAGATCATGCAGGACGCCCGGCAAGTCATGCAGGACGCCCGGCAAGTCATGCAGGACGCCCGGTAGGTCATGCAGGACGCCCGGCAAGTCATGCAGGGCGCTTGGTGCGCTCGATGGACGCCTGGGGGGTAGTTGGGTATTTTTTCCCAAACACCTGATCTTTAAGGGGAATCTCGCGCCGGATGCTCCGATTCAACGACATCGCCGATCGCATTCTGGAGTACAACGCCTCTTGCGATCTCGCGCTCCTGCAACGCGCCTACGTATTCTGCGCCAAGGTGCACGAAGGCCAGGAGCGGCTTTCCGGAGAACCCCTACCTCGTCCACCCGCTGGAGGTCGCGGGCGTCCTCGTCGAGATGAGGATGGATGACGTCACGGTGGCGGCCGGTTTGCTCCACGATGCGGTCGAAGACACGCTCACGACCATCGAAGAGATCGATCGCCTGTTTGGCGAGGAAGTGGCCTTTGTGGTCGACGGTCTCACGAAGATCGCCAAGATCGAATTCACCTCCGCGCGCGAGCGCCAAGCTGAGAATTTCCGGAAGATGCTGGTCGCGATGTCCAAGGACATCCGTATTCTCGTCATCAAGCTCGCCGATCGATTGCACAACATGCGGACGCTCGACTTCATGTCCGATGAGGCGCGCAACCGCATCGCGCATGAAACGCTCGATATCTACGCACCGCTCGCGCGCCGACTCGGAATTCACTGGATGAAGCAGGAACTCGAGGACCTGGCGTTTCGAACCCTTCATCCCGGTGTCGTAACCGAACTCGAAGCGCGCCTGCAGTCTCAACGTCAACCCCGCGAGGAATACATCGAGGAAGTAATCGGTGTGTTGTCGTCTCGCCTTCAGAGTTCGGAAATCAACGCAACCATCACGGGCCGGTTGAAGGGACTATCTTCGATACACGCAAAGATGGAGAGCCAGGGCCTTAGCCTCGATGAGATATATGATGTGATCGCGTTTCGGATCATCGCCGAAGGTGCCGCCGAGAATGTCTACGCGACGCTCGGGATCGTTCACGCGATCTGGCGGCCCGGTGCCCGGGCGCTTCAAGGATTATGTCGCGCTGCCCGAAGCCCAATGGATATCAGAGCCTCCACACCACCGTGATTGGTCCCTACGGCGAGCGGATGGAAATACAGATACGAACGGCCGAAATGCATCAAGATGCGGAGTTCGGGATCGCTGCCCATTGGAAGTACAAGGAGGGGCATCAAGAGCGATCCCAGACGACGCCAAGTTCGCCTGGTTGCGGCAGCTGCTCGAGTGGCAGCGCGACGTCGCTGATCCACACGAGTTCATCGATGCCGTCAAGGTGGACCTCTTTCCCGATGAAGTATTCGTCTTTACCCCGAACAGGGGATGTCATCAACCTGCCAAAGGGCGCGACGCCACTTGATTTCGCGTACGCGATCCACAGCGAGGTAGGGGATCGCATTGCGCGGGATCGCGCGTGAACGGGAAGATGGTGCCGCTGCGCTATCGGCTGATGAACGGCGACACCGTCGAGGTGGTCACGAGCTCCCGCGCAGTATCCCCGAAAGGATTGGTTGGAATTCGTCGTCTCGGGGCGCGCTCGCAGTCGGATTCGACATTCGATTCGCGCTTCGGAGCGGGAGCGGAGCCGCGAACTCGGCCGGGAAATCCTGGATCGCGAGTTGCGCAAACACGGGATGTCGCTGGCGCGATTGCTCGAAAAAAAGGAGCTGGCCGAGTTGGCCACGAAGGAAATCCACGGCTCGATTGACGCGCTGTTCGGCGCTCTGGGCTACGGGCGGATCAACGCCGTCGATATTGTGCGTAAGCTGCGCGGTGAACAATCGCCCGACCCCGAACCGGAGCGTAAATCGGCCAAGTTGCGAGGCCTGTTCCGGCGCCAGACCAAGTCGTCTCCGTCGGGCATCCGCGTCAGCGGTCACTCCGATGTGCTCGTGCGCTTTGGACGCTGTTGCGCGCCGCTGCCCGGCGATGAAGTCGTTGGCTTCGTTACGAGAGGTCGGGGAGTGACCGTGCACGTGAAGGACTGTGTCAAGATCTACGAGTTGGACCCCGCCCGACGGATCGAAGTGGATTGGGATTCAGATACCGCGATGTCCCATTGCATCAAGATGCGCGTTCGATCCATCGATCAGCCGGGCCTGCTCGCGAAGGTCACGAAGACGATCTCGGCCGCCGGCGTGAATATCGGAGCGGCACGGGTTTCGACGACCTCTGACCAGAAATCGCTTCAGACGTTCGATCTCTGGGTCACGGATGTCGGGACACTCAACGCCGTGATGAAGCAGATTGGGAAGATCAAGGGTGTGATCTCGGTCGATCGACTGCGAAATTGATGCCCGCTTTCCATGCTGCGAACCGCGGATCACCCACCCAGTACTTGCGAATGAAATTCAGGCTGAAGTGACCCCTTCACAAAGGGAAGATGTTGCGCGAGTGGCCGAAGAGCGGCTTGCGCTGGCGAATCCGGCCCATTCGGGCGCTGGGCCTCCGATCTGTGGTAACCGGTCTCGACCTCCGCTGGGCCTCCGATCTGTGGTAACCGGTCTCGACCTCCGCTGGGCCTTCGATCTGTTGTAACCGGTCTCGACCTCGATCCGTACAGGGGGTGAGAATCGGGTACCGCCAGCGGAGAAACCCAGCCCGCTCCCTCCCATCAAGAGGTGCGCCGGCTCGTGATGGAAGGGGTCCAGGAATGAAAAGAAAGGTGGCCGTTTCAGGCATTTTTGCGCTGGTACTCGCATTTTCGACAGCCGCTCACGCTGGAATTGGAAGGTGGACCAATCCCACACCACGGTGGGATTCAGCGTCAGTCATATTTTCACGAGTGTGCACGGCGGTTCGATCGATTCGACGGCACGATCGTATTCGACCCGGAACAGCCGGAGTCCGCGATCGTCCGGGCGACTGTTGAAGCGGCGAGCATCAATACGAACAACGCGAAGCGCGACAAACACCTGAGAAGCGGCGATTTCTTTGACGTCGAAAAACATCCGACACTCTCGTTCGAGAGCACCGGCGGTGTCACGGAGATGAAGGACAATCGTGGCAAGCTCGCTGGCAACCTGACGCTCCACGGCGTGACGAAGCCCGTCGTTTTCGATGTCACCTTCCGCGGACAGGGAAAGGATCCGTGGGGCAACGTCCGGGCGGGGTTTGCGGCGAGCTTGAACATCAACCGCAAAGACTACGGGTTGAACTGGAACGAAGTGCTCGAGACGGGTGGATTGTTGGTTGGCGAAGAGGTGGAGATCCGGATCGACGCCGAGGGAATCCTCGGCGAGTGATGCGGGCGCCGCCCTGACGCGGCAGCCCGATTGAACAGGAGGAAAGAAGATGGCAAATGGTGTCAATAAAGGGGGGACGCTGCTGGCGTCCGCAGTCGCCGGACTGCTGGCGCTCGCGGCGCCGATCGGAACGGCCACGGCCGCGGATGCCGAAAATGTGCATTGCTACGGCGTGAACAAGTGCAAGGGTACGGGAGACTGCGGCGGCAAGGGTCACTCGTGCGCGGGCGAGAACACCTGCAAAGGGCAGGGATATCTGAGCCTCGATAAAGAGACCTGCCTGAAGATCGAGGGCGGCAGACTCACTCCCGAAAAGAAGTAGGGGGGAAGTCTTGCGTGTGGAGCGTGCGGGCGCGGCGGCGAACTGGCCCAGGCTCGGGTTCGGCGCCGGCCTGCGCGCCGAACACTACGAAGATGTTCTCGCGGGCTCGAAGGGAGTCGACTGGTTCGAAGCCATTACGGAGAACTACACCGACACGAAGGGCCGCCCCCTGGCCGTGCTCGAGTCCGTGCGACGGGACTATCCGATTGCGCTGCATGGCGTTGCGCTCTCGATCGGTTCCGTGGATCCGTTGGACTGGCGGTACTTGAAGGCGCTCCGGGATCTGGCCGATCGAATCGAACCGGCGCTGATCAGCGACCACCTTTGTTGGAGCAGCGTTGATGGGCGCGCGCTATTCGATCTGCTGCCTCTCCCGCTGACCGAAGAGTGTCTGGCACACGTAGCGGAGCGCGTTCGCACAGTACAGGACGCCCTGGGTCGCCGGATCCTGCTCGAAAATCCCTCCACGTATCTGAGTTGGAATGCATCGACGATTTTCGAGGCGGAGTTCCTGTCCGAGTTGGCTGAGCGGGCGGACTGCGGTCTGCTGCTCGACGTGAACAACGTGCACGTGAGCGCCGTAAATCTGGGTTTCGATTCCAAGGCGTATCTCGACGCCATTCCAGCGCACCGCGTGGGACAAATACACCTCGCGGGATTCAGCGATATGGGCACGCATCTGTTCGATACCCACAGTCGGGCGGTCTCCGACGAAGTCTGGGATCTCTATCGGTACGCGCTCGAGCGGATTGGACCGGTAGCCTCCATGGTGGAGTGGGACGACGACATTCCCCCGTGGTCGCGCCTGGTGGCGGAGGTCGATCGCGTCCGCCAGAACCACGCCCGGGTATTTTCCAGCAGCGAGGTTGGCCATGCGGCCGTCGCTGGCTGAACTTCAGCGCGCCCTCGCAGCGCAGATCGTAGATGGGGAGGGGTCCAATCTGAACGATTGGATTGGTGTGCCGCCCGAAGCCGACGCCGCGGCTCGCATGGCGGTCTACGTCCAGGGCTATCCCGCGCGCATCCGCGAGGCATTGCGCGAAACCTTTCCCGCCGTTGCGCAGATCCTCGGCGACGAATCCTTTGCAGCGCTTGCCGGCCGCTATGCGAAAGCGGTACCCGCCGATCTCCGAAATCTCAATCTCGTGGGAGCGGCTTTACCCGCCTACCTCGAGTCGGATCGCGCGAGTGGTGATTTGCCGTTCCTTCCCGCGCTCGCCGAGCTGGAGTGGGCGGTCGACCGGTGTTTCCATGCAGATCTCCTGGCGGCTTTCGAAGCCTCGGCCTGCAGTGGCTGGTCTATGGAGGATTGGGGGCGCGCGAAAATCGAATTTCAACCCGGGCTCGCTCTCATTTGCGCTCCGTGGCCGCTGCGCGAGCTGCGCGAGACATGCCGGAGTGAGCGATCCGAGATCGACGTGGATCTGGTCGATCGCTACGACCGGGTGTTGGTTTACCGACGGGGCTTCGAAGTCGTCGTCGAATCGATCGGAGCAGCCGAAGCCGAGGCCATCGAATCGCTGCAAAACCGGGAGCCGCTCGGCGAAGTTACCGCGAAGCTCGCCGGTTCTGGCGCAGAGCCTGAGATCCGTGATCGGTTTTTTTGGTCGCTGGGTTTCTCTTGGGCTCGCCGTCTCTTGCGAGGTCTCTCCTCCTCTCTGAATCCCGTCCGCGGCGGGTGCATCCATCTTTTCGATCCCGAGCGTGTCGAAACATCGAGCAGCCCCCGATCCATCGGCACTGAGCGAAGGCTCCACGGGTCACGCTTCACGCTCCTGTATACTTTGCGCCAACTCAACGCGAGGCGTTTCGCTGCGTAGCAGCGGAGTGTCTGGCGATAACCATCGCCGAATGCATCGAGCGGTTCGAGCGTTTGGGTTTTCGGATCCTCTGATGACACTCCAGGCGTATCGAGTTCTGGCGATCGCGAGCGTTTTCGCGGGCATGCTCGCGTACCGGTCTCTCGCATACTGGTTTCCGGACCCGCACGCACAGGTGAGTGTTGAGAGCTGGTTCTTTTCGTCAGTAGACGCCATCCCCCAGGTTTTCTTCGCGTTCGTCGCTGCGCTCGTCTATCGGAATCGAAAGTCGTTTCGCAGCGCGATGGAGGGCGCCGGTTCGCCGGCGCTGGCATTTTTCCCGTTGTCGGTGGGCTCGGTGTTATTCGTCTGGGGTCATTATGTAGCGGCCCCGGACCTGCTCCTCGCGTCGTTCGTGCTCGTCTCGATGGGAGTGGCGCTGCTCTGGTTCGGCACCGGATTTGCGGCGGCGTGGGCGATTCCGTGTGTGATCCTCGCGTTCGCGTTTCCAATCCCAGCCGTCTTGACCAACCAGGTCTTCTATTCGCTCCGACTGTGGACGGCCGACCAGGTTGCCGCGCTGCTCACCCTGGTCGGGTTTCCCGTCTATCGCGAGGGCAACGTGATCTACGGCACCGATGTGGTCGCGCAGGTGATCGACAGCTGCAGCGGCTTGCGGGCCATCGAGACGCTCACCCTTGCTGCGTTCCTTTTTGTGCAGTGGTCTCCCGCGGGCCGCCTCCGGGGATGGTTGGTGATCGCACTGGCACCGCCGATCGCCTACGCGTTCAACCTCCTGCGGGTGTCTCTCATCATCCCGGATCCGACCTCCGAACTCTCCGCGACCCATACCGTGCAGGGCTGGCTCGCGTTCTTTGGGGCGCTCGCGGTTGTGGTACTTGTCGATCGCCTGCTAGGCCGTCTGCTCTCGGGGCGACCGCACGCCAATGCCGTCTCTTCGCCCGCGCGCGACCATCCCCAGCCGGCGGGTGACGCAGTGGCGCGGGCGAGTTCGAGGGCGGGTGCGTGGTCGGTCGCGCTCGCTGCGCTGTTCGCCACGCTATTTGGCGTATCCGTCTGGATGCCCCAATGGAGTCCACCCGAGACCGGAGATTCCGCGGGCACCGCGCCCATCTCATCATTGAGCGTCGAGCTTCCCCTCGAAATGGATGGCTGGAGGATGGGTGTGGCGCTCCCGCTGGACGAAGATTTCCTTTGGACGATGAGGTTTCAGCAGTACGCAAATCGACCCTACCGGCTAGACGGAGCGACGGTGGATCTGTTCGTCGGCTACGCCGACCGGCGTGATCGCAATCGGAGTCTGCTCTCGCCCAAGAATGCGCTTCCCGGGCGCGGCTGGGAGGTCGAAGGCCGAGGTTACGCGAGACTCGACTCTTGGGATCGGCGGGTGGCGCGGGTCGTGGCGCGTTCTGGGGCGCAGCGCAGTGTCACCTACCACTGGTATGAGGGGGTGGATTCGGTGGCGCGGGAAGCGCTGCGCGCCCTGTTCGCCACCGACCAATCTCCGCTCTGGCGGAGCCAGCGGCCTCGCGTGATTCGGATCGGCACCCGGGTGGGTGTGGGGGCGCTCGAGGAAGCCGAGGCAGATCGGAAGCTTCGGGCGTTTGCTCGGTTCGCCAGCCCGCA
>PVMK01124811.1_pt1 | contig 12072 bp, 14 predicted proteins | sample 1853481 | NCBI WGS metagenome assembly PVMK01 (sample SAMN08533507, study PRJNA380276) | Marine sediment metagenome, whole genome shotgun sequencing project. | reverse complement strand
TGATCGGCATGTACAAGGCGCTTGGCGGTGGTTGGCAGATCCGTTCCGGACAGGAGATTGTCCCTGAGGAGATGCAGAAGGAAATGGCTGAACGTACCGATTGGGGAGATCTGCTGGATAGGGAGGAGTTGGAGTCAAATGCGATTGAGGAAGGCTCTGATTGGCGTTGGCCAGATTGGTGAAAAGCAATTTTTAATTTTTAATTCTGAATTTTGAGTTATAGACATCAACTGAACTATTTGCCCGTTACTGGTCGCCAGTAACACACAACAGGTGAGACATGAAAAACCTACGTATCTATTTAGTCCCGTTGCTTGTTGCAGCTCTCCTGCTGCCTGCCTGCAAGGAAGAGGTTGAAAAGAAGGACGTGATCCGTCCGGTGAGGTCAGTGCGGGTCACTGATCAATTGCAGATGCTGGCTGGTCGTTCCTTCCCCGGCAAGGCAAGTGCGACGCAACAGACCAACCTGGCCTTTCGGGTCGCCGGGCCACTCATTAAGTTCCCGGCCCAGGTTGGTGACGAAGTCAAAGAAGGTGACGTGCTGGCCAGAATCGACCCGCGGGACTTCCAGGTTGAGCTACGCAATGTCCAAGGGCAGCTGAAAAGGACTCAAGCGGTGCTGGAACTGGCAACCAGTGATTATGATCGCGTTACGCGCGTTGCGGCCAAAGACCCGGGTGCTATCAGTCAGGCCATGATCGACGCCAAGAAGGGCGAGCTTGACAGCGCCAAGGCTCAGTTGCAGTCATTGCAGGCGAGTGTGTCCACAGCCCGTGACAATCTGAACTATACCTACCTCAAGGCGTCTTATGATGGGACGGTGGTCGAGACGTTCGTGGAAAATTTCGAAGATGTACAAGCCAAACAATCGGTTATCCGTCTGGTTGATACCAGGAAGATGGAGTTTACTATCAACATCCCGGAAAGCCTGATCTCCCGGGCTGCTGATGTCGAAACTGCGCTGGTTCGCTTCGATGCCTTCCCCAGACATGATATCCCCGCGACGATCAAGGAAATTGGCAAAGAAGCCTCGAAAACCACCCGGACCTACCCGGTTACATTGATTATGGATCAGCCGGAAGGCCTGCGGATTCTGCCCGGTATGGCCGGCAAAGCCTGGGCCGACACGATGTCTACGGAACTGACCAAGGATACGGTCGGAGGCCAGCAGTGCCTGTTGCGCCACTTTTACAGAAAATGGCAAGTCGTATGTCTGGCTTATCAATGAGATTCCATGGTGGTGGCCAAGCGGGAGATCACCTGGGCGTCGTTACCAACGACGGAATCACGACTCTCGGCGGTCTGGAGGGCGGAGAGTTGATAGTTTCTGCCGGTGCTAATTCTTTGGTCGAAGGACAGAAAGTCCGTTTCTTAGAGAAACAATAAATTAGATAGACAATAAACGGGAGCGTTCCGCGTGAACCTTGCAAAAATAGCTATTGAAAAAAAAGTTGTCACCTACTTTGTGACCTTTATGATGTTGCTTGCCGGAGTCGCAAGTTTTTTTGCTCTCGGCCAGCTGGAAGACCCTGAATTTACGATTAAGACAGCACTTGTCGTAACGTCTTACCCCGGGGCCAGCCCCACAGAGGTGGAACTTGAGATAACGGATCGTATCGAACTTGCACTGCAGGAGCTCAGCGCGATTGATTACGTCGAATCTTTCTCTTCCCCCGGTTTGTCCACAGTTGCAATAGAGATCAACTCGGCGTATTGGGCTGATCGTCTTCCCCAGGTTTGGGATGAGCTGCGTCGCAAGATTCGTGACATTGAAGCAGATCTGCCTCCCGGAGCCGGACGTCCTGTAATCAGCGATGACCTCGGCGATGTTTTTGGCATGGTGCTGGCGCTGACCGGGGATGGCTATACTACGAGGAGATGGAGGAGGCGGCCAAGGGTTTGAGGAAGGAGCTGAGCCTGGTCAAAGGAGTGAGCAGGGTTGAACTCTGGGGCGTGCAGCCCAAGGTTATCTACCTCGATTCTTCGGAAGTTCAACTCTCTCAACTAGGCCTGACCGATGCCAGTATCATCTCCACCTTGAAGAATCAGAACATGGTGGTTGATGGTGGCGGACTGAATATCCAGAACAAACGCACACGTTTCGCTCCCTCTGGAGAATTCAAGTCGCCTGAAGATATTGCTGATCTGGCGATCCGGGCCTCGTTGGCGGATGAACTTTCTAATTTAATGTCTGCCCAGGCAGGCAGCGAGCCTTTCCGTAGTTCAGACGACCTGATTCGCATTCGTGATATCGGTACGGTCAGCCGCGGCTATCTCGATCCACCCATGACTCTGATGCGCTATAACGGTGAACGGGCGCTCGGGATTTCTCTCTCCAATGTCTCCGGTGTCAACGTTGTTGATGTTGGTAAAGCCGTCGATGCGCGTCTCGAAGAACTGATTGAAGACCTACCCATTGGATTGGAGTTGCACCGGGTTCACTGGATGTCAGATATCGTTGATGAATCTGTCAAAGGGTTCTTTATCAATCTGGCCTTGGCTGTCGCTATTGTTCTCGTCGTCCTTACCTTAGCCATGGGCTGGCGCATGGGTGTGATCATCGGCACCGACCTGATTTTCACGATCCTTGGTACCTTGATCATTCTGGCGGTTATGGGTATCGATCTGCAGAGGATGTCGTTAGGAGCACTGGTTATCGCTTTGGGTATGATGGTGGACAACTCGATTGTCGTCGCAGACGGCTTTGTCGTTCGCTTGCAGCAGGGAATGGACCGCAAACAGGCGGCCATAGAAGCGGCCGGCCAACCGGCGATACCACTACTGGGAGCGACGGTAATTGCCGTAATGGCGTTCTATCCGATCTATGCATCTGTGGAGAGTGCCGGTGAGTATTGCCGGACCCTGTTCACAGTTGTGGGCATCTCTCTGATGTTCAGTTGGGTGGTCTCACAGACCATGACGCCGGTCAAGTGCATGGATATGCTCCCTGACCCCAAACCGGGCGAAGCGGACAGTGACCCCTATGATACCAAAATGTTCCGTATATTCCGCGGTTTGCTGGATAAAGCAATCCGTATGCGGGTTCTGTTTATGGCCTGTATGCTTGGCTGCTGGTGCTGGCTGGCGGTGGTTTCACTTTTGTTGATCAACTCTTCTTCCCCGATTCGTCGATGACCAAAATCATGATCGATTACTGGGGTGACCAGGGGACTCGAATTGAATTTGTCTCCGAGGATATGAAGCAGATCGAGGAGAAATTGCTGGCTGACGAACGAGTCGAAGCTGTCTCATCTTTTGTCGGCGCAGGTCCACCCCGTTTCTATCTGCCAGTCGACCCGGAAGGGGCCAACTCGGCCTATGGGCAGTTGATCGTCAATACCACTGATGCCAAGTCGATTGATGCCCTGATCGCTGATATCAAGCCATGGTTGGAGGATAACTTCCCGAATGCTCTGATCCCGATTCGCAAGTACGGAGTCGGTCCGAGTAATACCTGGAAATTCGAAGTCCGCATCAGTGGTCCGGCTATTGCCGATCCACAGGTGTTACGTGGTCTGGCCGAAGAAGGCCTGGAAATTCTTCGCAACGAACCCCTGGCGGGTGAGATGCAGACCGACTGGCGCCAGCCGGTGCCTAAGCTGGTCCCGCTTTACAACCAGGAGCGGCGCGCTGGGCCGCGATTACCCGCGAGGACGTGGCGAACACACGAAACGCGCCTATGACGGACGGAGCGTAGGCCTCTATGGTGAAAAGGATGACCTGATACCGATTATTCTCAGGCTGTCTGAAGAAGATCGTGGCAATGTCAACGCGATGGAATCTTTGCAGGTTCAGAGTTCTGCGAGTACTGACACGATCCCGATTGCCCAAGTGATCGACGGCGTTGAGACAACGTGGGAGGATTATTTCATCGGACGTCGCGACCGCCGTCGGACCATTACCGTTCAGGCCAATCCGATTCTTGGAGAGACCAACCCGACCCTGGTTGCAGCCGTCCAGGAACAGATTGAAGCAATCGAGCTACCTCCTGGCTATACCATGGAGTGGGGGGGCGAAAAAGAGGATTCGGCCACGGCGCAGGCCTCGCTAATTCCTGGGATGGTCCCTGCTTTTGCTATTGTACTGCTCATCATCGTGGCACTGTTTAACGCCATCAAGCCTCCGTTGATCATTCTCTGCACCATCCCCTTCGCAGTGATCGGGATAACCGTAGGTTTGCTCGGGTTCAACACGCCCTTTGGTTTCCTGGCTCTGCTTGGTGCCATGAGCTTGGCCGGGATGATGATCAAGAATGTTATTGTGTTGCTCGATGAAGTTAATTGTCAGTTGGCAGAGGGCAAATCTCAATACGATGCAATTGTTGGTGCGGCTATGTCACGTTTGCGCCCTGTGGTACTGGCTGCGGCGACGACCGTACTTGGAGTTGTCCCTCTGCTTGCAGATGTCTTCTGGGTCGGTCTGGCGGTTACTATTATGGCTGGTTTGACCTTTGGAACCGTCCTGACCATGTTGTTGGTACCGGTGCTTTACTGCATGTTCTACAAGGTGCCGTCGCCTGAAAAAGGCAGTTAAAAGCTTGGAACAAGGAGTTTGTCGCAGAAGCTAAAAACAGTAAACAGGGCAGGCTGCTTTTTATAAGTTGCCTGCCTTTTTAATAGCTATTCAAGGGGTAACTGTTGATTGATTCAAGTAAGTGGAATCACAGCCATTTGTAGCGAAACAAATCGTGTTCATGCGCTTGTGTATCTGATCGTATGAAGTAATATTTGTATGTCACGGGTGACAATAGTACTACCGCAGCTTCAGAATTTGATGCGGCAGTACCTGTATATGATTTAAACCACGTAACGTATGGAGAGTGCCATGTCAGCAGACCAACATCCCAGTTTCATGCACAGTGTCAAACGTATGTACGATTTCGCCGTTTCAAAAATGGATTTACCACCAGGGATTGCAGAGCTGCTTGGTGAATGTCGTACCGTCTATCAGGTCCGTTTTCAGGTCAAGATCAATGGTGAATACCAGGTGTTTAAGGGCTGGCGGGCCACCCACAGTGAGCACCAACTTCCGGCCAAAGGCGGTATCCTCTTTGCTACTTAAGTCAACCACGACGAAGTCGAAGCGTTGGCGGCACTGATGACTTTCAAATGCGCGGTAGTCAACGTTCCCTTTGGTGGTTCCAAGGGCGGTCTCTGCATCGATCCACGGGCTTACAGTCGCGAAGACCTTGATGCTATCACCCGCCACTTCGCATTGGAATTGGAGAAAAAGGGGTATCTGAGCCCCGCTCTGAACGTGCCAGCTCCGGATATGGGGACTGGCCCGCGAGAAATGGCCCTCATGGCTGATATCTATCGGACGTTGCATCCCGAGGATATCGATGCGGCTGCATGTATTACTGGAAAGCCGCCTGAAATGGGCGGGGTTGATGGCCGAACTGAAGCAACCGGGCGTGGGGTGCAGTATGCCATGCAGGAGTTCTTCCGCCATGCTGAGGATGTTAACGCAGCGAACCTGTCACCCGGATTGGCCGGTAAACGTGTGGTTGTCCAAGGTCTCGGCAACGTTGGCTACCATGCTGCCAAGTTCCTCGAGGAAGAAGACGATTGCCTGATTCTCGGAATCATCGAACGGGATGGTGGACTTTGGAGTGAAAAAGGCCTGAATGTCGAAAGTGTCTTTGCCTATCTACAGGAGCACGGTGGCGTTAAGGGCTATCCTGATGCCGAATACGTTGCTGATGGTAATTCATTGCTCGAAGCCGACTGCGACATCCTGGTGCCGGCTGCGCTCGAGAGCCAGATTCACGAAGGAAATGCTGAAAAAATCAAGGCCAACCTGATTGTTGAAGCTGCTAACGGCCCGGTTACAGCTGAGGCTGACGAAATCCTGCGTCAACGAGGTAAGATCATCATCCCGGACATGTATGCCAATGCCGGCGGGGTAACGGTCTCTTATTTTGAATGGACTAAAAACCTGGCGCATATGCAGTTTGGTAAAATGGGCCGTCGTTTCATGCAATCCAGAGCGGAGTCGGCCGTAGATGCTCTGGAACAGGTTATGGGTGACAAGTTCCCTGAAAAGCTTCGTCAGGGTTTTGAGAAGGAAGCCGACGAACTGAACTTGGTACGCTCTGGTCTGGAAGATACAATGTGCGAAGCTTATCAGGAGATTCGCGAGATCTGGCATTCTCGTGATGACGTGCCTGACCTGCGGACTGCAGCCTATATTCTGGCGATTGGTCGAGTGGCGCATTACTATACGGAGTATGCGCTTTGATACAACAATAGGGCAAAGAAGGTTCAACAGGTATAACTGGTTAGGAAGGGGATAGAGGATAGATGAAATGGCGATTATTGCTGGTCATACTTGGGCTCTGCTGTCTTGTCGCTTGTACCACGCAGACCGTCAAGACTAATCAACTGCAGAGTGGTGGAATATTTACTGCTGTCGCGGACCCCGGCTTGGTCTTTCCGGTCGGCACTCTCTTTGCGTGGGCACAGAAAGAAAGCCGTGTATATAACGACCCGCGCTTTGATGATGTCGATCTGAATGGAATGCTCCGTGACAGTATCGAAGAAGCTATAGTTTCGCGTGGCTACCATATCTCCGATAGGGGAGGAGCATACGTGGTCAGTTATGTCGCAGCTCTGGAGCGGGCATTGTCTGATGACGAGATTGATAAGTCTTTTGGTATCAACCCTGGGTTGACTAGTCAAAACCGGTCCGAACAGTTGTATGAGAAAGGGACCATTATTATTGATGTTGCCGATCCGTTGGCCAAAAAATCCCTCTGGCGATCGGCTATGCAGGGTTATGTTGTATTCGACCTGCCGAGTTCCGTTCGAAAGGAACGGGTCAAGGGGGTCGTATCTCAGATGTTCAGTAGCTTCCCTCAAGGGCAGTGAACCTATCCCTAAGGAGTGTTTATGAAGTTGAGGTTTATCCTGCTCGTGTTGTTCATCCTGACCCTGATTCCTGGCTCGGGCCTGGCTGGCAATTCACTGCGTGACCTTTTTGCCCGGGTCAGCCCGTCAGTCTGTGTACTGAAAACTGTCGGCAACGAAATTTCCGACACAGCAGAGACCGGTCTGACCAGTGCTTACGGCCTCGGATCAGGCGTGCTGATATCAAATGACGGCAAGGTTCTGACGGCTGCGCACGTGGTTCACCTGGCGGACGTCGTGTCAGCTGAATTTGCCAATGATGAAAAAATAGCCGCAAAGGTCCTCGGTACGATACCGTCGGCTGATATCGCCCTGTTGCAGCTTGAACATATGCCGAAAGGTATCGCACCGGCCGTGCTCGGCGACTCTGACCTGATGCAGGTTGGTGATCAGGTTATGATTATCGGCGCACCCTTTGGCCTGAGCCGTGCTATGTCTTCCGGTTATCTGAGTGGTCGACATGATATGACAGAACAGCGCGAGAGCATGGTGGAGGTTGAGGTCCTGCAGTCTGATGCGGCGGCCAATAGCGGCAATTCCGGGGGGCCGATGTTTAATATGAATGGTGAGGTGATCGGTATTATCAGCTCGATTCTGACCCGTTCAGGAGGTTTCGACGGCATCAGTTTGGCCATCAGCTCGAATGTTATAAAGCGCCTGTTGCTGGAAGATAAGCCTCGCTGGTCCGGGGTTGATACTGTCATGCTGCATAAGTACGCCGCAGCTTTTAACGTTCCCCAGGAAGCCGGCCTGTTGGTTCAACGGGTTGCGCAAGGCTCGATGGCCGAACGACTGGGTATCAAGGGTGGAGACAAACTTATCAAGATTGGCACGCGTGAGCTGTTGGTCGGTGGTGATGTTATGCTCGAAATCGCCGGGATCAAAGTCACTTCCAATGACGGTTTATTCAGAACAATCCGTAACAAAATCCAGGAGATGGACGAGGGCGACACGCTATCCGTTAAGGTGCTGCGGGCCGGCGAGGTCAAGACCCTTTCTGCCAAGCTGCAGTAGGCATGGCATGAAAGCGTACGCTCTACTGGTGTTTCTGATCAGCTTTCAATTCTTTCGTCCCACGGACTTCTAGATATTATGGACCCCATATTTATCACTATAGCCTTTGTCCTCGGCTTCCTGGTCCGCCAAGTTGGCTTGCCTCCGCTGGTCGGTTTTCTCGCGGCCGGGTTTTTGCTCAACGGCCTGGGCTTCGAAGGCGGGGAAACGTTGCAAACCTTTGCCGATCTCGGCGTAACTCTGTTGCTTTTCTCAATCGGTCTCAAGCTTGACCTGAAAAGTCTCACCAAGCCTGAAGTCTGGGCCGGTGCTTCGCTACACATGGCTATTACAGTGGCAGTCTTCAGCGTTGGGGTGTTCGGTCTCGGCATGGCCGGGTTACCGTTCTTTGTTGATTTAACCTTTCCCACAGCAATTCTGGTCGCTTTTGCACTGAGCTTCTCCAGTACCGTCTTTGCTGTTAAAATCCTCGAAGAGAAGGGCGAGATGGGGGCTATGCATGGTCGGGTCTCCATCGGTATCCTGATTATGCAGGATATATTTGCCGTTCTCTTCCTGACTTTCTCCCTCGGCAAACTACCGTCCTTCTGGGCAATCCTGATACCCGTTGCTCTCTGGGGACTGAAGCCGGTCTTGTACCGTTTGATGAGTCGTAGTGGACACGGTGAATTACTGCTCATGTTTGGATTGTTTGCCGTGCTGGTTGTTGGCGCGGGTGGTTTTGAACTGGTTGGACTCAAGGCCGATCTTGGTGCATTGATTCTGGGTATTCTTCTGGCTGGACATGCTAAGAGCTCGGAGCTTGCAAAGACACTGCTGAGCCTTAAGGAGTTGCTGCTGGTCGGGTTCTTTCTGAACATCGGCATGTCGGGTGCTCCGACTATGGCGGCAGTTGGAGTGGCTACCCTGTTGGTGTTTGTCGTGCCTCTGAAAGTCGGTCTCTTCTACGTTCTTTTGACGCAGTTCAAGCTGAGGGCGCGCTCCTCACTCCTCGCTTCGCTGAGCCTTGCTAACTACAGCGAATTTGGTCTCATCGTTGCCGCAGTGGGTACCACGCAAGGCTGGCTGAGCCCAGAGTGGCTCGTGATCGTTGCCCTGGCTCTTTCGGCAACTTTTATCATTGCTTCCCCTTTGAATACAGCGGCAGATGCTCTCTACAGTAAATATCGCGAGCGTCTGTGCAAACTCGAAACGAAAACACGCCATCCAGACGACCAGCCGATTGATTCTGGCAAAGCAAGCATTTGCATTTTTGGTATGGGACGCCTCGGGACCATGGCCTATGATTTTTTGACTGAGAAGTATGGCAGTACCGTTCTCGGCTTCGATTTTAACCCTGAGAAGGTCAAGCAGCATTGTGAGGCAGGTCGTCGTGTTGTCTTTGCTGATCCCACGGACCCGGATTTCTGGCCGCGCATGACTCAGAGGGATGGTCAGGCACGCATGGTATTGCTCACCATGCCGAAGCACCAGGCCAACCTGGCTGCAGTCCGGCACCTGGTGGAGATCGGTTTCCCAGGCACTATTGCTGTTATCGCCAATTTCGATGACCAGGTCTCAGAATTGAAAGAGGCAGGAGCCGAAGCTGCCTTCAACTTTTACAATGAAGCTGGACTCGGTTTTGCCGAACATGCCCGGGGAGTACTAGAAAGTCAGAAGGTGAGGGTGAGCGAATCATGAAAATGTACGTCCCTGGAATAAAGACTTTCATGTTGGGAAAATATGGGAGCCTGTTGGCCGCTCTTGTTACCCTGATGATTCTACAGCCAACAATCGACACCACTGTTGGTAAATATCTGCTCGAGGTTATGTTTATTGCCGTTTTGCTCGCAGGACTCCGGGCAATCGAGATTAAAAAAAGTCTGCTTAGATTAGAGTGCATGCTGCTTTTTGTCAGCCTTGTCCTGAATGCAACGGGAATCTTTTTCGCATTTGACGAACTTTTCTTTCTTGGTCTAGCTTGTCGTGCGATATTCCTGCTTCTAGTTGCATTGACCATTTTAGTAGACCTGTTCCATGGTCGTAAAGTAGGCAGCGATACCTTGGCTGGTGCTGTCTGTGTTTATCTCCTCATCGCTTTTATCTTCTCTTACTGTTTCTTGCTGATTGAGGTTTTTGCCCCTGGATCCTTTTCATTCACTCAAGGACACAGCAGAGTGCAGCTATGGGTCTCAAAGGAGTTTTTCCCGTTTTTTTACTTCAGCCTGGTGACCATGACTACGGTTGGTTACGGTGACATGTCTCCTGTGACGACCGTAGCAAGAACCTTCGCCTCTATGGAGGCAATAATCGGCCAGCTTTACCTGACCATCCTTGTCGCCAGACTGGTCGGCATGCACCTGGTTGATCAAAAGGACAGAACAGACCAAACGGAAAAAGGGGAGTCGATCGACAAGAATTGATTCGCAAGGGTGTTGACTCAATTCTTTGCAAGGAGAGTGAAGCTGATTTCCAGTTTTCTCTGGAGTCCTGTCTCTTTATCTGTTTTATTAAACGCCGTACGGTTGCCCCGAAGATTTACAACATGGTAATTTGAACAACACGGAGTTTTTTAAAGATGAAGAGACAAATCAAATGCCCGCAGTGCAGTGAGTCGGTAGTCTGGCAAGACAACCCGCATCGCCCGTTCTGTTCGGAGCGTTGTAAGTTGATCGACCTTGGTCAGTGGGCTGACGAATCTTACCGAATTTCCGGGCCATCTCAAGAACCCTTTTCTGATGACAACGTAATTTAAATACATACTGAAAAAACGAACTATTGAAAGGTTGTAATAGATGTATCACTTAATGATAAAAACCTCTTTTGCCGCAGCTCATAACCTGATCAACTACCAGGGTGATTGTGAGAATTTGCATGGTCACAACTGGCTGGTCGAAGTCACTGTTGGCGCAAAAGAGTTGGATAAATCCGGCCTTGGTATTGATTTCAAGATCCTCAAGAAAGAGACCAAGGCATTATTAAATGAGCTTGATCACAAATATTTGAACGATCTTGAGCCGTTTAAAAGTGCCAGCCCTTCTTCGGAGAATATCGGTCGCTACCTTTTTGATTGTCTGAGTGACAATTTGAACAACGACAATATTACGGTCGAGAAAGTCAACGTTTGGGAATCGGATAACGCCTGTGCCAGCTATACCCGCGATTGATGCTCCTCTAATAGAAGTCTTTTCCTCCATGCAGGGGGAGGGGGTGCTGATTGGTTGTCGGCAGGTTTTTGTGCGTTTTGCAGAATGTAATCTGGCTTGCGAATATTGCGATACGCCTTATCAACCGGGGCCAACCTGCCAGATTGAGTCAAATCCTGGTTCGGGGCAATTTTCCAGCCACAACAATCCTGTCAACCTCACTGAAATTACCCGTTTGGTCTCACAGTGGCAACATAACAGCAACAACGTCCATCATTCTGTGGCTCTTACTGGGGGTGAACCCTTACTCCACGCTGAGATCCTACGGCTGTGGTTACCAGAAATGCTTACCATTCTGCCGATCTTTCTTGAAACCAATGGCACCCTCCCAGCCGAGCTTGAAAAGATTCTGCACCTGGTGAAGTGGATTTCCATGGATATCAAAGGCTCTGCTGTCACTGGAGCACAAACTCCGTGGGTAGACCACGCCGATTTTCTTGCTCTTGCCAAAGAGCGCCTCTGCCAGGTAAAGCTGGTTGTTGATGAAAGTACGACTAATGACGAATTACTTGAGGCCGCGTGTCTGGTAAACCGTCATGCACCGGATGTTCCCTTTATTCTACAACCACGTACTCTGGGAGCTGGCCCGTCTCTGGGTGGAGATGTTTTGCTTGGGTTGCAGGAAATTGCTGCGCAGGAACACCACGACGTTCGCATTATTCCGCAGATTCACCCATGGTTGGGTGTCGCTTAATACTCGGTTGGACTTGACCAACCGTATTCGTCGTATATCCTTACGTTAGTATGACAACTCTCTGTTGATTAAATGATACTTTGATTACAGATTCATGCTTCAATTAAGTTGTTGAAATTACTTTAGCTTTAGAATGATTCTAAACTTTTGTTTGGTTGCTTGGTACTTTTGTTTTGTTGATGTGAGGTCTCTTCCTTAGACCGCTTTTTTAGGAGTCTTCCATGAAAATCACTAGCTGCCGTATTATCTCCGTTTCGGTTCTCTGTATTAT
>PVMK01117686.1_pt1 | contig 12072 bp, 9 predicted proteins | sample 1853481 | NCBI WGS metagenome assembly PVMK01 (sample SAMN08533507, study PRJNA380276) | Marine sediment metagenome, whole genome shotgun sequencing project. | reverse complement strand
TCATTCTTAACTGCCGAAGTGGTCAATGCGCCCACATCCGATCCGGCTTCCGGTTCGGTCAACAGCATCGTACCGGTCCATTCCCCGGTGAACATCTTTTTTAAAAATAGGCGCTTTTGTTTGTCGGTTCCGAAAATTTCGATTAATCTGCCGGCACCATGCGTTAAACCTGCATAGATCATAAAGGCGAAATTGGCGCCAATAAAATAATCACTGGCAGCCAGAGAAATAGTCGCAGGCATACCCTGTCCGCCCCATTCCGGGTCATCGGCCAGGGCAATCCACTCACCTTCTTTAAAAAGCTCCCAGGCCTTGTGGAATGACGCCGGAACCGTCACTTTCCCGTTTTCAAAACGGGCGCCCTCACGGTCACCGTCGACCTGGATGGGCAAAAGTTCCTTGAGCGCCAGATTGCGGGCCTCGGATATGATCAAATCGATGGTTTTTTTGTTAAATTCTGCATACTTCTCATGTTCGCTCAGGGTCTCAACCCGGAGCTGTTCATGCAGAACAAAATCGACATCCCTACGGTCTGCAATAAATTGTGCCATTTTTTTCTCCTTTTAAGCGCTTAGAAGTGAAAGAGGTAATTTTTTTAGGTTTCAATTCATCCGCATTAGAGTCTTAATTGTGAATTCTTTGCATTTTGTGCAAAAACATTTTCGCCACCAAGACACCAAAACACAAAGTTTAATTTTTACAAACAGTTTTGCTTTGTGTCTTTGTGCCTTGGTGGCCATTTTTCCGGTTTATCCGGGTTAGGGGTTGGGTGTTCGTATTAAGCTGAATCGCCTACCGGCGTGTTTTGGCCGGCGGGCTGCCAATACCTTTTATAAATAGCTCAACCAGTGGATCGGCCATCGAAACCAGATCATATTCCCCATCGGAGTGCAGCCAGGTATTGATGACTTCATCCACCGCGCCGATGATAAAGCGTTTGACCAATCCGACATAGAGGTCCTTGCGAATCGTGCCTTCTTGCTGTCCCTGCTCGATGATTTCTGCGATGAGATCCCGATACATCTGGGACATTTCTCTAATTTGCGCTTCCGCCATGCGGCTGTTCTGGTGAGTTTCGACCTGGTAGACCACCGCCCCGTCTCTGTCGCGCTGAAATTCTGCCAGGTGGCGGCGCACCAGGTTGCGCAGTTTATCTGCGCTTGTTTGCGCCCGATCGACTTCCTCCCGGAAGGATTCAAATACCTGTTTGGCCCGAAAACTGAAAAATTGAACCAGGATGTCGTCTTTATTTTTGAAATACAGGTAGATGGTGCCGTCGGCGACCCCGGCTTCTTTGGCAATCTGGGCAACGGTCGACTGGTGAAACCCCTGTCTGGCAAAAACCTTAACCGCCGCCTCAAGAATCTGATGATATTTATGATTTTTTTCGATCCGGTTCGTGGCTGTCCTCACCTTGCTATCCTTTCAAAAAACAATAATGAATGAATGTTCATTCATTATTTATCAAAACCCGTTTGTCTATGTCAAGCACAAATTTTAAAAATGTCTTGATGGATTTTTGCTTTAATTACAGAACACTAATGTTTAAACCGGATAAATTATTAGAGAGGATAAAAGCGAAGTGGGGGATGTATATGAAATGAGTACTTATTCATTATCTGCAATTTGTTATCGATTTTCATAAGATATCCATAGAAATTAAGAATTTGCGATTCATAGCCGGAGTGTTCACTCGGCCTATGGTTTTCCTATTGGCGGTGTAGCGGCGATAAACGCTGAAACAGGGGTGATTTAACACTCCTATCGGTCACCGAGCCGGTCTGTCCTGTGTCAATCATGAGAAAGGCTGCGCAATAATTAATGAAAAATTCAGACAGGAAACAAATTTTTTTGGACTTAGCTTGACTTGCCGGTTTCATGAAATATACTTTCATATTACAAGGAGCTCTAAAAATGACTGCATATTCCAAATATACAACAACGGTCGTTGGTTCCTACAGTGTCCCCAGATGGTATGAGACGCTGGAAAAGCAGGTCGAATCCGGCACCCTTTCAAATACAGATATAGAAGATGCTCAATTCCGTGCCACCGAGGCTGCAATTCTTGATCAAGAAATTGCCGGAATTGATATTATAACCGGAGGTGAAATGCACCGACGAACCAATAATCGTCACGCCCCGCCCAATGCTATGCTCAATTTTTTCTGGGAAAAGATGCCCGGTTTTTCAAAAGAGACGCGACTCAAACCAATTACAGCAAAGGATCCAAAGGTGTTTCACCCAGCGGCTATTTGTAAGGGGCCATTGGAATATGCGGACCTTGGTTTAGTGGAAGAATACAAAACCGTCTCTAAATATACATCCAAGGCAGTAAAGATCACGATGACCGGTCCGCATATGCTGGCGAAAGTAGCAGTGGATGAACACTATAACAATATCGCTGCCATGATGCAGGATCTTGCTAAGCTAATGAACCGGAATTTCAAGGATCTGGAGACAGCAGGCTGCGATTATATCCAGATTGACGAACCGCTTTTCGCGGTATCCGACGATAACGAAGTGACGGCTGCTGTAGAAGCCATCAACCTGGCCACTGAAGGTCTTAAAAATGTCTCGGTCCAAGTCCATGTGTGCCAGGGTAACTATGCCGTAGGACCCGAGTACGACGGGCAAATCGGTCACCGCTATTTTGATACCGGCCGATATCCCGCTGAGCTCATCTGCAAGATTAACTGTGATGTGTTGCTCATCGAGCATGATCAAACGCCTGAATATGAGGGAATTATTGGAAATAAATATCTAGCGGTTGGCGCAGCGGATGTTCAGGATTTTAATGTGGAATCAGCTGAGACGATTGCGGAGCGAATCAGCAAGCACAGCTGGCTGCCTCCGGAACAGACTCTCATCACCAGTTCCTGCGGCATGAACCATTTACCGCGCCACATCGCATTCGGTAAGCTCCAGGCTATGGCCGGCGCCAAGCGTATTTTGGCTGGCTGAATACACATTAAGAATCCATGTTTTAAATAATACTTGGCAGAGTAAGCAACTCTTAAAGAAAGAGTGTACCGACTATGAAAAAATTCGAGGGTGACCCTGATAATGAAACTTGATCACCTTAATTTTTAAAAACAATATCATTAATAATCAATCCCAGGCTGAGGTTCAATCTCTTTCTGATAGGCATGCTTCACTTCGCGAACTTCACTTACCGTATCTGCCAGTCCAACCACCTCGGGATGCGCATCCCTGCCTGTCAGAACTAGATGCATCTCGCGGGGTTTCGTACGGATAATCTCCAGGACCTGGTCAAGGTCCACTAGTTTTAAATGCAACGCATTGTTGATCTCATCCAGGATAAGGATATCCCATCGACCTGATTCAATCTTTTGGTGGGTTATTTGGACCGCATCCTGTGCGTTTTCTTTATGTTCTTCATATGGGTAGGGATTTCCCTGGATTCCGCAGAAGCCTTTTCCCGTGGAAATCAATTCCACAGGGCAATCCATCTTCTTGATTCCATCCCACTCTCCGGCATAAATGTCGCCTTTCATGAACTGAATAATACAGGTACCTATATTGTGTCCACAAGCCCTGACCGCTATGCCGAGAGCGGTTGTGGTTTTTCCTTTACCGTGGCCTGTAATGACGACCACAAGCCCTGTTTTTTCCTTGGGTTCCAATCGGGTAATTTCCACCATATTATCACTTCTCTTTCCAGTTGATTGCTTTTGATTCATGCTGCCGAGGCCTTTATCCCCCAATCGTGCATTTCCTGGATCGGCGACCACTTCTCCGAGCAGCTATTCGATAACATCGGTGCCGATTGGCTGAGGTTTTGGACCGGCTGTCACAGATATCCAATTGCTGCATTAATCGTTCATGCTCGCGAGAGCAACACTGTTTTGCCTTTTTTATATAATCAATCGACATATCACACCTCTTTTAAGAGAACCGGTCAATTAATTCCACACGACTATAACGTGTGCCGACCGGGTTGGAGTTATTGGAAAGTGGGTGACTCTTCGGTACGTCAGTAACGTCCGCTAGCAACAGCAACAGTCCTCTACCGGCAGATAGCATGGATCTTCGTACTGGCCATCCTGATTCAAAATGTAACAGCAGCACAAATTGGTGTTTCCCTCAGAATCCGTTTGAGTCAATTTGCATTCATCATGTTTTTCTTTATCGTCGCTCATGACCACACCCACCCTTTTTTACATTAGACAAATCATCAACCAAGATTCGGGCACCAACCCGAACCAATTAATTACAGGTCGAAGCCATTATCAGATTACCTTAAAACTCCTTTTACTAATACTCTCTGAGCTATGCCTGTATCCGGAAAAGAAACAATATTCGATGAAGGAGCCTTCAGATGAACAATAATTAGAAAAGTCAAAAGTAGTTGAGATGTAAAGTTAAAATTGTAAAGATCCAGAAACGATCTTTAAAAAAAGGCTATGTATAAAATCGCCAAAGTCAAGAAAATATGTCACGTTGTGGTGGAATCAATTAGAAACGATTTTGATATTGCATTGTTCATAAAGAGTTCTAATTTTCCTTTTTGCAATATGCTCATTGTCCACATTCTATAAGATCCTGGAGTATTATTCCGTCTGGACTCTCACCGAAAAGTACATATTTTTTGTTTGCAAAACAGATCTGGCTAAAATCCATCTAAGTTTAAAACATAATTTATTATTTCCTGTCACTTCTAAAAATCGAAACGCGAAATGTCTTGATTGCCGGCAGCAATTTTTTACGCGTGCCACAACCGCTTGATATTACAATTAAAAGTGTAGGAATATTTTTTCAAAAGGCAGAGCCAGATATATGCAAAGCCTTTAGAGAACGAAACAGGGAGGCAGCTCTATGGGAAAAGATAAGAATATTAAATTCAATCAAAACAAAGATCGCCGCACTAGATATTGTCAGAGAGCTCCCGAATGGGCAGAGCATGCGAGATTTGATGCGGATGACGAACCCTGTGACGATGGCAGAACCGGAAGAATTTGCGGAAACAGAGAAGGGGAAAAACCTTGTCCAATCTGAAGTTTCGACAAATGCGATACTGTATTTAAATCACGACACACCATGGACTTTATTACAACTCGTCGACTTTTGCAGCAAAGATAAAGTCGCTCTCCGTTAGTCCATCGATTTTGTGTGTCCAAACCATCAGTTTTACTTTACCCCAGGCTAGGTAAATATCCGGATGGTGTCCTTCGGCTTCGGCTAGCTCGCCGACTTGGTTTGTGGAGGCAAGCGCTTGACGAAAATTACTGAATATATACTCCTTAGCAATTAAAAAGCATTTATTAAAGTACTGCGCTTCATGCTCGGCGCACAATTAGAAAAGTAATAGAACCCTCCATTCTGCCCAGCCGCTGGCCGCCGAAGCGGACAGTTTGATCGAACAGAAAACTTCATGAAGTGGATATGGTTTTTTTGACTGCAATCAATAATTCTCACAGCCGTCCACTACACCTTAATCTGCGATTAACCTGCCTGTGATAAACTTTTGAGAGCATTGGGCGAATCAACGGAAGCCCGATTAGCCATGCCAAAGGTCTCAACAAGGGAGTCTTTAAGGTGGATTGTGGATGTGCGTTAAGCACGAAGGGGGCCTGTGGGGAGCCCCCCTTTATGATTGGTACCGTTGCGGATTATAAATGACACTCGTCGAAACAGTTTCGCTCGCGAGTCTTGCAGATGGATGCCCCGTCTTCTTTGTCAATGCATTCGACATATTCAAATACACATCGACTATCGCATCCGTAGTCTGGTTTGCAGATCTTTTTATTTTTTTTCATGATAACCTCCTTTTCTCCTGGGCGGATTTCAGACGCTGCCGGATACAGTTCAGGTAGGCTTTAGTCAGTATTAATTGTCCTGACCTCCTTATCATAAAATCAATCTTAATCACTGTATTGGCCAGTGGCAACCTGGTAAGTGGGGCGGTACGGTATACCATGAACCGAAATAAATCATGGTGAATACCGTCAACCAAGGTAGCAAATTTTGGTGTTCCTAAATTTAGGGATGCCGTGCCCTACATCTGGAAATTGGGGAGACCACAAATTTGTTAGGTGTGCTGATGTAAGGTGTAATTTATTGTGATGATGGGTTCATAGCCGAAATCGCACCTTTCGCTAAATTAGCGATTGCGTATACCTAATATACAATCTTGGATAGTAACGCGGGTGGCGGAATCTTACACTTGAGATATAAAAACAATATCACAGTGATTTATATTTAAAGCGGGATACCGATTCGTTGGAGAAATCTACAACTTTGAAAAGGTACTTTTATTACAGATAAATAGCTATCGGTAATATGTTTAACGCCAAGTTTCAGCTGAACGAATGGAGCGAAGCGAAGCGAAGCTCGGGTTGGCTAAAAGCCGTGGTTTGGGCTTAAATGAGAAGCCACCTTACTAATAGGATTTCCATCCGTGTGGCTACCAGAATCACATGAAGTGCTCCACAATAAAAAGGCGCCATTCATCGGGAATACCCTTTAGGGCATGCTCTCCGCGATCATTGAAGTGCAGACCTGATCCGGCTACCAGGTCTTTGACTGTGCTAGAGACGAGGACCTCGCCCGGCCCAGCTTTTGCCATCACACGCGCCCCGATATGCACAGCAATCCCGCCGACCTTATCTCCCATCACTTCACACTCGCCCGTGTGTAAACCCGCTCGGATGGTAATACCGAGGTTCGCGACAGAGTCTCGGATGGTACAAGCGCAGCGGATACCTCGTGCCGGGCCGTCAAAAGTGGCAAAAAACCCGTCTCCCGCCGTGTCGATTTCCTGGCCTCGGAAGCGGTTCAGCTCACTCCGTACGAGGCTGTGATGTTGCTCGAGGAGATCACGCCATTGGTGATCACCCAGTTCCACGACCTGTTCGGTCGAGCCGATAATGTCTGTGAACATCACGGTTGCGAGTATCCGGTTGAGTTCCGGCCCGTGTCGAGCGCCCGTCAGGAATTCCTCGACCTCCTCGAGAATAGCATCAATATCACCAACCCATGGGAAGTGATCGTCCCCCGGTAGCTCGATGTACTTTGCTCCTGGAATGTGCTCGGCAAGGTAACGGGCACTGCCCACTCGGGTGGCCTGGTCGCCTGACCTGTGCAAGACGAGGGTTGAAACGCTGATCACCGGGAGGACTTGTCGGACATCGCAGTCCCGGGCCATTTGCAGTAGGAGGCGCACCCTTCCCGGGCTGACGCCTAGTCGCTCGAACTTTCCCCACGACCGCAAAAACTGCTCGTCGTTGGCGAGGCTGGGAGCAAAATATCCCACGCTAATGCCCCGCCCCCAGCCGTGTTCAAGCTGCTTGAGTCGCTCCTCCATCTCTTCAGCGGTGGGTCTCCACGGATACTCAGGATCCCAGCTGCCTCTCGCAAACGTGCCATAGAGTACGAGAGATGCGGTCCGCTGCGGGTACGTGGCCGCAAAGAGGATACACATCGGGCCACCTTCAGAGATGCCGAATAGGGTCGCACGCTCCGAGCCTACGGCATCCATTACCGCTCGGATATCATCCATACGTTGCTCGAGCGTAGGGAGTTGCGCTACAGGGTCCGAGAGCCCTGTCCCTCGCCTGTCAAGAATTATCAGACGACAGAAGGAAGCAAGCCGGTGAAGAAACTTGGCGTACAAAGGTTGCTCCCAAGCGTACTCTATATGAGAGACCCAGCCCGGTACTAAGACGAGGTCAAACGAACCCTCCCCAGTCACTTGGTAGGCGATATTAACGTCTCCGCTTTTCGCGTATTTGGTGTCCGACAAGATGTTACTTCCCACTATTGTCCTTGTGTAAGTAGATGAAGAGTCACTTCAGGTTATATAGAGAAAGAAATATAGAAAGGCCAAATGAATACCACATTGTATTATAACGAGTCAAATTCTATTTCAGATGGAAACAGGATTGGAAAATCTCTTTAAAAGGATTGGGAATTTTGTGGGTAAATCTGACATTTTTCAAAACTTGAGGTTTTCTTGCCAATAATCCCAAATATCACTCAGATACAGATATATTGAGATAATCAAAGTTTTCGAAATTTTTGAAATTATTGCAGATATCAAACTGATACATGCAACCTACTGCTTTTTTGCGGTTGCTGCCAAATCGGAGTCCCGAAAAATATGGCTTCCAGCAAATAAAAAAGGCGAATCCACGGGCTGGGATACACCCTTCTGGGTTTGGATATCTCCCAGATATCCAAAATGGATTTTGAGAGAATTTCGGTCAAATTATTGCGGCATTTCGTGGCCGCCTTGCCCTCTTAAAAAAAGGATATCACAGATTTTTGGGAGCTTCGAAAAGCTTTGATTAGTTGGAGGTATATGCAATTTTTTGGTTTGAAGATATTTTAGTTTCGCAGAAGATATATGCAATTGTTGAAAATTCCACCGCATACTAGGCGGTGGAATCTTGATTTCATACAATCTAAATGAGTTCATGTTAAGATGGGTCAAGGGTAGCCCCCTTTTTACTTTCAACCCCTATCACATCCGCTCCCTCGATTGCTAATGCTACTTAATGTCTTCCGCTACCACATGCAATATCGAGAACACGTATGTTTTCATCAGGATCAAATGAGCTCACTTTCTATCCACTCCATCTATCACTTCATATATTCCTCAACTTCATCTCTTGAGAACAAGACCCTTCCATCCATCCCACCAGCCACAGTTATTGTCTGTCCGCTCACATGCCCTGCTAATTTATCGGAAGAGAGGTATAGAATAGCGTGTGTAATATCGGAAGGCGTTGCAACCTTGCGAAGGGGAATTGTTTGAATGATTCTTGACACCATTGCTTTATCGGATAATGCTTCTTCTGTCATCGGTGTTATAGTCCATCCTGGATTGACTAAATTCACGCGTCCGCGTACAGCAAGATGAACAATTTCGTTCTTTAAGGTCATCAGTAGCCCTCTAAGCCCCGCTTTTGAAGTAGAATAATCACAATACCATGCTTCGCCAAATTCTCCTGAAGTTGAACCCACAAGAACCAGAGATGCATCATCTCCTGGATACTTCTTCAAGTTAGCAAAGAAATGTTTTGCACAGAGAAATACTCCTGTCAGGTTCACTGCTAGCGTTTTTTGCCATTGTTCAATAGACATCTCATGTACTGCCACTCCCTCGTGAGAGGCTATTCCAGCATTTGCGACAGTAACATCTACTCTTCCGAAAACTGTATTTGCCTCTGTAAAAAGAAACTCCACTTCAGATTCGTTACGAACATCAACTTTCACAACGTTCAATCGCTCAGGGTATGAATCTGTGAGAGTTGATAGATTTCTAGGATCACTCTTGTAGCAAGCTGTGACCTTTGCACCTTCTGCAAGGAAGAGTGATATTGAATCAAACCCGATTCCGCCTGATGCACCGGTAACGACAACATGCTTGCTTTGAAATCCTGTATTCATCTGAGAACCCTCCGTGTTTCTATTATTATACAGCGTTCAGATAGGGAATTGAGCTAAATATTACAAATATCTAAAGGGGCTTATTGGGTCAAGGAAATTTATAATATGGTAATTTCAAGTAATTTTTGTTTTGGAGCAGGGGTATTGTATGAGTTGGGATATAATGGTGAAAAACCAAATATCAGCAGATGGTGATTAATTGAGAATAACACAACTTTGGCGATTTTACAGATATCAAAGGGATATCAAAATTGGCACACTACTGGACATACTATATCCTGAAGTACCGATAAATTCGTAGAATGGATTAGATGGTCTTCAATTTAAAAATGCAAAGGATTCTATCATTCAAGCCGGAGTTGGCTTTATAGCCGTGAACTTAACACTGTCAACTTTCCCTTGCACAATTTCGAGGTCTTCATTTTTAGGGGGTGGTGTGAATTCTTCAGCCGGGCAACAAGCCATTGCTTTGAGCTCCTCATGAGTAAGGGTATGACGGGATACAATCTGAATTTCAGCAAAGCCAGCTTTTCTCACCGTATGCCAGTAGCTCTCTTCAAGGATAGCTCCTCCCAAGCATCCAGCCCATGTTGCCTGAAATCGCTCTCGCAATTGGGGATCTATATTTTCGGTTAGGACAATATCCGAGATTGCAAGCCGTCCACCGGGTCTCAGTATCCGGAACCCTTCTTCATAGACTGAGACTTTGTCAAGACATAAGTTGATGACACAGTTGGATATAACGACATCTGCAAAATCTTTTGGTAGTTGCGACTTCCCCATATCTGCAACACGGAGTTCAATGTCCCTTTCTTGGAATCCAGACTCAATCACAGCCTGCTTTGCTCTTTCAATCATTTGAGGAGCAAAATCTATCCCCACTACTTTACCTTGTTCCCCAACCTTGTGAGCAGCCAAAATGACATCAATCCCTGCACCGCAACCGAAATCCACCACAACATCTCCGGATTGAAGATTCGCAAATCCAGTGGGATTTCCACAACCCCGTGAGAGGTTAAGAGCTATCTCCGGGGCTGAGGAAAGCTCCTCTTGGCTATAAAGCCCTTGATCAATTGCATAGCCCGGACCGGGCTGTTGCTTGCTGGGTCAACAGGAATCTTTGCTGCCGCCTGTTTCAGCAAATTTGCTGTAGCGACTTTTCACAACTTGTTTGATTTCATCAGGTATCATTTTTTACCTTTTTGGGGTGTCTTGCTAATACATGTAATTTCAGGGGGCGTTACTCTTTGCGATATGCATGTCATATCACAACTGCTGATTTAACAAAATGCAAAATCATTAAAACACGATAAATGGTGTTCTGCCATTTTCGGATCGAGTTATGGATTGCGCATGACAAATCTATACTTTTTTAGCGGTTCGTTTTGTTTACATTCCGTGCCTGAATATGGAATTTGGTGGGTTCACATAAAAGTTAGATTTCCAAATGAAATATGAAAGATTTTAGAATCATAGATTGATATGAAAAGGCATGAATTATCCCTTGACTATTAAGCCTTATGTAATTACAATGTGCTTACCGATTGCCTGAGGAGGTACCGAATCATGAGAGCAAGAATTGTAAAAATCGGGAATTCGCAAGGAATCCGTATTCCCAAACCCTTACTTGAACAAACCGGAATTATGGAAGACGTTGAGCTTGAGGTGGAACAAAATCAAATCATCATCCGTCCTGTTTCAAATCCAAGAGCAGGTTGGGATGATGCTTTCATGGCAATGGCGGAAAGAAGCGATGATGTGCTTCTCAACGGAGAAGAAAATATTTCACATTCCTGGGATGAAGAAGAATGGCAATGGTAATCAATCGCTTCGATGTATATCTGATAAATCTTGACCCCACTGTGGGCTCTGAAATTAAAAAAACAAGACCCTGTTTGATTATTTCCCCAAATGAAATGAATCTGCATATCCAAACTGTCATCGTTGCCCCAATGACGACTGCCGGAAAGGATTATCCCACACGCGTACCCTGCACTTTCAAGAAAAAAATGGGGCAAATTGTTTTAGATCAGATACGGACAATAGATAAAAAACGACTTATTAAAAAGCTTGGTATGATAGACCCGGGCACACAGTCAGAGGTTATTTCAGTTTTGCAAAGGCTATTTGCATTTTAGGCCTGCTTAATTGACATTCGGACGCGGATAAAGACCTGCGGCTTCAACGATCTCGGGCACCTTTTCTTCCCATTCGATCGCCATGATGTGAAATCCGGCAACGCCTTCACATTCTTTCAGGCGCTGAATGGACTCGATGCAGATCTTGATGCCTTCATCGGCCTGTTTGCCCTTTTCAACTCCCTTGAGCCGTTCAATAATTTCATCCGGCACATCCATTCCCGGGACTCGTTTCTGCATATATTTGGCCATGCCCACACTTTTCATGGGAGTCAAGCCGGCCAAGATATAAACCTTTTCATGCAGCCCGCGATCGCGCACGCCTTTCATCCATTCTTCAAATTTATCCAGGTTGTAAACGCACTGGGTCTGAATGAATTCGACCCCGGCGGCAATCTTTTTGGCCAGACGCGGAACCCGGATCTCAAACGGATCGGCAAAAGGATTGGCGGCCGCTCCCACAAACATCTGGGGCTTGCCGTCAAGGTCGTCGCCGCCCAGAAACTTGCCCTCGTCACGCATA
>PVMK01116038.1_pt1 | contig 12073 bp, 7 predicted proteins | sample 1853481 | NCBI WGS metagenome assembly PVMK01 (sample SAMN08533507, study PRJNA380276) | Marine sediment metagenome, whole genome shotgun sequencing project. | reverse complement strand
ATTTGCTGAATACCCGAGAGCCCATGCCGCAAAAGTTTTTAACTGAGTTCACTTCGAGACCGAAAAAAAAGGGGACAGCTTCCAAGTCCAAGCCTCCACCCGAAGAAGAGACAGAACCCATGCTGTTCGGGCCCAAGGTATATCCTAATAATTAATCGCATCCGTAATTCCACAGGCGATAAAAACATCATTATCATTTGGGCGGAAGCTCGTAGTCGGTGTAAGTGATCGACGATGCGAAGATCTCCTGCGAACAGGTTTTGATCGAACACCAAGGGCACCCGATTGACTTCCACAAAGACGTACACCCGTATTAGACCGACGACAGGCGTACATGATCCCAGCGACGTCTGGAGCGCCGTACGGGTTCAAAACAGAGTTGCCGATGAGGGGAGTAAATTAGATGGCTACGATCCCGGAAGCACTTGCCCTTGCCGTCCGGCATCATCAAGCCGGACAGCTATCGCAGGCGGAGCAGATTTACCGACAGATTCTTGGCGTGGATCCCAGCCACGCAGATGCACTCCACTTGTTAGGCGTCATCGCATCCCGATTTGGCAAGCACACCGAAGCCATTGACTTGATTGGTCGCGCGATCGCAGTCAACCCGCAGGCGGAAGCATTCCACTGCAACCTGGGCATCGCTCTGAAAAACCAAGGGAAACTCGACGAGGCGGTGGCCTCCTACGGGCGGGCTCTGCAAATCAAGCCGGACTACGCCGAAGCGCACTTCAACCTGGGCAACGTGCTGACCGAGCAAAGGAAGTTCAACGAGGCGGTGGCCTCCTACCAGCGGGCTCTGCAAATCAAGCCAGACTTCTCCGAAGCCCACAGCAACCTGGGCATCGCTCTAAAAGAGCAGGGCAAGTTCCCAGATGCAGTCGCCTCCTACCAGCGGGCTCTGCAAATCAAGCCGAATTACGCCGAAGCGCACTTCAACCTGGGCATTACTCTGAAGGAGCAGGGGAAGATCGACGAGGCCGTGGCCTGCTATAGGCGAGCTCTGCAGATCAAGCCGGATTACACCAAAGCGCACAGCAATCTGGGTAACGCTCTGCATGAGCAGGGGAAGATCGACGAGGCGGTCGCCTCCTACCAGCGGGCCCTGCAGATCAAGCCGGACTTCGCCGATGTGCACAACAACCTGGGCAACGCTTTGCAAGAACAGGGGAAGATCGACGAGGCGGTGGACTGCTATCAGCGGGTGCTGCAGATCAAGCCGGACTACGCCGAAGCGCACTTCAACCTGGGCAACGCGCTGAGAGAGCAAGGGAAGCTTGACCAGTCGATGGCCTGCTACCAACGGTCTCTGCAGATCAGGCCGGACTACGTCGATGCGCACAACAACCTGGGCAACGCGCTGACCGAGCAAAGGAAGTTCAACGAGGCGGTGGACTCCTTCCAGCGGGCTCTGCAGATCAAGCCGGACTACGCGGACGCGCACAACAACCTGGGTAACACTTTGAAAGAGCAGGGGAATCTCGACAAGGCGGTCGCCAGCCACAGGCGAGCCCTGCAGATCAAGCCGGACTTCACCGAAGCGCATTACAACCTGGGTAACGCTTTTCAAGAGCAAGGGAAGCTTGACGAGGCGGTGGACTGCTACCAGCGGGCTTTGCAGATCAAGCCGGACTACGCCGAAGCGTGCAGCAATCTAGGCAATACCTTCAAAACTCAAGGAAGGCTCAGCGAAGCGGCTGCCGCCTATCGATCGGCACTACAGATCAAGCCGGACTTCGCCGAAGCGCACAACAATCTAGGAAATGCCTTCAAAGATCAAGGGAAGCTCAACGAGGCAGTGGCCTGCTTCCAAAGGGCACTGGAATTGAAGCCGGACTACGCCGCGGCCTACCAGAACCATCTCACGACACTCAACTACCGCACCGGTGTTCAACTAAACGAATTGGCCGAGGCACACGCCGAGTTCGACCGACGGCATGCCGCCCCGCTACGCACCAGTTGGCAGCCGCACGAAAATACGCGCGACCATGACCGACCGCTGCGGTTGGGTTTCCTCTCACCTGATTTTGGCAAGCACCCGGTCGGATACTTTCTGATCCGCGTCTTGGAAAACCTCAAGCAGCGCGAGTGCGAGATCATTGGTTACAGCGATCGAACAAGACCGGACGAGATGACGTCTCGCATTCAGAGGGCGACAACCACGTGGTCAGACGTGGCCCTTTGGAGCGACGAGCAGCTGGCACAGAAGATTCGTGCGGACAGAATTGACATCCTTTTCGACCTGGCAGGGCATACGGCGCGGAACCGACTCCTGGTCTTTGCGCGCAAACCGGCACCGATCCAAATCACCTGGATCGGCTATGTGGGGACAACGGGTCTGGACGCAATGGACTATATCGTGGCCGATCGCCACGAGATTCCTGACGCAGCCGAGAAACACTACTGCGAGAGGGTGCTGCGAATGCCCGATGGCTATGTTTGCTATGACCCACCCGAGTATGCGCCGCCCGTGTCTACGTTACCGGCAGAAAAAGGGGGTTGCGTGACCTTTGGCAACTTCAATAATCCGGCGAAAATTACTTCCCAAGTGATCGAAGTCTGGGCCAAGATTCTGACGCGTGTAGCAGACTCCCGACTGGTGCTGAAGTACAGCGGGATGAATGACTCCTCTGTAGTGGACCGTTTTTCAGAGATATGTACCGGTTATGGCGTTGATACAGACCGGCTTACATTTCTCGGCCGATCACCCCACGAGAAACTGCTGGGTGAGTATCAGAAGATCGATATAGCGCTCGATCCGTTTCCTTACAGTGGCGGATTGACGACCTGTGAGGCACTGTGGATGGGAGTCCCGGTGATTACGTGTCCGGGCGAGACGTTCGCAAGTCGTCATTCGTTGAGCCACTTGTCCAATGTGGGCCTCACCGAGACGGTAGCGCGGGACTTGGCGGACTACGTTGAGCTGGCAAGTGGATTAGCAAACGATTTGCCGCGACTGGCGAAGTGGCGAGCTGAATTGCGTGAGCGGATGGCGGCGTCACCCCTATGTGATGGACCGGGCTTCGCTGGCAATCTGATGAACCAATTGCGGGGGATTTGGCGAGAGTGGTGTGAGCAGAGTTAGCTGCCCGGCAAAATCGGTGGACGGCACAGGACGTTTTCACCGATATAGCGTCGGTCCATGACTATCTGCCTTGCTTTCATTGGAAGATTCCCGACACAATCCAGTCTTCATGCGCGCCGGTTCCACGATCAGCGAACTCCAATGCAGCGGAGAACAGTAGATGGCTACGATTCCGGAAGTCTTACAGCAAATGGGCAAATCAGGTTTGTGAGTAATCCGGGATAACCTCTATTAACCAAGTCAATATAGTTCATCCACAGCAAGAATCGGGTTGCCGGTCAATATAATCTGGTATATATTCCGTTTGAACAAAACGTAACGAACTCACAGGCTATTGAATCGGAACGGAATTCTGAAAGCCGATATAGAGGTATAAAATGAAAGATTTCAAGCAACTGTCAAAAGATTATCAACGCGTTGAAGCGGCGATCAAATTTCTGGAAGAAAACTTTACCCGGCAGCCGTCACTGGCCGAGATTGCAGAGAGTGTCAACCTGAGCGAATATCACTTTCAGCGGCTTTTCAGCCGCTGGGTCGGCATCAGCCCTAAACGGTTTTTACAGTATTTAACCAAGGAGTACGCCAAAAAGCTCATCGAAAATTCGAGCAATATTTTAGATGCCACTTACGATTCCGGCCTTTCAAGCTCCGGCCGGTTGCACGATCTTTTTGTTAACTGTGAGGCAATAACGCCGGGTAAATATAAAGCAAAAGGCAGGGGAATTAAAATCACATACGGCGTTCATCCCTCTGCGTTCGGCGATTGCCTGCTGGCAACAACAGAGCGCGGTATCTGCCATCTGGAATTCGTATCAGCGGGGAAAAAAACTGACCTGGTGAACCGGTTACAGGACAAGTGGCCAAATGCCTCCCTAAAGTTCAGCCCGAAAAGAACACGGTCGCTGGTGGCCCGGGTGTTTGATTTTTCAACCGATCAGGAGCCGGCACCGCTGCACCTTTATGTCCGGGGAACCAATTTTCAGATAAAAGTCTGGGAAGCCCTGCTGCTGATTCCACTGAGCAGTGCCGTAACATACGAAGATATCGCCCGGCATATTGGTATGCCCCGGGCCGCACGGGCGGTCGGGAATGCCGTGGGCAAAAATCCGATCTCCTTTCTCATTCCCTGCCACCGCGTGATTCGCAAAATGGGGGTTTTTGGAAACTATGGTGGAGGACCGGCCAGGAAAAAAGCCATCCTCGGCTGGGAAGCCGCCCGGCAATTTACACATAGAGACTAAAGAATCCGGTTCGCAAAACCTGTACATCGGCTAAAACCAAAAAACATGTTTGCCACGAAGGCACCAAGACGTTAATGTCAGTAATCAGTTATCGGTTATCAGTAATCAGTAATTAGTTTTACCTTACTGATGCACTTTTCACTGATAACTGTTCACCAGTGGCTGCATTGGTGTCTTAGTGGCAGAATTGCACCGGTTTTGTAACAAAAATGTTTTGTAAAAAAGAAGAAATGATGCCATATATATCAGGTAAAATAAAATAATCAGAGAATGTAAAACATGAAACTGCAATCAAAGCTTCCTGACGTCGGTATCACCATATTTACGCTTATGTCGGCCTTGGCCGCTGAGCACGGGGCCATTAATCTTTCCCAGGGATTTCCGGATTTTGATGTTGATCCTGATCTTCTGGCCCTGGTGGATAAATACATGCAAAGCGGATACAACCAGTACGCACCCATGCAGGGCGTACCGGCGCTGCGGGAAATGATTGCGGAAAAGACCCAACAACTCTACAACGCCGTTTACGATCCTTATGCGGAAATTACAATAACCTCCGGTGCCACCGAAGCCCTGTTTGCGGCCATCAGCGCAGTCGTTCATCCCGGCGATGAAGTTATCGTGATTGAGCCGGCTTTTGATTGTTACGTGCCGGCTATTGCATTAAACGGCGGAGTCCCTGTATTTGTGAAGCTTAACTTTCCGGATTATCACATTGACTGGGATGACGTTCAAGCTGCAATCACTTCAAAAACACGGCTGATAATTCTAAATTCGCCCCACAATCCCACCGGCGCCGTCTTATCGGATGAAGACATATCCGCTTTAAAACGTATTGTCGAAAATACGAATGTGCTCATAATCAGCGACGAAGTTTACGAGCATATTATCTTCGACGGTCTGGTCCACGAGAGCATGGCCCGGCATCCGGAACTTGCCCAAAGAAGTTTTGTTATCAGTTCCTTTGGCAAGACATACCATACTACCGGCTGGAAGATCGGTTACTGCCTGGCACCGGAACCGCTTTCAGCAGAATTTCAACGTGTGCACCAGTTTCTTACTTTTGCCTCCAATACGCCGATTCAGTTTGCCTACGCGGAATTTATGCAGAAAAAAGACGCTTATCTGAAGCTTGCAAAGTTTTATCAAAAAAAGCGCGACAAATTTCTGGCGCTGATCGAAACTTCGCGCTTTAAGGCTGTTCCCTGCAAGGGGACATACTTTCAAATGCTCGATTATGCCTCCATCAGCGATGAGTCCGATATCGAGTTTTCCAAACGGCTGACTATCGAACACGGGGTGGCTTCGATACCGCCTTCGGTGTTTTATAACGATAACGAAGATCACCGCGTACTGCGATTCTGTTTTGCGAAAAAAGACGAAACTTTGGAAAGGGCTGCAGAAAAGTTATGCAAGATTTAAAGGTAACGATTATTCAAAGCGAACTGGTCTGGGAGGATATTGATGCCAACCTGGCCGAATTTGACCAAAAGATTAACGACATTCAAGAAGATACGCATCTGATTATTCTGCCGGAGATGTTTACGACCGGCTTCAGCATGAATCCTGCGAATCTGGCCCAGGGCATGGACGGCAGCGCCGTCAAATGGCTTCAGGAAAAATCACGCCAAAAAAACGTTGATATTGCCGGCAGCGTCATCATTAACGCCGGCGGCAACTTTTATAACCGCCTGCTGTGGGCCAAACCGGACGGCCGGCTTTTGACCTACGACAAACGACACCTTTTTCGCATGTTGGGCGAAGAAAAGGTTTACAGCGCCGGCGACAAAACCATCACAGTACAATTGCACGGCTGGAAGATCAGGCCCTTTATCTGCTACGATCTGCGCTTTCCCGCCTGGACACGCAATATCTCCAACCGCTTCGACCTGGCGATCTTTGTCGCCAACTGGCCGGAAAAGCGCGCGATGCACTGGAAGTCCCTGCTGCAGGCCCGCGCCATTGAAAACCTGTGTTACGTCATCGGCGTTAATCGCGTCGGCACCGACGGCAACGGCCTGACATACAGCGGTGACACCTGTGTCATCGATCCGGCGGGCAACATTCTTTTTCAAAAGGCTCACGCTGCCTGTACTCATACCGCCCAACTTTCTTATTCCAAGCTGCAAGAGTACCGCAAATCGTTCCCGGCCTGGATGGATGCAGACCAAGATCTGATTCGGATTCCTGAATAATCAATGCCATCGACATATAATTATTATCACAACACCTCGTATCTATTGAATATATATACTTTTTACAAGGTGTCTGGAAAATTCGTTGAAGAAAAATTTCTCGTTCTTTTTCACTCTAATCGAAGTTGCTTGTTTCCCATCACTTAAGCCATGAATTTTCTGGCCGTTTCTTCGGCCAGTTTCATTATGTCCTCACGGGCCTCCATGTCGCCCTTATTAAATACCCCACAGGCACGAATCTGATAACTGTCGCTGAACCCATACCATTTGAAAATGGAGTCGTATCTGGGAAATACATCTGCAAAGAGACTCTCGTCAGGGTGCCCCTGAGCCTCGATGAACACCAGTTTCTTGCCCGGAGAGAGTCGGCATGGGCTGGGATTGGTCGCGTAATCGGGCACCAAATATGAGTAGGTTCGGTCAATGAAAGCCTTGAGTTGACTTGAGATTTCGGAAAAATAGATGGGAGTGGCCAACACAAGCACCTCGGCAGCGCGGATGGCGTCCAAGACCTCCGCCAGGTCGTCCTTGAGTACGCATTTTTCCAGTTTGGTTTTGCACGTCATACACGCCTGACAGCCGCGGTATTTCAGCTTGTTTAAGGCAAAGGTCGTAACTTCAGCGCCTAAACCTTTAGCGGTTTCGCAAAATTTGCTGGCCATGGCTGCGCTATTTCCTTTAGGTCTCGGGCTACCAAGCAGACAAATTATTTTCATGTTCACTCCCCCTTTCACCATGCTGTTAGCTTCAAATCCTCAATTCCCAATCCCAAATATGCCATTTTTCTTCTCACAAGTTCTCTTCCACCGACTCCACCTTCGCCGTGATTCGGTCCTTACCCTTTCTCTTTTTCCTGACCAAAAACAAAATAAACACTATTTGTTTTTTTGATCCCGCAAATTGGAATTTATATTCAGTTCATCTTACCTTATTCCAGTTCACCTAATTGTTCAACCTGCAAAGAGCCTCGGGGCCGAATGATTTTTTATGTCAAAGACTTATGATCGCAAAGGTGATTGATTAATATCCGAAATCTGGTAAAATCAATGAGAACATTAAACTACGGTATACCTCCCGGGTACCTGATGACGCAGAAAATACCGCGGAACCGAGAGCACGATTTAAGAATTTTATAGCATGTGCTTCAATTCTCTTCGTCAAGCTATTCCAAGTTTTAATCTTATTTGAGTTGCCCCTGGAACCTAATCAACTCCAAGGGTCTTATAATTCTAAAGGTTTTTAGGCTTTTACCGATATATTAGTGGAATACCCCATTTAAGGAATGAATTATTAGAAAGTTGAAAAATTATGGGAATTATTAACCTTTCTGAAATAAAGCCAGGCATGGTGTTAGCCGCTGACTTGAGGAACAATGACGGACGTTTTCTGTTGAGCAAAGGCAGTAAGGTAGCATCAAAGGATATTCGAATTTTCAAAATGTGGGGAGTCATAGAAGCTGACATTGAGGGAGTAACCCAAAATGATGTTGAAGAAAAGGTAATATCACATTTAGAACCCGCCATTGTCGAAGCAGTTGAAAAAAAGGTTCGCAAACATTTTGTTCATACAAATCTGGAAGACCCAGTGATATACGAATTGTTTCGCTGCTGCAAAATTCGCACAGTTAAAGCAATCAAAACCAAAGATTCGGTTGAAATTCTTAACATGCAGGACCTCACATCCAGCAATGAAATTGAAGATACAATTGTGGAAGGCACAGCTCCCCCAGTGAATCCCGTTGAATTGATTCAGCAGGATATCAATCTTCCGACGCTGCCAACCGTTTTTATGCAAATCAACGACACCATACAAAATCCGACCAGTTCAGCCATTGATATCGCCAAAGTGATCGGCAATGATATCAATCTTTCCGCCAAGCTATTAAAAATTGTAAACAGTGCTTTTTATGGCTTCCCCAACAAGATAGACACTGTGACTCGCGCGGTAACCATACTCGGCACTAGACAGCTGAGCACTTTGGCGATGGGAATCAATATCTTAACTGCCTTCAATAATATCCCTGATTGCCTCATAGACATGAAATCATTCTGGATGCACAGTATTGCTTGCGGGACCATTTCGCGGATTATAGCAAACTATCAAGGGTTTCAAAACACTGAACGATTATTTCTGGCCGGTTTAATTCATGATATTGGCCGGTTGGTTTTATACAATTACACTCCAATTAATGCCAGAAATGCAATCCAAAAAGCGAAAAGTAATGATCGTTTGTTATATGAGTTAGAGCACGAAACCATGAATTGTGATCACACAACAATAGGTGCAGTGCTATTAGAAAAGTGGAAATTGCCCAAGTCTTTGGAAAACGCTGTTAGGTATCACCACAGTCCAAAAAATTCTCGAGACCCTTTAGAACCTGCCATTGTACATTTAGCAGATATTATGACAATCGCTCTAGGTATAGGTTCCAGCGGAGAACGTTTGGTGCCTCCATTAGAACCTGAGGCATGGAAATGTATTGGCCTCTCGCCCAATATTTTACCATTAATGATAGATCAATTGGATAATCAGCTCGAAGAAATATTGAGGGTTTTTAACTTAAATGAATCTTAAGAACGTTGCAGAAAATGGCTTCCAGTGTTTGGAAGAGCCTACCGGATCCTCGGATAAACATATCGAGTATTTGGAAGAACGTGTACGCTACCTTGAGGAAGTTAACCGCTATACACTTGATGCCCTGGAGGTGGCAGCTTCTCTGGGCGATTTTCAGAATAGCATCAATAAACTTGAGGATATTCCGGCTATTTTAGAAGAAGCCAGATCGAGAATAAAACGCTTGATACAATTTAAGACCATGGCTTTCTTCATGGTAGATGAAAATACAAATGATTTTTCCCTTGCAGATGTTAATCCCTCAAAATACGCTCCATCTATCCAAAAGGAAGTAGATCTTTTAATCGAAAACGGATCTTTTGCCTGGGCCTTAAGGGAGAAAAGGCCCATTATCGTCACTTCAAAGAATCGTGAAACGCAACTAATTCTTCACGCCATGTCCACAAGTTCAACAATCAGGGGCATGTTTGTTGGCATAGTGGAAAAAGGCATCACCGATATAAATGGCATTTCATTGTCTCTGCTTTCGATTATTATTCTAAACAGCTCCAATGCCCTTGAAAGTTTCGAATTGTATAAAATGATAAGGGAAATGAATAATAACCTCAAAAAGAAAGATAATTATAAGATCCTATTTGAAGCAGCTCCCGATGGCGTGGAGGTCCTGGATAGACAGGGAAATATTATTCACTGCAATAAAACACACCAGAATTTACTTGGATATAATAACAAAAAAATAATCGGGAATCATACGACCGATTTTTTTTCGGATCAAAGCAAAGCCTCATTCCATGAAAATTTTTCCACTTTGAAAGAAATCGAATATGTTGAAAGTGAGATTGAGTTGATTTGTTCTGATGGTTCTTTACTTCCAGCTTGGAGAAAAGAAAAGGCCATTTACAATGAAAATATGGATTTTATTGGTGCTGTAGTTTACAACCGTGACATTTCGATGCTTAAAATTGCAGAACAGGAGAAGACAAAACTTGAATCCCAACTTTGGTCTGCTCAAAGAATGGAATCCATTGGCACCTTAGCTGGTGGTATAGCCCATAACTTTAACAACCTGCTCATGAGTATCATGGGAAATGCATCCTTGCTGCTTATGGATATTGATTCCGCACATCCGTATTATAAAAATCTAAGGAACATTGAACAACAGGTTCAACATGGATCTAGGCTAACTGCTCAACTTATAGGATTTGCCAGAGAAGGAAAATATGAGATAAAGCCAATTAGCCTAAACCAAGTGGTGCAAGATACTGCTAGTACTTTTGAATTAACCAGAAAGGAAATTGTGGTTCATCAAGAGTTGGATGATAAAATATATGGAATAAAGGTAGATTTGGGCCAGATCGAACAAACTTTGCTAAACTTGTATATTAATGCTGCGGATGCCATGCCTGGAGGGGGTAATCTTTTCTTAAAAACTAAAAATGTAACCCATAAGGATATGGTTGGAAAACCCTATGATCCAATACCAGGAGACTATATCCTGCTAACTATTAGAGATGATGGCGCAGGCATGGACAAAGAAACCAAGGAACGCATCTTTGAGCCATTCTTTACAACAAAGGGTCTTGCCGAAGGTACAGGCCTTGGATTGGCTTCTGCTTATGGTATCATAAAAGCACATGGTGGTTACATTGATGTTGATTCTGAAAAGAGTCATGGAACTACTTTCAGTATCTATCTGCCGTCATTAGGAAAAGCGGTAAAAAATAAAAAAGAGTTGCCATGCAAAATTATGAAAGGCAAGGAGACACTCCTTCTGGTAGACGATGAGGAGGCGGTTATTAATACCGGAAAACAAATACTGAAAAAATTAGGTTATAAAGTTCTATCGGCAACCAATGGAAGAGAGGCTTTAGAACTATATGAAAAAAATCAAGACAACATTGATATGATTCTTTTAGACATGGTGATGCCAATCATGGGAGGCGGTGAGACTTACGATAAAATGAGAAAAATAAATTCTGATATAAAGGTTCTACTTGCAAGTGGATATAGTATAGAAGGAGAAGCAAAAGAGATACTTGAAAGAGGCTGTGACGGTTTTATACAAAAACCGTTCAGCATAGAAGAATTGTCGCATCGAATAAGGAATATTCTGGATAAAGATTAATGGGATGATACTGTTATTCATCTCCGATTACGCCCTTAACCCGGATTTCTCACGGGCCTTATTCATTAAAATTTTAAACCTGCCCCTTCCCTCAAAACAATTGCCAATATTGTAAATCTGTATTACTATAATATAATCTGTATATTGCGACGGTGATCCTGCAACAGTAGATCTATTTCTTCTCTCAGCATCTGTGTGAATGAAGCTCCCCAGCCCTGAGAGGCGGAATTTACGCTACGCTCCACCAATCTGCGGGGAATAGGCCCGCTGTTGCAGTTCAAATCAAGTGAAATGCTCTACAATTATAAAGGGCTGAAAGTATTGCAAAAGTCTTGTCAGCGGCATCAACTAATCGGGAGAAGAACCAAATTTGTCTAACGCGTAACATTTGATGAACCTAAAACCCGCAATCCAAAATCGAATGAGGTAGCCGTGGCTAAAGCACAAGTCTTGATTGTCGAAGATAACGGGATTATCGCAATGGACTTAGAAAGCCAGTTGAAGAGACTTGGTTATAGTGTCTCCGCAATAGTGGATTATGGAGAAGAAGCCATTAAAAAGGTAAAAGAGAATACTCCTGATTTAGTATTGATGGATATAGTGCTTAAAGGTGAGATTGACGGTATTGAAGCTGCCAAGGAAATACGCAAACAATTTGATGTTCCAGTTGTCTTCATTACAGCCTTTGCTGATAAAGAAAGGCTTAAGCGCGCCAAGCTTGCTTATCCTTATGGCTTTATTATCAAGCCGTGTCAGCCTGAAGACCTTAACATCACCATTGAGATGGCGCTCTATTTTGCTGAATTAGAAGCTGAGCGCAAGCAGGCAGAAGAGCCTTTTGCAAGGCCTCTTC
>PVMK01189294.1_pt1 | contig 12075 bp, 11 predicted proteins | sample 1853481 | NCBI WGS metagenome assembly PVMK01 (sample SAMN08533507, study PRJNA380276) | Marine sediment metagenome, whole genome shotgun sequencing project. | reverse complement strand
ATCATGGATAAGGCGGTTATCGAACGCAGCGGCCATTTCGCCGGTGGCATCGATCATTTCGCTGCCTATTTGAACACCGGACCCAGTTGGGATACGCGCGAGGCGTATCTGGACTTTACCGCCCGCAGTGCACGGGGTGCCACCAATCTTGAGGTGGTGGAGAAAGTATACTGCGACCAACTCCAAACCGCCATCAAACGCTTTGATGCCGTAGGCTGTTCGCTGCGCCGGTCGGACAACACTTTTTTCCGAACCCAATCCTACGGACAGCCCGGCCCCTGGTGGATTAATTTCAATGGCAAACGACTCAAACCCCTATTGGGACAAGCCGTACGCAAGGCCGGTTGCCGGGTATTGGATCGGGTGGTCACGGCCGATATTCTGATCACCGAAAGACAGGCCTGCGGGGCGGCCGGATTTCATATTCGTAGCGGTACGTTTTACGTGGTACAAGCTAAGGCGGTTCTCATTGCCACCGGCGGTACCAACCGGCTTTACCAAAATCCCACCGGGCTGAGCTTCAACTGCTGGATGTGCCCGGCCAATACCGGCGATGGTGAGGCTATTGCGTACCGGGCCGGGGCGCGACTGGCCAACGTGGAATACTTACGCATGACTTTAATACCGCGGGGTTTTAGCGCAGCCGGTTTAAACGCTTTGGTGGGGATGGGGGGGATTCTTGTCAACGGCACGGGGGAGGCGTTCATGAAACGCTACGACCCCCTGGGGATGAAGGGCCCCCGCTATAAGCTGGTGGAAGGTGTTCTGGGTGAAATTAAAGCCCATCGCGGACCGGTTTTCATCGACTGCCGGCACTTGGACCCCGAGGCTTTGGCGCATCTTGTTGCGACCTTGAGCTATGACAAAGACACCTTCCCTGAATTTTTTGAACAAAAGGGCATAGATCTCAGCCGTGACCTGTTGGAGATAGCGACCTCCGAGGGAATGCAGGGTGGACCCAACGAGGTGTGTGGCAGCGGGATCAAAATCGACGCCGATTGTGCCACCAACGTGCCCGGTCTTTTTGCCGCCGGCAATTCAGCGGATCAGTGCCGCAGCCTGCATATGGCCACTACCAGCGGTATTCGGGCAGGCTACACCATGGCAACCTATGCGGCCGACACAGATGCCCGGGGACTGCCGGTTTCTAAACCGCAGCTGGACTGGATCCGGCAACGGATTTACGGGCCATTAAACGAGTCGCGCAGTATGGATTGGCGCGAATTTGAAGACGTTCTGCAGCGAATTCTGACAGAGGGTATGGGACCCGTGCGATCCGCCTGGGGGATGAAACAAGCCTGGCAGAACCTGGACCTGTTGGAAAAATGGAAAAATGAGGTCCGGGCCCGAACCTATCACGATCTGTGCCGCACCCAGGAGGTCTACAATATGTTGACCGTGGCACGCTGTATGATCACTGCGGCCCGCTACCGTAAAGAAAGCCGCTTCGGCCAGTGCCACAGCCGTTTGGATTATCCGCAAACCGACGATGAACGCTGGCTGGGGCAGATTGCCGTGGATCGCGACACAACCGGCAATCCGCGAACTCAGTTTTTGCCCATCAATTACGATTGAAAAGGAGCACAACCCATGCCGCCAGTTTTCGATGCCAATCTTTGTACAGGCTGCGGCACGTGCGAAGATACCTGTCCTTTGGATGTCATCTACATGGATGAACAAAACGGTCGCAGCTTTGCCAAATACCCCGAGGAGTGTTGGCACTGCGGATCATGTCGTCAGGAATGCCCGGTAGAGGCGATCCAAATCCGGTTTCCACTCCGGGTGATGGTGCCCGCCGGTGTTATACCCTATTAACCTCTTGGCCGTCCCAATTCCGTCCGGGCGAGATCGGGCGGCACTATTCCATAGGTTGGAGAGTAATGAATGATCGTTGACGCTTATACCCACATTTTGCCGGCCAAATATCAGGCCATGTTGGAAGAAAAGATAACGGACCGGGACATGTCCTTAAACTCTGCTCGTTACGCCCAAACCGTTCCTACCCTGGTGGATCTGGAAGCCCGCTTCCGGGTAATGGACGATTTCGACGAGTACATCCAGGTTGTTTCGGTGGCCTCGCCGCCGGTCCATTCCATCGCCCCGCCGGCAGTGGCAGCGGAGTTGTGTCGAGCGGCCAATGATGAATTGGCCGAGCTGGTGCTTAAATACCCCCATAGGTTTGCGGCCGGAATCGCCACCCTGCCCATGAATGATATGGATGCCGCGCTTGAAGAGGCGCAACGGGCGATCAAAGACCTTCGTCTGCGGGCAGTGGAACTGTATACCGATATCAACGGCCAACCCCTGGATGCGCCCCAATTCATGCCGCTATATGAAATGATGGCGGAACTGGACCGGCCGATCTTTATCCATCCTTTGCGAGAGATGACCACCCCCGATTATGCGGGTGAAGAGATTTCCCGCTACCGGGTGTGGACCAAACTGGGCTGGCCCTATGCCACGGCCCTGGCCATGACCCGCTTGGTGTACGGCGGGGTGCTGGAAAAATTGCCGGGGTTGAAAATCGTCACCCATCACTGCGGGGGCCTGATTCCCTTTTTGGCCGGCCGGATCGATTGGAATGACGATTTCAACGAAATGTGCATGGGCCACCGGGATGTCTACCTGAAGAAAAAGGCGTTGAACTACTATCGCCGTTTCTTCTACGATACGGCGGTCAACGGCAATACCGCAGCATTGCAGTGCGGGCGGGCGTTTGCCGGTATCGACCAGATGGTGTTTGCCACGGATATGCCCTTTGACAATCAAAAAGGGCGACGCTTGATCCGTGACACGATTGCGTCGGTGGAGCAGATGGAGCTCAACGATGAAGAAAAAGCCAAGCTGTATCGAAATAATGCTATAAACCTGCTAAAGTTGCCCCTGTGCGCCGTCTGAGCGGCACCAAACCGGAGGTGTCGGGTATATAGCGGCCCCAACGGTGGTTTGGGAGAAAACCGGATAGAGAGCGAAACGTGTCTATTTCACTAGTGGGACGGCATATGGCGGATATCCCCTTCGCCAGCATCCGCCGGATCTTTGAACGGGCTGCCCGATTGGCCTCTCAGGGAACAAAGGTAATCAACTTTGGAATCGGGAGACCCGATTTCGACACCCCAGAGCATATCAAAGCCGCCGCCAAAAGGGCTCTGGACCAAGGATTGGTTCACTATACCCCCAATACGGGGGTGCCGGGCTTGAGGCAGGCGATTGCCGATTCGATCCAAAAATATAAACAGGTGGCCTATAGCCCGGAAACGGAAATCATGGTAACCGCCGGGGGCCAGGAAGCGATCTATTTAAGTCTGCGGGCATTTCTCAACCCTGGCGATGAGATCCTGGCGCCGGATCCGGGGTACACCCAGTTTGTCTCGACCATCCAGCTTGCCGGCGGTAAGGGGCTGCCCATGCCCCTGTTGGCCGATGATAATTTCATGCCGGATCTTAAGGCGGCCGGAAAATTAATCAGCCCGCATACCCGGGGGATTATCGTCAATTCACCCCACAACCCCACCGGTGCGGTACTGGATCCGGACCAGGTTGCCGAAATCGGCCGGTTTGCCAGGACTCATGGGTTGGTCATCTTCTCCGATGAAGCCTATGACCGTATCCTTTTTCCGGGCGCCGATTTCAGCAGCCCGGCCGCCCTGCCCGGCATGAAAGACCGGACTGTCATTTGGGGTTCACTGTCTAAAACCTATGCCATGACCGGCTGGCGCGTCGGCTATCTGGCGGCTCCCCAGGAGTTGATCGGTGCGGCGGTGAGGGTGCAGCAAAACGTGTTGTTGTCGGCCTGTTCATTTGCCCAGGCCGGAGCCGTTGCCGCCCTCAACGGTCCGCAGGAGTGCGTTGCCGAGATGGTGGCCGAATTTAATCGGCGCCGGAAAATCATATTGGATGGTATCGCGCTGGCACCCGGCCTTGAATGCCCCGCGACGCCCCGAGGGGCTTTCTATGTGTTTGTCCGTCATGACGCAGCGGGTCTGGACTCGACAGGATTGGCCGATTATATTCTGGACAATGCCGGTGTGGCGGTGGTTCCGGGAACACCATTCGGTGAGCGGGGGGAGGGTTTTTTGCGGATTTCCTATGCTACCTCGCAATCCGAGTGCCGAGAAGGAATGACCCGAATCGCTGAAGTCATGCAAGAGCTTACAGCCGGCCGGTAATATGGCCCATTTGGGTCCGGCTCTGGAACCGGAGTCGCGACCGATAGTCACGAGGGGATGCCCCGATGCAGAATGTATTGAGTATTCTTCCGGAAATACGCTTCACCAAAGCCTGTGTTACATTGCCAGCGGAGTTGACGCTCCATTTTGAGGACATGCGCCGGGAGGAAGACATCATCAGCGCTTGCAGGGGCATGGATTTTTTATTCGTGCCGGCAGCCTATCCCCCCGTTACGGCCAATGTGCTTAACCATATCCCCTCAGTGCGAATGATCCAAAGTGCCGGGGCCGGATATGACCAGGTGGATGTGGAAAGTGCAGCAGCTTTGGGGATCCCGGTAGCCAATTCACCGGGGCACAACACCGGCACCGTGGCCGAGTTGACCGTGGCGATGCTCATCGCCCTTCAGCGCCGCATGCTCCAGGCCGACCGGGAAATCAAGGCCGGACGCTACCAGGCCATACGCGAAAGCCTGTTTAAAATGGGACTACCGGAATTGGGTGAAACCACCCTGGGACTGGTCGGCCTGGGGGCTGTCGGCCGAAAAGTGGCTCTGGTGACGAAATTGCTGGGTGCATCGATCATATATTATGACGTCAACCGACCGTCCGCTGCCGAGGAGCAGGGGCTCAAGGTGCAGTATAAACCGCTTCATGAGTTGCTGGCAAGCTGTGGCGCGGTCAGTCTGCATGCACCGCTTACGCCAACAACACGCGGATTGATGGGAGCCGATGAACTGGCCCGCATGCCGGCCGGCGCCTTTCTGGTCAATACCGCCCGCGGAGAATTGATAGAGCCCCGGGCGCTGGCTGAAGCCCTTGAAAGCGGTCATATCGCCGGAGCAGCCCTGGATACCCTGGCGCCGGAACCCCCGCCGGACAATCACCCCCTATTGAACCTTTCCCCAGCCGCGAGGGAGCGATTGTTGCTGACCCCCCATATTGCCGGTACCACCCAGGGGGCCTTCCATCGGATGCTAACCGGTGCGCTAAAAAACCTGCAGACGGTTGCTGCCGGAGGCCCACCCCGACATGTGGTCAACGGAATCTTCAAGGCACGATCGCCGGAGGCACCGGCATGTTAGCTCAATTTATCAGTGGAACGGCCGTTGGAGATATGCCGCTTGCTGGTTCAATTTTTCCAACGGCTGAAGCACAACCGCCATAAGCTTAGAGAAAGGAGGTAACTAGCGGCAGATAACCTATAGGCATGATACGAAACAGGCACAAGCAGGCCCAAAACAATTCAAGAGAGGAGAGAAACATGAAAATAAGATCGCTGGTCGTCTATTTTGCTGTCACTTGTTTGATGATCGTTCCATCTTTGGCTCAAGCAGCTGATTGGTCTCCACCGGGATCAATCAAACTCCAGGTCGGATTTGGCGCCGGAGGGTCCACTGACACGTTGGGACGATTGGTTGCAGCCAATGTCGAAGAAACTATGGGATGGAACGTTGTGGTGGAGAACAAACCCGGTGGCGGCGGTGTGGCAATGCTGTCGGGGCTCATGAATGCGAAGCCGGATGGATTGACAATCGGATTGGCCGTGAACGTGCCCATTCTCATAAATTTGGCCAAGCGAGGCGATAAACTACCGTTCAAAATCGATTCCTTTGACTACATCGGCACCATTACCAAGGCAGAGGTCGCCCTGGTAGCGAAAGCGGATGCCCCGTTTGACGATATCGACGGCTTTGTTAAGCTGTCCAAACAGAAAAAGATGGCGATTGCCTTTGATGCCAGTACGCAGCAGATGCTCATGTCCGCCGTCAAGAATCAGGCCGGTGTTGAATTCAAATTTATCAAACACAAAAGCGGTGCAGAGCAGATCCAGAGCATTCTGGGCGGCCACGTGGATGTCGGTTGTCCCGCGGGTGCCCATATCAAATATCTTAAAAGCGGCGACCTTAAAATGATTGCGGCCTTTGGTAAGGATCGGTACAGTTATGCGCCCGAGACCAAGACCCTGGTTGAATCCGGATACAATTATTACGTCGATCCGTACTATTATCTGGCCGCCCCCAAAGGATTGCCCGCCGATGTCAAAGCCACCTTGGCCGATGTTTTCGACAAGGCGATCCATTCCGACAAAGTGAAAACAGCCCTTGCCAATATCCTGAAGGCCAAGCCCTATAATTTGGGGCCGGATGGCACTTTAAAAATGCTCTCGGACGGGGTGCCGGCGGTAAAGGTCCTGATCGAGGCCGCAAAATAACCCCATCGTAACCGTTCACGGGTTCAATCTCCAATTGCCTTAAACCGGTCCATCGTGAAGAGAAGAACCCTGGGCCCGTGAACACTGACAACACCACCTGAACGGGCCCTGCGGGAATTCGTCACGCGGGGCCGCTGCCACCCCCAATCAGGAACGTTTGAATGACACTCAATCGCATATCAGGACTCGTTGTTGCCGTTTTTGGCATCATACTGCTTTTCTGGATTATTCCCCGGCACACCGAAGCGGTGGATTACGGATGGCTGCGACCGGCGACACTGCCGAATGTCACTGCCATTGTTGTCATCATATCGAGCATCATCCACATCATTTTTCCTTCGGGAAAGGCCGAATTTGATGGGCAGCTCGCCATGCGCGCCGGTTTGTTTTTTATGATTTCCCTGGCAGGCCTTTTCCTGATGCACCACGTGGGTTTTCTCATCGCCGCACCGCTTCTGGTAACGGTCCTGATGCTGTTGGTCGGTGAGCGCCGGCCGCTCTGGCTGGCTACAGGTATTGTGTTGGTACCTTTGGGGATATGGAGTACCATCGAACTGCTGTTGAAAAGGTCCCTTTTTTAAAAGAGAGCGGTAAGTGATATGATCGACTTCAACATCGTCCTGGCGGGTTTTGCCGATGCATTTACCCTGTATAATATGCTTTTCGTTCTGTTTGGGGTGATTTTAGGACAACTCGTGGGTGCCCTGCCCGGCACGGGGCCGGTGATGGCAATGGCCATCGCGATTCCGTTTACCTTTACCCTGAATCCCCTCACGGCCATCGCCTTTTTAGTGGGGGTCAATAAAGGCGGGCTGGTCGGTGGCGCCATTCCCGCCATTTTGATCAATACCCCTGGAACGCCTGATGCCGCCGCCACGACCCTGGACGGCTTTCCAATGACCCAAAAAGGAAAATCGGAAAAAGCGACCAAAATGGCGCTTTATGCCTCCATCACCGGTGATGCCTTCAGCGATATCGTCCTTTTTACCGTCTCCCCGCTGATCGCCGCGGTGGCCCTAAAATTGGGTCCCATAGAAATATTTGCGCTCATGGTATTTGCCTTTTCGGTCATCGCCGGGCTGGTGGGCGATTCCATGCCCAAAGGGATCGCCTCGGCCGCCTTGGGTCTGTTTTGTGCGACCGTGGGATTGGACCCGGAAAACAGTTCACCGCGCTTTATTTTCGGGTTTTTTGAACTTTATGAAGGGTTGCCGCTGGTGGCGGTGGCGCTGGGCATGCTGGCCCTGCCCGAAATTTTTCGTCGGCTCTCACAAATTCGGGGCGAGATCAGTTCGGCCGTCGAAGTTCCGAAAACACAAAAGAAGGAGGATTGCCGGGTCAGCTGGGCCGAGTATTGGGCCTGCCGTTATACCATGTTGAGAGGTTCGGTGATCGGGACCCTCATGGGGGCGATCCCGGGGCTCGATTCTTCAGCCGCGGCTTTTATGACTTACGCCACCACCAAACAAACATCAAAGGACCCGGACAGTTTCGGCAAGGGTAACATTCATGGCATCGCGGCCACGGAATCGGCCAACAGTTCGGTCTCCGGAGCCAATTTGATCCCGATGCTGACCCTGGGCATACCCGGTAATATCGCTGCGGCATTGATTATCACCGCTTTGATGATTCACGGCGTCCAGCCGGGCCCCCTTCTTTTCAGGGAGCAGGGACAGTTGATTTACGGGCTTTTCGGCGCTTTGATGATGGCCAATGTGTTAAATCTCCTATCGGGACTTTTAGGACTGCGTATCTGGTCACGTGTGATTCGATCGCCGGAATCGTTTATTTTTCCAGCGTCACTGGTGCTTTGCATGGTGGGCGTATTTATGGCCACGGGCGGGTTGCTGGGAGTGGTGATTATGTTCATCTTTGCCTTCATCAGTTATTTCATGAATGCTTTCGGCTACTCGGCCATCGTCTTTGTGATCGGTTTTTTTCTCGGCGAACGATTTGAACTGACCTTATCTCAATCGCTGAACTTGATAGACGGCGATCCTACCGTATTGATGTATCACCCGATCGCGCTGGGTTTTTTTGCCCTGGCAATCTTTTCCGTGTATTGGTTCAGCATCCGTATCCCAAAGAAAAAAAAGCAAACGGCGGGAGCTGAAAAAGAGGACACTTAAAGGCGTTTAACTCCATTCATAAGCCACCGGCTCTGCCGGTGAGAATTGAAATACCGTTACCGGGGGATCCCGGATTATTGATCTAAATCTGAACGATGCCGGTGGCTTACGAATGGAGTTAATCAAAAGGTTCAAACAACCATGGAAGTAATTCTACTTGGAACCGGCGGACCGAAACCGGATCCCGATCGACAAGGCCCCAGTGTAGCTGTCAGGATCGATCATACATTGCTCCTGTTTGATGCCGGTCGGGGGGCGACGACCCAACTCGTGCGCGCTGGAATATCACTCGGGGATGTCAACCCGGTATTTATCACTCATCCTCATTTTGATCATATCGGTGGCTTGGGGGATCTCATTCTCTCAGGCTGGAATTTAGGACGAAATACGATCCTATCGATATTCGGGCCGCAAGGCACCGAAGCAATCGTCAATTCCCTTCTGAAAGGCGTCTATAAGAGCGATATCGCTTTTAGGGAGAAAGAGGCAGTGATCAGCGGCGTGCCGTTGGCCGATATCAGGCAGATCGTGAAGCCCAAAGATGTGAACCCCGGCTTGGTTTTCGCCGACCAAAGGATCAAGGTATTTTGCGAATTCGTTCAACACGGTCACGGTCTGGGGATACCGCTGGAAGACTGGCAATGCCTGGCCTACAGGATCGAAGCCGAAGGCAAATCCGTAACCATTAGCGGCGATGCGGTTGATTGCAGCGGGCTCGATTCCTTGGCGAAAAACACCGATGCCCTGGTGATATGTTGCTATCTTTCCCGAAGAGAGATGCTGGAAAGGGAGGGGAAACTGATTGGCAAACATATCTTGGCCTGCGCACCGCAAGTCGGGAAAATCGCTGCCCGGGCCAAAGTTAAGAAACTCATATTAACACACATACGTGAGAAGAGTGACGATTTGATGGAGGAGGTTGTTGCTGAAATCAAATTTGATTATGATGGCGACATAATTGCGGGCAAAGATTTAATGGAAATTCGTGTTTGAAATCGCTGACACATTATCCGCTGCCTCCTATTTTGGTTTAATCATATCGGGTGCTAAAATACAGATCTGGGTCGATTCCTCGAAATCATCGCCCTGCTCGAAAACCGAGACATTTTGAGGTTCGGTTTCGACGGTCCCGGGGACCCGGAACGTGGCGCAATCCATTTTTTTCAGCGGGGTCTCCTGGGGCTTGTCCAATTGCGGAATCCATTCGTACGGGTAACGGTAGGCGCGGTAGAGATAATTGGTGTTCTCCTTGAGGGCGAAAAAGGGACTCATATACTCCCAAACCAGCTCATAATCCGGTGTGATTTCGAAAAGCCTTCCGTCTGCCCCTTCAGTAATAAGTGTATTGCCATTGGGCAGTCTTTGGGCTGAGCTGATATAGCCGCTATAAAATTTGTAATTGTCCGCCAGGGGTACAAACCCGGCCTCTATTGGTGTATACTGCCAAACGATTTCCAGGCTATCCGGGTTGATCTCCAAGACGCGAGAACTATCTCGCAAAGCGTTGTTAAATCCCTTGGGCGCGCCTGGGTTTGGTGCACCATAACCAGCCCAGCCACCGTTATCAAAAACCAATATATTCCCTTCGCCTGGCAAGCCCCGCGGGATCATGTGGGCATGATGGGGACCGATGATCCAGTCCAAATTTCTCAATGCTGCCGTTGCATCGTAATTTGGTCCGATGTGCCAGGCCACAGCCCCGGTTTTTTTATCCGTAACAGCTAATATGTTGGTTTGCCGGCTGGACCAGATAATATTATCCGGATGGAAGCGTGAATCCCCTTTATCAAACCATCTGTTCGGCCCCAACATCGACATGGAATTGATATGATTCCAATCGGCCATACCCTCGCCGATATCTGCATGTATATTGGGGTGGCGGTACAAGGTATTCAACAATTGCGGATCGAATCCGAATTCATCGAAATGCTCGCTGCATATCCATTCCCAGACAAGGTTTCCCTCCCAGTCGACCTCGATGATCGTATCGTCCAGTAACTGTTTATCCGTAATGTCCCCATGGTGAAGGTTTTTGTGACATAGAATTAAGGTGTTGCCCCCGTCGATGCGGGGTGTCATGCCCGGAACGTAGTAACCGACAGGATTTCCCTCACGCTGGTAATCGTGGTGCTGCCTCGCCATCCATTGTGGGGTCTCGCCAGGATCTTCGATATATTCGTAGTGATTGAACTGCCACATCACGCGTCCTTCCCAATCCACCTGGATCAGGTCCTTCACGTCTTGGTAGCCAAATTTTTTACTGCGTCTACCGCTATTTCCCATCAGGATACCGCCAGGCATGAGCTTGTTTGGAAAACCGTGGAGACGCCGGACCTGCCGGACCACATTGCCGTTCATATCGATAATGGTTGCCCCCACATCCTTGGCCTGAAATACGGTATAACCGTTCCAGCATTTAGCGGGCTCATAGACGGTTGCCCCCGTCGGATAAACAGTTGGGAATCCCATCGAATATTCCTCCGCCTGTTTTTTTATGCAATCCTGGACCTAATGCGCAGCCCCAACATCAGCAAGCCCAACCCTTAAAAGTGTCATGTCCCCAATATCAGGTTAAACAGCACATATTTTGAGAAGTTCTCATTTTGATAACAAGGGAAAGGGTGCTATACCGATGAAATCGGGCGGTCCTAAAATTTTTATTCTGACGGTTCTTCTGATTGGTGCGGCGGCGGGATTAGGTTGGGTAATTTTCGGTCAATTTCAGGACCAGGCCGGATCGAGCATAGTCAAGACGCCACAAACCATAGCGGAATTCATACATGTCATCCCACCTCTTCTCCAGTGATTCAATGAGTACCAAGTATACTTTAATAATTTATATATTTTATTACATTTTTAATTTTTACTTTAAATCTATTTTTCTTTAATTATTGTATAATTTTTTAATATATTACTTTTTACTTGTAATATCTGAAAAAAAGTAATATTAGATTAGTATGGGAAAAAAGAAAACCTTTTCAACGAGTATCGATGAAAGCCGCATTAAGGAATTAAAGCATCTGGCGGTGGATATGGACAAATCCCTTGGGAAAACTTCTCGAGGAGGCCATTGAGGATATTTGCAGAAAATATAAAAAGAAATTCTCTACTTAGTTAGAAACTGCCTTACTGTTTACCAATCCTACCGGCTCAACCCCCTCCATTCGATATAATTCTTTAAACAATATATTATTTTTATATTTAATTCTTTAAATAAATAATTAAAGCTCATAGCTCATAGCAAAAACGATTTCAATCCTTCGAACTATCAGCTATGAGCTATCAGCTTCTAGCCTTACCTGCCGGCGTAATACTCCTGGTACCACTCAATAAAACGCCGGATGCCGGTGGCAAGGGGCGTTTCAGGTTTAAACCCCACAGCCTGTATCAGGTCGTCTACATCCGCATAGGTAGCGACGACATCCCCGGGTTGAAGGTCGACAAACTCCTTATTTGCCTTGCGCCCCAGCGCATTTTCTATCTCCTCAATAAATTCAAGAAGTTGTACCGGATTATTGTTACCGATATTATAAATTTTGTAAGGCGCATAGGAAGTACCGGG
>PVMK01156112.1_pt1 | contig 12076 bp, 15 predicted proteins | sample 1853481 | NCBI WGS metagenome assembly PVMK01 (sample SAMN08533507, study PRJNA380276) | Marine sediment metagenome, whole genome shotgun sequencing project. | reverse complement strand
TTTCCTTAGTCGAATGTCCGCTTTTGGCCGATAGAGGACGTTCAATGATGTGATAATCGTCATTGTGGAAAATTTACAAAGCTAGCCTTCTTCGGCCGCGAGTTCTTCTAGGGTTTTGAAGCGGCGACGATCGATTTGCTTTAAAGGGTCTAAAAAAGCTTCTCCGCATTCCATACACACCAAATAGCCTGTGCTCTTGCCTTTTTTCGAAATCAAAGAATCGACTATCCGTTCATGTTTACAGATTTTGTCGCCATGTTTGGCTTTCCATGCGGCTTGTCGACGACCGGCCTCGTCGAGAGTCATGGGTACACCTCATAGAAAAATGAAAGATGGATAAAGAGAGATGAAAAGCCTTCCTCGGAAAACCTCCTCTAGCCGCCCCGGAATTCCCATGAAAGGGCAAAAGATTTATAATCCCCACCGAACGGCACAATAGTAATAATTTTACCTTTATTTTTCAAGAAGGAATGTGCCTGCGACCCTGCATATGCCAATTGCTGCCCGTCAGAAAGCTGAACGAGGCTGTCTTTCCGCGGCGAAATCAAAAGTTAGCAGATTAGCTAACGGTGTCGAACGCGGCGAGTGCCTCTGCCCGTATGGTCAAAAAACTCCAATTCGCTGTTTCTCTAGGATTATCCTCAACGCCTCAGGAACACTCAACCCTTCTGTTCTTTTAAATCAGCCTATTGAGCCACAAACCTTCAATAATTTCAAGTATCTCATTTTTGACATATTCGGGGCTTTGTTGCGTAATTCACAAACGCCGGCTGTGTCTCCGACAAAATCATCACCACTGCTAACAGAAACCTCCTTAGTCCTTTGCTCTATCAAATTCTGTAATTCACACGATGCATTTTCTCTAGCCTTTGCCTCGTTAAAGCCATTCATTTTTGAAGCCCAGCAATCTCCGACCGACAAAAAATACTAGCCCTTTCCCCTCCAAGTGCCATTGTCATAACCTATCTGCTTTCACTTGAGGGTTCATGATGCCGGACACTAGTGTTCAGATTGGAGGAAAAAAGGAGGGTGGATTTACTTTGCTGAAATGGTGTAGAGGATTGTTTTACAAACCAATGGTCACATGATTAGGAATTCCCCATGCACAGGCAAGGCACGTCCCGTAATTCGCTATGGGCAACGTTTCTGGAGTTGCGTTGGTGCCCGTTATGCGAATGAAGCCTTTTCTTCTTAACCAGGGCGCTTTCAGGTATTGATCGGGGACTTTATTGGTTTAGGCATGACTGAGCAGCTTAAGCCGCTGTTGAAAGTGACCCCAATGGGTACCCGGCCAGTAGAGTCGGCCACAATTTGAACAACCAGTAAAGTGGGTGTAATGTTTTGCGACAAAACGAGGAACTCGTGGTCCAGCTTGAGAGGGTGGGATTATCTCCAGAATTTGGTTACAGCTAGCACAGCGACACAAAGTCTCCTGGTCAATAGCGAGCCTGATCTGGAGCACCATTCGGAGCTGCCGTAATTGGTCAGTAACGAAGTCGCTGTGAATAAGAGTAAAACGTCCCTGGACGGCTTTTCGTTGGACTAGATATCGATCTCGTGTCAAAAGCCATCGATGTTCATTTAAGACGCGATCGATAATCGCTCCGTCGGCAATGTTCCGTTCATAAGCTGTATCATAACCAAGCATGCGAAGCCATCGGGCCAGCTTGCCCAGCATGACATCAACAAAAAATGTCTGTCTAGGGATATGAGATTGAGGCATCATCCTACTAATTTTTTTTTATTGTACCTCATCGCACCAACAAGGTGTGTAGGAAACGGGTCGGCTTCCAAAATTTTCTGCTCAAGACCCTGGAAGCAGCGGGAATATCATGGCGAGAAAATCGCTAGGAATTAGTGCAGGTCTTTTGAGTCTAGCCTTTTTACTCGGTGGATGTGCCATATCCGATGTGGAACTTTGGCCACCGACTCCTGGCACCCCTACTGAAGAAATTTACGTCTCCCTTGATACGTGGCATGCCATGATTGCCTTTCCCCCAAAAAACGTTCGGGATCATCAGCATTTCAGCGACATGCCCTCCTTAAAAGCACCACCAGATGAACAGCCAGCATTTGAAGAATGGGGATATGCGGAACGGGCTTGGTACTTAGAAGGTCGACAGGGGTTGAGTGATATCTTACCGACCTTGTTCTGGCCAACTGATGGAGTCGTAGAAATTGCTGCATATAACCAAGTCTGGGCTGACCGCACCCCCCAACCACCCTCGGACCTATTCATTTTTCGAATAAGCCAAGAAGGTTATCAAAGGCTTCGTCGTCATCTTCGCTCCACTATTATTTCATCTGACCCTGTAGAGACGGTGGGCAATTCTCGCTTTTTCAGAGCCGCTCGTTCTTACCACCTCTTTCATCAGTGTCATCAGTATGCAGCGCTCGCTCTCCAAGAAGCCGGATTGCCCATTTCAACATTCTGGGCTTTTAACCGGTCAAGCTTAGCCATGCAACTTCACCGAGCTCAGTCATTGGAAAACGAGAAGATAGCAGATGAACACTAGGGGCGGTCTTGTCCACTTGGGCCAAATTGGATTCCGTATCCTTCGAATGGTTGACCAATGCATGTGATTGCTGGAAATGGAGGAAGTGTGAGAAAAATCGGTGACGGCAAGAGTCTTTCATTGTCTCTCCTACATCCAAACCGAAATCAGTCCGTCTCCGTTGAACCCTGATACTTCTGTGACCGTCAAATGCTAACAAGGTTAAGATTAGCTCCCGTTCAAAATATTGATGCGGCTCGTGGAGATGTGAATTAAAGAGAATTGTTCAAAGGAGAAGTCATAACAGAGGCGGGGAGCCTCCTCAATCAAATCGCATGAGACAACAAAGGCAATGTCGCACACAACGGTTTATGGCAAACTGGTTAGGGTTTATGATTGTCGTTTGTAGCAGTCTGCTTCTGAACACCTCAGTAGACAGCGCTGACCTTGAGAGAGGTTCCGTGCGGGCACGTCTTGAGGCCTCCGTGCGGGTCCTGGCTGAAACCATCGGCCCCCGAACCTTTAGAACTCAGGCCAACCTAAATGCCACTGCCGAGTTTATCACCCGATCCTTTGAATCCGCAGGATATACGGTGACTTTCCATTCATATGACGTGCAAGATCTCACGGTGCGGAACATTATTGCTGAACGACGTGGAAGTGAAGAACCCGACCGGGTCCTCATTCTGGGTGCTCACTACGACACCGCGGAAGGCACTCCAGGGGCGGACGATAATGCGAGCGGGATAGCCCTCCTCTTGGAACTCGCGCGTCTTCACGCAGAGACACCCTTCCGAAAGACGGTGCGGTTCATCGCCTTTACATTGGAAGAGTCGCCATTTTTTCGGAGTTCCCACATGGGCAGCCGAGTCTATGCACGGAGTCTGAGGGCCCGTGGAGAGCTGATTGATGCGATGATTTCCTTGGAAATGGTTGGGTATTTTTCCAACGAGGAAGGGAGTCAGTCGTTTCCCTTCTTCTGGTTGCGATGGATGTTTCCCACTCGGGGAAACTTCATCACCGTGGTGAGCAACTTAACCTCGACAGCCCTTCAGGAACAAGTTCGAGATGGCTTAAAGGCCACCATGACGTTACCGGTTGAGACCTTCACAGGACCGTGGTGGATTCCAGGTGTGGATTTGTCCGACCACGGTTCTTTCTGGAATGAAGGGTATCCGGCCGTCATGCTGACGGACACGGCTTTCTATCGCAACCCGAATTACCATGAGGCCACGGATGTTCCGGAGACCCTGGATTACGAGGCCATGGCCGAGTTGGTTGAGGGCATGTCCGGCGTTCTTATGGCACTGGATAGGTCACAGGGAACTCCACAAGATGCCGAGTTCCCGTAACCTGCTCCTGCCAAATTCCTCCTCCCCCCTTCCAGCGCGCTCCTCAGTCCAGTGCTCTATCTAATTCCTGATTGAAAATCGAAATCAAAAAATCCTAGCCCTTTCCCCTCCAAGTGCCATTGTCAAAACCTGTAGGCTTTTTCCGGAGGGTCAAGGATGCCAGACAGGTGTGTTTAGGTTGAGATTGAGATGAAAAAGGGGAGCTGGTCGCCGTGGGGACTACATCAATTCGTACTCGCGAAAGACTGGGTGGGTTGCTGAAATAATACCCGCGCAAGGCCGCGGGAGTTGTTTGACCATACGCCCATCAGGTTCGCTCGACGCTAGCCCCGTAACCCGCTGCCCACTCAAGCGCTCATGAAGCTGTCGATCGCGCGGGCGCCCGCGCGCGGTCCGTTGAACTGCCCGAGGCCCGCCTGCTGCCGCCGGGCACCCTCGCGGTAGCTCCCGTTGGCCAGGACCTCCTGCACGGCCTGCTCCAGGTGCTCGGGCCGAAAGCGCAGCTCGCTGAGGTGAATGCCCGCCCCGAGCGCCACGACCCGGTCGAGATTAAACTCCTGGTCGTGCATCGTCGGGATGCCGATGATAGGCACGCCGTGGCCCAGCGCCTGATAGATCGTGCCGTTCCCGCCATGACAGACCACGACGTCACTCCGCTCCATCAGGGCACTGCCCGGCGCGTAGTCCGCCGCGAAGAAGTTGTCGGGCAACTTGTCGAATTGCGCCATGCCCGCAGTGGTCATCACGCCCTGATACTCGGAGTCGCCGAACAACTCAACAGCCAGCTCGAAGAAGTGTGGGTAGCCGGTGCTGCCCATCGTGAAGTAGACCGTCGGCCGGTCGGGGTCGAGGCGGTCTAGCCACGGCGGCGGTGCGATGTCCGGCTCCCACACGATCGGGCCGATGTACTGGAAGGAGTCTGGTAGCTCTTCAGTGGGGCCATAGTCTGGGGTGTCGACGATCAGGTTGAGATTGCCGCGCCACACGTCCCAGATGTTGTGGCGCGGTGCCAGGCCGCGCTCGCGTCGGTACCTGCGGAACGGGCGGCTGTCCAGGCGGAGGATGGCGCTCTTGACCCAGGGAAACAGGCGCGTGGTCAGTCGGCGTCCGAGCGCTCGGGTGACCCAGAGGTGCTCGGGCGCCCGGACTCGAGCCGAGTAGTAATCGGTCCAGGCCGCGTTCAGGATAACGGCCAATGGGATTTCCGCGAGCTCACAGGAGGTGCTGAGCGACAGCCGGAAGTCGCCGAGCACCAGGTCGGGTTTCTCCTGCGTGAAGACCTCGAGATCCGCTTCCACGTGGGCGGCCAGGGTCGCGTAGTCCCACCAGTTGGCCCGACCCGACCGACAGCAGCGCATGACGTGGTCGGGGGCGAGGGTGAGGGCTGGGCGCACATCGAACCCGCACTCCCTCGGCAGTCGCATGTACGCCCCGTCACCGGCGAAGACGATCTGATAGCCGCCCAGCTCCCGCAGCGCCTTGGCGATCTCCAGCGGCCGCGACACGTGCGAGAGCCAGTTGCCATCCGGCATCACCACGACTTTGCGCATCGGATTCCTCTCCGTCGCCGGCTGGGGCGGGTGCCAGACAGCCGGTCGGGCCAGGCCTGCCTTCGCCGGACTGATGATAGCCGGGCAGGCGGCATGGGAATAGGAATTTCAAAAGGCCTTTTTGCCTGGACGAGAAAGTACCAAAGAACCTGTTGAAGGGGCAATTCCTACCTTCTGCCGTCTGAAAAGCGGGCGTGTTCCTCCCTGCGAGCCGGGGTGGAGAGCCCATTTTCCCAGGATCGGGCCATGCCTTACGCTCCAGTGTGGCGTGTGGGGTGGTTGAAATTATTCGCCGCTTTTGTTCTCATTGACGTATACAAGGGAACATGGGAGGCATGCGGATATGAGAAAAGAGCCAGAATCTAAGGTATAGAGCTATAGGGCTCTGGACGAATGACTGCTACCGACCCAAGGCGGACATTGAAAGATAAAGTTTTTCACCAATCTTGCTAAGCTAGAACTCCCCACATGGTTGCTTCGTCTCCTGAGGTTATCCTATGGGTTCATTTTTACTTGTCATTAACAGATGCTCAGTTGCCCCAAAGGATGGACGTTGGCCTTTCGCAGAAGACGCAAAAGTTGGTTGATAGTGGGAATGTTCTTGGGCTTCATGACGAGCCATATGGTCCATGCCGAAGAGATTAAAAAACTGGCTGAGGCAGTGCAAAATCCCGTGTCCGATCTTGTGCGGGTGGGGTTTATCAATGGAACGTTTTTCGGGGCCGGAGCCAATGATCATATCTTCGATGTTTTCAATCTTCGGGCTGCCAATAATAAAAGATTTGGCGACTGGGCTCTTCTAAACCGCTTAAGTGTTCCACTTCTCTACAGGCCGGCCAGTGCCATAGAAGATAAATCGGGGAGTATTACTGGGCTAGGAGATATTTCGTATACGGCGTTTATAGCCCGTGACGAATCCAAACGAGTGTTTAAATTGATTGGTGGCCTGGGCCCGACCTTGGTTTTCAATTCCGCCACCGATAATCGCCTGGGATTGGGGAAATGGAGTGTGGGCCCCACCCTCGCATTCGTAAGCATCCCGGATCCCTGGGTGGTGGGTGCACTCGTCAGAAATCTCTGGTCGTTTGCAGGTGATAAACACCGTCGCAAGGTTAACTTGTTTTTGCTCCAACCCTTCCTCAACTACAATGTTCAGAATGGCTGGTATCTCACAGCCACTCCAGGGATTACTGCAAACTGGAATGCGAAGCGCAAGCGGGATCGCTGGAACGTCCCCATTGGCGGCGGGGTTGGCAAGGTAATGTTCCGTGGAGAAAAACGGCCAATCAATATCAACCTCCAGGCATTTTATTTCCTGGAAAAAGCAGATCTGGCACCGGACTGGTCGTTACGGCTCCAATTTCAAATTTTGTTTCCTGATAAACCCGATCCGGATGAATAACTGCCATGCAGGTATGGTCAACTTACCGACATGAGATCGAAATGGAGCGTATTCGCAGAGTCGTACCGTTAACCCTTATGCCCACACGACGTCCTGCAATACGCGGCTTGTGTTGGGGTTTTCATCACACCAATTGGTCAAACCCTGGTCAGGTTGACACTACCCGGTAAAGCGCCACACAATCCGCGAGTCTCAGGACTCAGATTTAAGCAAAGCTACCTGTTAGAACACTCAACAATGGAAAGTGCGGATGTACGACAATCTGGCAATCATTGCTATTTTTGCCTTAGCCTTTAGCGCCATCGCCGGCCGGGTAGAGCGCAGTTGGGTTACCGGCCCTATGGTTTATATTTTTTTTGGCCTGATCGTCGGCCCCGTTGGGCTGGGCTTCATCAACCTGAATGTGGGCGCCGGGGAACTACGTGTCGTCGCCGACCTCACCTTGGCCCTGGTGCTGTTTATCGATGCAGCCAATGCCGACCTCAAAACTCTGCGCACTTATGCCACCCTCCCCCGGCGTATGTTGTTGGTCGGCTTGCCGATCTGTATAGCCCTCGGCGCATGGGTGGGCACGCTGGTGTTTCCGGCTGTGTCCCTGTTTGAACTCTGCCTGCTGGCGACCATGCTGGCGGCGACGGACGCGGCCCTCGGCAAGGGCGTGGTCACCAATAAAGCGGTGCCGAAGCGGGTGCGGGAAGGGCTGAATGCCGAGAGCGGTCTGAATGACGGCCTCTGTGTGCCCGTGTTGTTTGTCTTCCTTGCTCTGGCGACTGGTGCCACCGGGGAGGGTGGGAGTACCGAGCTCGCGCTCAAGCTGGTCCTGGAGGAAATCGGTATCGGCATCGCCGTTGGTGTGGTGTTAGTGATGATCGCCGTACAGATCCTGCGCTACTGCCGCGATAAAAATTGGATCACGGAAATCTGGCGGCAGGTCCCCGTGGTGACCCTGGCGCTGGCCTGCTTTGCCACGGCCCAACGCCTGCACGGAAGCGGGTATATTGCCGCCTTTGTGGGCGGGCTTCTGTTTGGATACTTCGCCCGGGAGCGGACTCACGTGCTGGTGCTGGCGGGTGAGGGCATCGCCGAATTGTTGGCCATGTTCACCTGGATTGCCTTCGGCGCGGTCATGATGGGCCAGTTCTGGGCCACGATGACCTGGGATGTGGTGATCTACTCGCTCTTGAGTCTCACGGTCATCCGCATGTTGCCCGTGCTTTTGTCTCTGTGGGGCAGCGGAGAGATCTTTGAGACCAAACTGTTTCTGGCCTGGTTCGGGCCGCGAGGCCTGGCGAGCATTGTGTTCCTGATCATTGTCGGCGCTTCCGACTTGCCGGCTGAGTCGGTGTTGATTCACACCGTGGTCTGTACAGTCACCCTCTGCGTGATTGCCCACGGCCTCACAGCGAACCTTTGGGCGAACCGTCTGGCTCGAGTCCTGGCTCGGGAAGAAGAAGCCCCCGGTTAACGCCCGTTCATGGTTACCCCTGATCCGGAATCTTATGCCTCGGGCAACATTACGCGTGCCTTACGCTGCCGCTGAGCCTTGGTTCGTATCAGGAGCCTCGCAAGCCGTGATACCCATGCGCCTAAGTGGGCACCTGACCTCCTTGAGATAAGTGCCGCAGCTTGTGTGAAGAGAGCCTGGGGGAAGCGACCAATCAGTCGTTAAAGATATCCGCCGTAGGACCCGCAAGAAGTATTCGTCAGAAGAAAAGATTCGTATTGTCCTGGAAGGTTTCCAGAGCCGAATGTCCGCTATTGGCCGTAAGCTGTCATTCGTGCGCCGGAGGCCATGCGGACCGTCACACGCGCCCATGTGCTGGCCTGGCGCAAAAAACTGGAAACGCAAGAATCTAGCCCGGCCACCATCCGGCGTAACCTCTCGGCCTTATCATCCCTGTTTGATCATCTGTGTGAGCGCAATGCGGTCACGCATAACCCAGTTAAGGGCGTGAAGCGGCCAAAATCCAATAGCAATGAAGGCACCACGCCCGCTATCAGTGATGCTGAAGCAAGAATACTCCTGGATAAACCGGACGCGGACAACTTAAAAGGCAAACGGGACCGGGCGATTTTGGCTACCCTGCTCTATCACGGGATCAGACGCGAAGAGCTTTGCACATTAAGGGTGAAGGATTTAGAAAACCGAAAAGGCATCCCACACTTACGCATATTCGGCAAGGGCAGCAAGATCAGGTTTTTACCAGCCCATCCCGTGGCCGGGCGGCTCATCGTGGAATATTTGGAAGCAGCAGAACACGCTGAAGATAAAGACGGTCCCCTCTTCCGGCCCGTGCGCAATAACCGCAGTGGCATTTTAGACAAGGCCTTACATCCCAACACTGTCTATGAGAATGTAGTACGCAAATATGGGTCTAGCCCAACAAAAATGGCCATAGGATTTTCAGTAACCAATTAATAATACAAGCCTTTTGCCTATTTCCTTTCTCCCAAATTCAAAGGCAAAAAAGGGGAAAACTTTGAAAGTCAACAAACGTTGATTCTATTATTTATTCCAACAAGTTAGGCGTTTTATTATGGCCGGTTGCGTACTTTTGTTGCATTTAACCCTACCTAGTGACGTTGGTAAAATTTTGAATTTTAGGACATCCTGGAAATCAACCAATTGAAGTTGTTTTCCGGATAGCAGGCAAAATTCTGGGAAAATACACGGTAAGCTCGACAGGAGGACAATGTCCTTAGAGTGTAAAATTGCAGGAATTTGCCTGCTACCTTCGTTTCGGTCTTATGGCGCTAAGTTAACAAAACCCTCTCTCCTACTAGAGGCTCATTATTTTACAACGTCAGGCAGGAAGCCTCTTTTGCGTTACCAACAAAGCCCCTGTGGGCCACTCTCCGGCGTTAAACCTTGCCCCCTCCCCTGACCTTTACCGCGACCGTAAGCCCAACTCGGACGAAGGTTGTCGTCGCGCAAGTGAATGACTTTGTCATCCAAGGTCAGTGATTTCGCGATATAAGAATTTTCAGGCATTTTTTCGGTACGGAATACCTCAAACGTCACCCACGAACCAATGGCAAGCTGATCAACCACATGGTCTACTGCCTTTTCCGGCCCGAGATGGATGTTGTGTATGATTTCGCCACTTTGGACGATGAGGTGAGTTCCAATGGAGGACTTGCCCGTGGTTTTTTCGCAAGGTCCAGTTTTGATTTCCAGCACTTTTCCTGACAACGTAGTGACTGCTGGTTTGACACCCTGTTGTGCTATCCCAGTTGATTCACTCATTCCCTTCTGCGCATTTGTAGACACGGGCAACATCACTAATGCCGCAATGATCGAGATGAACAGACTCGGATTCTTTTCCATCACATTCTCCTTTCAGTTGAAACGCCTACGCTAGCCCTAACGGGCCCCCGCTGAGCTGCCAGCTTGCCCGTTTGGTCAAAAAACTCATGCGGTCTCGCGAGAGTAGTATTTTCGTAAACTCCCAAGTCTTTTCCGAGTACGAATCGATTGGGTACCCAAGGCTTCTTGGGTCGCCAACGGCATTAGGGTATAAAATTCCACGAATATGGGCAGTACCCTAATGACGAAGGCAAGCCCACCCATGTTGATGTGTCTTTACGGAAAGAACTCAAGTCCTTTGCCTCAATGTGGTTTCGTATCCTTCGCGCGCAGGGCTTTTTCAGCCCTGAAGCCAAACAGGAGCGGCTCGCATGAGCCGTTCCTCATGGAGAAAAGACCATGCATCACAAACGTAAACGTCCTAAAATTCGACGTGCTGGCTGCCTGCTTTGCAAACCGTGGAAACAAAACGGCTATGGCAAAACACGCGCGGAAAAAGAAAAATTCTCCGATCGCCGCAAGCGTCTGAAGGCTCACTAGTGCCCACAGTGCATTTTATGCCCGGCCATTCCAATATGTTTCATGTCGAAGGATATCCGCTGTTCAGGTGTCAGCATGCCTCTTACCGCTCGTATGTGGTCATATTTCTTACGCATTATCTCCCGTTTCAATTCCAGGACCTCGTCGATCTTCCCATAAAGAGCTCCTTCACCAGGATTGTCTTGGACAACAAGACTGTTTAGCTCTGCCTTCTTTGCAATCAATTGAGCCTTCAGCACATATATCGACTTTTTTAGCGCTAAGTGCATCTTGTCCGCTTGCACCTTTTGCTCGTCGGTTAGGGTTTTCTTCCAAGAGGGAGCAAAGGGGTGTCCCATGCCATGTCCGCTCTGCTGTCCCTTTTTATGACTTTGACTCTGTTCCACCCCTTGCCCCATTTTCCCATGATCCCTCATGCCTGACTTACCACCTCCCATCATTTCGCCCATCTGGGCTGAGACTGGCCCGGCAACTGCTAGCATGAGTAGTGACAGCACAATCCATAATTTTTGTAATTTTTTCACAGTCAATCTCCTTTGCTGCTGATAGATAATGATTGTACGTTCAAACTTTATTGAAAAAAACTGCCCGAACATCCTGGCCTTTTGATTTTTATAAAGAAAAATGAAACCTACACTGGTTAAATCATGGAATGAGGTATCTGTCGCAGCTTGGATCGCCGGCTACTTGCGGGTCGGTCAGCGGATCAGCTTGGTGTTACTGCAATCTTACGGCCGCTCTTCGACGGTCTCCTTGCCTTCGCCACCAAACCGAGTCGCGAAATAGCCGATGATGATCCCGACTATGGCTCCCTCGAGTACGAACCAAAATGGCGAGGACAACGCCCCGTTCGGGCCGAATCCATGCACCATGATGTCCTTCAAGTCGTTGTAGGCGAAGAAAGTCAGCACGAAATTCATCCACGCGCCAATCCACGTGGATCGAATCCACCATGGCATCGGCAGCTTTAAAATGGGGTGCCATGTGAAGACTCCGAATACGCCAATGACGGCGCCAACGGTCGTGTACCAGAACAAGATACCCCATCGTAACAACCAACTGGCATCAGGCAGGAAGACTGGCAAGGAAACAAAGCCTGCGAGTCCGACGATAAAGCCGATGCCCTTGCCAATTGCGATTCGGGTAATGAGTGATGGATTACTGAACATGGAAAACCCTCGCGAATCTGCTAGTTGTGAGGAAGCTCAATGCTACCTGACAAGCACAGGCCAAAGAAACCTAACTAGCCTAACCAGCGAAGGGGTTTTTAGATCGAATTTGTCAGCCGCAGGCTGGCGACTCAACGTAGCAAGTGCTGAATGTCCACTTATGGCCGAAAGGAGACCTGGGTTGGAATTTCAAAGTTTAAATCAGTTTAATGTTCGCTAACGACCCAAAGCAGACATTGATATTTTTCAATTCATCGAGCT
>PVMK01117972.1_pt1 | contig 12077 bp, 11 predicted proteins | sample 1853481 | NCBI WGS metagenome assembly PVMK01 (sample SAMN08533507, study PRJNA380276) | Marine sediment metagenome, whole genome shotgun sequencing project. | reverse complement strand
TCCATGGATTCGTGACTCTCATGGTTATTTTGCCACTAAGTGGTTGTTCAGGAATTGCACCGTTAGCTCAGCATTCAGATGATAATGTCACCGAATTATATAGACGAGATCATCCAGAAATAGAAGATGGCCTTTGGGATCTTTAGATCGGAGGTTTAATTATATATGTTTAGATTAGCAGACCAAATCTAAAATAAATTTAATAGGATAGCAAAGATTCGATTCAGGCACGATATGAGCCCAGTTTAGTTATGTCTTTAGTATTTAGATCACTTTATTTTATTCTTTTCATATTATTCTAAAAAGAAAATAAAAAATTTAATATAATTCTTCTAGATCCTTTAATTCCTTGACTTTCAAGGGTTTTCCTTATACCTTATATTAAATCTAAACTGAAGAAGAAGTAAACTATCCTATTCTTCTTTCAGAAAGCTTTACAGAGAGCGCTACAACAGAAAAGCAGAGGTGCTATACATGCTCCCAGAGTCTCAAAAAGAAAACGGAATTCAAGTGATGAAAAAACGGACTTAAATTGTGCATTACCGGCCAGAAGGAGACATGGAGCGAACAGAGGAGGTGGAACTCCACGATCATAAATATGGCGCAAGATTTTTTACAATAATGTAACTTATCCTCTAACCCACTATAATTAATGAAGATTCGAATTTCCCAAAGCCTACCTCAAAAATCCAATATTTTCAATAAGATAGATCGACTCGCACCATAGGGCACGTCATATACAATTCGAGCCCTTGTAAAATAGTGGGGATTACCATATGTAATGTACAATGATCCCATTCGAGGACTGTGGTAAGGAGTGCTCATCCTTTCAAATTAGGCACATTAAGCGCGCTAACAAAAAGTGTTGAAAATAAGAACGACTGGAAAGATTGAATGAATAAAAAGGGAATGGTTATTTGATTTGATCCGGATCGGTCAAAGGCAGAAATTTTGTCAAAATAAAAGGGCATTCCCTCATAATTCGATGGAATACCCTTTTCTAACTCAGTAATAGTATGTGCTAAACCACAGTGACATTTACTGCCGCCGGACCTTTTTCACCCTGCTCGATGTCAAATCTAACCTGCTCACCCTCCTTTAGGGTCTTGAAACCGGCAGCCTTGATTGCTGAATGATGGACGAACACATCCGGGCCGTCTTCCTGCTCAATAAAGCCGTAGCCTTTGCTGTCACTAAACCACTTGACTGTTCCATTAGCCATCGTAACACCCTCCTTACTAAAAAATTTCGGTCTGTCTGTCGGACCGCGGTTCGGTTAAAACGCGTTCCTTGCATCGTCCATCCTGCCGACAATCGGCGGAAATAAATCAATTCCTGCGATTTCAAAAACTTCCTTTACATAATCCTGCATATCGCACAACATGATCTTTCCATCTTCGCGTTTGAGCGCCCTGGTCGCCTTTAAGATAACAATTAAGCCGGCGCTTGAAATGTAATCAAGATTTTTAAAGTCAATGATTATACTTTTGGAGCCATCGTCAATTGCTTGAAAAATATTTTTCTCAAACCCTTGGGATGTATTGGAATCGAGGCGACCGTTGAGTTTATAAATGTTTATTCCGCCCTGATTTTCTTCGATAATTTCCATTTACTGTCCTCTCTGCACACTAAAATAAAACGGATCTATAACCAATAAAAAGGATTAATAATAATTAATAGTAATTTCTGTGGGTTATAGGACATTGTGATGCCAGCTGGGAAAATTCGAAATTCTTTAGTTTTTGCAGCGTTACGAAAATTTAGCCTTCTCTTGTTATAATTCCGAAAGATTTAATGTCAAGATTTTTAAGAGAAAATCAAGTTCTTCCGGAGCCATATTTTTGCAATATTTTATGTCGTAGGACCGAGATGATTTAACAATAATCGAAATTAAGATTTACTTGACCCGACACCCATCAACCATGATATCTGTACTTAATGCCGCCATCTTGCTAATCACTACCACCTGTTATGCTGAACTTTGAACATCCTGAAGCTGTGATGGTTGAGACTGGTTCATTAAAACTTTATCAAAACCGGCCTGGACCGGCACAGGGGAAGTGTTGCCTTAAAAATGCGGAGAATTTTAGCTTGACTTTATTCTGGTACTCTCCAACTAATCGCAAATGAACCTAAATTGCAGATATCTCTTATAGTATCTGTACAAAATTTGACCTCTAAAAAGTACCGATACTGTATCTGGACTCTGGGAGGCCTTAAAAGGGCTGTGATATCATATCGTCAATCGAAGTCTTGACTTACTTCTCAATTCTGTCAACTTAAGTATAGGTTCAGGCAACTTAAGTCTGTTTTCTGTTCTCTGACTTCTGTCATCTATCTATTGAAATCTGACACCCGAAACCTGACACCTATTTCTTTTGAATCCATTTACCGCCGGCATCCTGCACCCATTCGCCCTTATTGGCTTTTTTGGCAATATGCATTGCGCGACGCTTTCCGACCAGTTCGGCTGTAGTTCCCTGCTGTTTGGCAATAGCTGCGTATACGGTTTTGCGGTCTTTATTTTCAGCCGCAACGACATCTGCTTTTGCTTTATTCTCACCGACCAACTGTAAATAGCCCTTGTTGTCTTCACCCTACAATGCCCTTGGCTTTAAGCTCTTTGATAACCGGCAACCGATTTTTCATTCTGGTTTTAATGTCACCTGCGAATGCCGATACTCCGGTCAAAAAAGTTCCGATCAGTAGAAATGTAAGTATGTTTGTTAATGTTCGCTGTTTCATATAAGGCTCTCCTTGTCTTCACCTTAGACCGTTAAGATTTTATTCGCTAGTTGTAGAGCTGCCTTCAATCTGATCTTCGGCCTCGTCGATATCGCCGAAGAAATTATCCAGGGCGCGATCAACTTTAACGTTTACATCAATCGTGATATGAATCGGCTTAATTTCAACCGGCGCTATTTCGACTTTGTGTTGCGTACAGCCTGTTGCCATTAAGACAAATAATGCACTGAGAAATATCAAGATATGCTTTATCATTATTTTACTCCCTGCTTTGTTGAATCATTTTAATGAGCTCTTTGTATTGCATAAGTTTATTAAGGGGCAGCCTGAAGTTTACGTCCAGGCGGATTCCTTGAAATGTCGAGCCCTGGACGCCCGCTTCAACTTTCGCAAATCCACCCATGTCTTTTCGATAAACAAACGGCAAGGATTTGGCCGGTTTCCCGTCAAGCTGCATATTTAAAAGCAAATCATCTCCCTCGGTTGTCAGATTCAGCTTTGCCCAGGAATAATCATAATCTTCCAGGGCTTTTCTGGCAAGCTCCATCTGAACATACTGCGGAGTATCTGGAGGGATACCGGCGGTTAAAATTTCAGTGTCTGTCATGCGAATTTTACCTGTTTCACCGGGGGTCGTAAATAAAGAAAACCGTCATGGAAGCTTAACTGACCGTTATGATATCGTATGGGGATTCTGCCGTTAAGTTCTCCCTCAGCCTCTACACTGGCTGCACCGAATTGTTCAAGCACCTTGGCGAGGTTCAAACGGTCGCAGTATAGAATCAGGCTGTAATCTTCTATGCCCGGCTTCAAGCGAATTGCCGGAGCGTCTACTGTACCGTCACACCAGCTAAAATGGCTTTTTTCGATCAGAACCGATCGGGCCGACTCGATTTGAAAATCGATTTCTCCATTTTCAATGTTCATCTCTCCGAAGGATGCCCGAGCGAATTTCAACTTTTGGCCTGGGGCACTGTGCATTTGAGATAGATCCCGTATCAAAAGGGTCATCTGTATTCCTTCAATCAAAATCTTATTTTTTCGGTGACGCAGTTTGCCGTTACTTAAACTCGATTTGGCTGTAGCGTACAATCCATTTTTTCCGATAATCAAATTACCCTGTTCCAGGAATTTTCCTTCAAAAGTAAATCCCTCAGCCGCTGGCAGAAATTTTCCTAAATTGATTTCAGGACCCGTTTCAGGATAAAAAAGCTCAAACTGGGCACGGGTTTCATGATCGTTAGCGCCCCAAAAATTGGATTCACCCAAAAATTTTGCCGACAACTCCGGTATGAACTGGACGTTAAGTTTTCCACCGAAAGACATGCCGGATGTTGTTTGTTGAACGTGCGCCCTAATGGATCCCAGATCCAGTTTCTGATAGCTTACCTCTTCAATCGAAATGATTCCCTTTTTGCCAATTTTTTTAGCCGGAAATTTAAACGGGATGCTGCCCCGGGCCTTTCGAAGCCCGATGCTTCTTTGGGTGTCTTCAATACGGGTATTCGCAAATCTGATGATACCGTCAATGTCTTGAACTCCCGCTTTATCCCGTCGAAGTGTGCCATTAGCGCTCAATTTGTTTGCTTTAATTCTGGTGGCGTTTACGGTCAGCGCGCTGCCTGATAAGTCTAAGTTGATTGTTGACGTTGAGCCCGGGGTTCGGCCCGGCACCATATTCGTTTCACCCGTTAAGACGAAATGCGGAGAAAAAATGTTTACATCACCGGCTGTGGCATGAACATCCGGAATCTGTAGTTTGTAGGCGACCCTGATATTGCCCGCTGATCCGTTAGCGGTTAGATTTACTCTGGGAAATTTAGTATTCATATGGATTTGCCCGTATTCAAAATCAGCACCCCCGGGGCCGATTTGTTTTCGATCCCTATTGGCGAGCTCAAAACGCCAGGTGCCGTTTTCGGCGTGATGGGTTGAAAATTTGATAGGCAAATCAAAAGGTTTTATAAATCTGAACGGAAAAGCGGCGTTTGCCGGGGTGTTTGCAGAACCAAAGGAGAGTTTAAAATTTCCAAAGATTTTGTAACCGTCTGCAACTGGTTGAACCGTTGCGGCCATGTCAGAAACGCTTGCGGCCATGGGCGCCACCGCCGCAAAATCGGATAATTTGATCTTCCAATTCTGATGTTCAGATCCCTCGAAGTCGATAATCAGCGGTTTTGCATTATCCGGACGATCTGAAAGGCTTTGGATTTCAAGGTTTTTGTACCTAACGTGTATTGGGGAACCTTTTAACCGGCCGGTGATCGCTGAAACCTTAAGCGGTGTCAGTTGAAAATCGGCGGTTGCATCCAAACTGGCAAATCCTGATATGCGCAGCGCATCACCCGGTTTAAACAGATCGGCGAACCTCAGCAGATCCAAGTCCTTGGCGACTAATTGAGATGCGACCCGGTTTTGTTTAAAATCCAGGCGGGCTGAAATTTTAACCGTCTGTCCACGCGGATAAATGCGGGCGATTGCTTTTAAAATGTGGGTGGCATTTTCTTCGGTGACGATTACAAGTTCAAACGGAAGGCGATATGTTTTTTCATTTATCATGCAAATTAGTGTTGCGTTGTTTATTTCAATCCGCTGCGGAAAGGACGGGGAGGAATGATCGTCAGAAGTTTTATTTTTCGCTTTGGCAGTTTCAAGTCGGGTTAATAATTTTTCCAGATCAAAACCACGCAATCCCAGTTGCCCGTTTTTAAATTCAGCGTAAAGTTCAACCCCGCTGGCCACGATTTTTTTAATTTTCTTTTGATAAAGTTCTCCCGCTGAATAATCCACCTGAATTGAGCGAATGAGCAACGCTGGATTTTGAGGTGATCCCAGGCGCAAGGGTCCCAGATCGGCCCCGTCGAGATCCAATTCACGAAAATTCAACGTGAATTCCGAAATTCCGGCATCTTTTTTCAGAATGGAAATGATTTTGGATTCCAGGAAAACCCGGCAGAAGATAGGAGGTTAGAAAATATAGACCGATACTCATTAAGAGAATCAGCAAAAAGAAAATAATCGGATAAGCTATTTGACGTTTTAGATGCATTCGATGCTTTTATACTTTATTGCAATGCAGTATCGGCGTAATTGAGAAAACAAGCGGGTTGGCTGCTATACGAATAAGACGTTTCTGATTTCGGTTGAGTTGACGCATCCTATTTTTTTCTTTGCAAAAAGGAGCTCCGTGTCATACCCGCCCCGATTGAATCGTATAAAATCGTCTTGGCGTTTCTTAAATTTTCCAGGTTTTGATTTACAGGATATCCCTGAATTTTATCCGGACGCAGCTCCCCGCGCTCGAGGTCATAGGGCAGTCTTGGCATACAAACCACCGAGCAGTTTCCGCGCACATGAATATTGGTCACCATTTTATTGGCGATAAAGTCAGCGACCGCATTTTTTGAATCCTGATCGCCGTCCCCAAGAACCTGTTTGAGGGTCAGCGGTATCATTGCAAAATTAGCCTGATGTTCAATGAGAAGGTCAATCGTATCCAGGGTTAAGCTGTTGCCGGACAGTAATTGATCCAGATGCTTCTTGGCACCGCGGGTGGCGTGAAGAAATACCCCTTTTCCATTCATCTTGCCGAAGATATCGCCGTTGTAAGGCAGCGCCTCTATATAGTCGGCAAAACAACCATGGGTCCGCGTCAGGCAATCAATAATACCCCACTTGGGTTTCGGATAGCAACGATCCTTGCCTTCATGCAAAGTGAGCACAACGTTATGGTCAGAGGCAAGGAAAACCGATGCCATCCGCTTGTATAGACTTGAATTTGCATAGGCTTCCGCGATTTTTGCGACCAGGGCCGGATGCGGGTCGAGGGTCATAATATCAAAAGCAAAGCAATTGACATGCTGATCATAAAACTTCAGTGCCTTGCGAAATTGTTTGAATGTACCTTTAGCGGTTTCTTTGGGGTAGAGTTGTTCAACGAGGTGATGTTGCACTCTGACTGCCGTTGCCGGAATCCTGGATACGAGCTTGCCCAGCTGGTTGTCAACAATGATACCATCGATTTTATTCGGGCCTATGATGTCGGCCAGTTTTTTTGCGATGCTGCGCGCAACGTCTTCACCGGCATTGAATTTTACCCTTGCGGTTATATAGTCGGAGTCAGAGCGGGATGCACCGCCTCGGGTAACCAGTGCGGTGGCCAGGGCATCATCACCAAAGATGATGTTGGATGTGTCATCTATTGGAAAGGTTTTTGCGCGATGCAAATTCTCTGCGCCAACAATAATCGATAGGTCATCCTGTTTGAGAATACCGGCCAGCGACAGGATAAACACCAGTTCTACCGAGACATTAAAACCCGGACAGCCCGCGTATAAGTCGAGCACCAGTGCGTCCGGACAATCACGTTGCACGTTTTCAAAAGGATACCGGATAAGAGGGCCGGGATCCCATTTATCTTCACCGATATTGGTGGCCCCGATGACCAGCTTGATGCGTGCAGGATCGATATCGGATGTTTGCAGCAGGTCCTGAAAAGCCAGCACACCGATACGTTCATCCTCAGGCGCCACCACCCGCGTGCGCACACCGATTCGATCTTCGATTGTTTGGTGATTGACCGGGATACCGCCTTTAAATGTCATTCCTTTGTTTTCATAAATGGAATTGTCGACCAGATTGCCCCCGTTCCAGGCACCCTGGGCAATTATTTCTAAAACCGTATCCGTCACCAACTCATTCTCCTCTCATAAAAAAATGCCTAAAATGACTAAAGTGAGCTAAAATGCCTAAAATGAGGGTGTCGCTGCGCTCCGTCTTTCTTAAAATGTGCAATCCTATTTTTGGTTTTCGAGGACGAGAACGAGGACGAGTAGGATTTACGATCCCATATGCATCGTTCTCGTCCTCGTCCTCGACACAAAATTGCGCAGCTTCTTTACCATCCTCTGGGTGTTAGCCCGGAGGCGGATTGGCATCGCTTCTATACGTTGAAACGGAATTTTACAACATCCCCGTCCTGCACCTCGTAAGCTTTGCCTTCCAATCTCACGGTTCCCCGCTTTTTGGCTTCGGCATAACTGCCGGCGTCCGTCAAATCCTGAAAAGATATAACCTCGGCGCGAATAAACCCTTTTTTCATGTCGCTGTGGATGACGTCGGCAGCCTCCAGGGCCGGGGTTCCTTTTTTTAGGGTCCAGGCCCGGACTTCTTTGCTGATAATGGTAAAAAAAGAAATCAGATTCAATAGCTGATAGGACTGTCGGATGACGCGAGCCATGGCAGATGCCGGGATGTTAAATTCAGTCAGAAATTCGGCCGCTTCCTCAGGAGGCATCTGGGCAAGTTCCTGTTCCAGCTTGCCCCTGATCACCTGGCAGGCTTCATTGGCGGTGAGATCTTTGATACCCGGCAACCGATCATTATCATCTTCGTTGTTAAACAAAACCAGGACGGGCTTGGCACTTAAAAACGTAAACCCTCTAAGGTTGCGGGCTGATGAGAGGCCCGGTCTTTTTCTTAATGGCATTTCACTTTCAAGGCATTGTCGGCACTCCATCAACAGGGTGTGTTCTTCGGCATCCATTTTTTTGCCCCGTTTGTGATCCATTTCGATACGTTCGATGCGTTTTTCGGCCACCATCAGATCGGCCAGAATTAATTCCTGATCCAGCTTGATAAAATCTTCCGCCGGCGTTGGTTTTTCAAAGCCGTAAGCCGCATGATTGCGAACGACATGCAGCAGGGCATCACAATCCCTTACCGATGTCCGGATACTTGGGTCTCTAATACTGTCTTTTTTAAAACCGGGCAGGAAATATTCCACCTGGGCATAAATGGTTTTTTGGGGTTTGTAGATCCGGCTGAGGGCATCGACGCGCTCGTCCGGAACACGCACTGTGGCAATCCGATTTTCACCCTGATGTTCTGCCCCGGCGATATTTTGGGTTAGGGCATCGAATATCGTTGATTTGCCGGAACGCGGCAGGCCCATGATTCCCAGCTTCATGTAACGGCCTCAAGGCTTTACAAGTTGCAGTTTCATTTAAGATTGATGGATGATTCCAAATTTCGCTTTTGAAATCTCAAAAGGGATAGACCATCGAGTCTATCATAGAATCTAACATCGCTCAGGAAAATTAAGCAAATAAAAAAAGGAGAGAGTTTAACTCACAACGGTTTGGAAAGCGGATTGCCCTTTTTGAACTCGGGCAAATCCGGCAGAGTGATACTGCCCTCGGATTCAAAGGGAAGCAACGCGGGGAACCCCCCGGCACCCAGACGAACCTTGCCTTTGATGTGGTACTTTAATTGATCCTGGTCCTGCATACCCTGGGCACTTTTGATTATATCCAGTACCGAAGCATAAACATGCATCAGCACCAGCTCAGTTCCATAGGAAGGTATTTCAACATCGGCATTAGAGACGCCGAGAGCAAACGGCTGGCCATTGATTTCGAGCTCACATTCAATCCCTTTGATCTGCAGGGCGGTATCATTGGTGTTAAATACCCGCAGGCCGACTTCAAAGACGGTTTCAAGAACATTGAATTCTTCGAGACGAATCGTGGCCAACTTGACCCGCGGAGGCTCCAGGCGCTGGCCGACTCCCGCACATCCAGCCATTGTGAGTAAACACAGAACGGTTGGAATGATAATTTTGGTTAATCGAAGCAGATGCATTTTATTACTGGCCCAGGATGCCTTTTAACAGCCCTTTGGCGGTCTCCTCAAGATTTTTTTTATCCAATTTTTAGTTCGTCTTGCCCGGATCCCAGGATGGTTTCTTCCAGCTGTTTTTTGGCCATGCCGGCCAGATCCGGCGTAAATTTAGGCTTGGAAAAAGTGCCGGAAACCAGCACCGGCACCATGAGTCCCGATCGCTGGTCCGTGTCGCCCTGTCCTTTGATAGTAGCGACCACTTTGGGTTCCACCCGAAAGTCCAAAGTTTCTTTAACCAGATTGGCATTTCCGGCTGCAATGATACGAATCAGCGGTGATTTCAGGCTCGTTTGCGGTGTGTGAACCACCCCGTTGCGAATGCTGAAGGGCGCACTGAGCTCCGCAAAGTCGGTTCGCGGTCGCTGGGCGGATTTTTGTTGCAGGCCGAAGGCGGCCGTAACATTGCGAACCATTCCGGCCAGATCAATCCCGACGATGGCGCCGTCACTGAACAGCACCTGCCCGCTGCCGTTTAAGGTTTTCTTTATCACGGCCGCATCGTCTCCGGACATGGATAATGTGACCCGGGCGTTGGTCAAGCCTTCCAGTATGTCTTTTTCCAAAACATCCTTAAGCAGCGGTCCGACCTGAATGTTTTTCACATCCAGATTCACATTCGTCCGGGGGGTATCCTGTTGTACATTGAGCTTGCCGATGCCCGATACATTTCCCTGGTACATGTTGAGTTTCAGCGGATTAAGATTGATGATTCCGTTTTTAGCGATAACACGCACAATTATGTCTTCGATCTTGGCTTTGCTGACGACGAGCTGTCCGATTTTTATGCGGCCATCCAGGATCAGTTTCCGCAGGGGAGTGTAATCGGTCGGTTTTTTTTCAGCCGGTTTCTCGGCTGCGGGCGGCTTGTCCGATCCCGGAGGCAAATAACGGTCCAGGTTAATCCGGTCCAGATTTATCTCAAATGCAAGATTGGGTTTTGAAAAATCAGAAGCCTCTATCGTAAAATTTAGCTTCGATTCGTCCAGATTCAAAATTCCGTTCGATATCGATACCTTCGTCTGATTCCCCTTGAGATTGGCTTTAAGTGCCACCTGATCCAGGGCCTTAGGATCGGCAGTGACCACCGGAAAATCACGGCCCAGCGCCGCCAGCAGTTTGCGCGGAGAAAACGCCTTGATATCGACGGCCAGATCGAAGCTGGGGTTTGAACCCGGGTTTTTCAGACTCCCGTTTAGCTTTAGCGCCAGCTCGGTTAAGGCTTTTAAGTCAAGATCCAAAGGAATGGTTGCCTGCTTGAAATCTTTGCCGATCGGCCCGATGGTCCCCTCAAGGGATAACGGTTGATTATCCAGGCGCGCTGAAAATGAAAGCTTGACCGGGCGCTCAAAAGAAACATCCCGCAAGCTCATATTGAGCGCTGTTATTTTTTTGTGCACACCGGCGGTGTGGTCGATCCAATCAAGCGATCCATTTTTGATTGAAAAGTCGCCAACCGTCAGATTCTTGATGGGCAATCCGGTTTCCGCGGTCGTTGAAGGGGACTTTTCCATCGGTTTTTCCGCCGCTGATTTGCCTTTAGCCATATCCGGCTGCGACCAGTTAACACGACCGTCTTTGTTTTTGACCAGAACAATATGAGGCTCGTTCAATATGAACCGCTTGATCTGGACATCTTTGGAAATGAGCGGCAGCAGCTTTACCCTGACTTCAAAGGATTTGACCGTAATAAAATCCTTCTCCGCAAATTCCGCCGTATTTCCGAGTTGCAAATTGGAAAGCGAAACCCCGGCCCACGGAAAAAAGGATAAGCTCAGGTCATCGCCGACCGCAAAAGGCCTACCGGTTTTTTCGGATATGAATTTTTCCACTTCGGGTTTGTAGTCTTGAATGTCGATAAATGCCGGGGCAATTAGCAGTCCGGCGATGACAATCACCACCAGGCTAACACAGATAATCAGCCCCCATTTGATTGCCTTGTTCATAATTTGCCTCCTTTGTCAGGCAGAGAAGAAATTTTGCTTTAGCTAACCTATTCACCATATTACAGAGTGTCAAGATGGTGTTGGCTGCTTTGATCCGCAATCCGCCGGCGGACCCCTGGGCACATCGTCCGCCGGAGGCGGAGTGAGATGGATTCTAAATTAATCTACAGCGAAAAAACGTTTAACCATACACAACGCCTGTTGACTTTTTTTGGATTTATACTAAAATTGAGCGTTTCAGATTTCAAACCGAGGAATTTCAATTATGGATCAGCAAGGGTACAGGTATTTGATGGAGAGCGATGAAGAATCTGTTCGACTTGATCTGAAAACGAATCCTGAGGCGGTTGAAAAACAGGCGCTTTGGGCCGGGATTAAACCGGGCATGCGCATTGCTGATTTAGGCTGTGGCCCTGGAAAAACCACTTTTCTGCTGAACAAACTCGTTGGGCCGGCTGGATCCACCGTCGGGATCGATATTGCGCAGCAGCGAATTGACTATGCTGATAGCCATTATAGCCATGCGGGAATTGAATATGTTTGTAAAGATATCCGCGAACCGTTAAATGATCTTGGAATGTTCGATTTTGTATGGGTGCGGTTTGTTCTCGAATACTATCGTCGAGATAGTTTTGATATTGTAAAAAATATTTCCAAGAGCCTCAAACCCGGCGGCATTTTATGCCTGATGGATCTGGATTGTAACTG
>PVMK01132906.1_pt1 | contig 12078 bp, 8 predicted proteins | sample 1853481 | NCBI WGS metagenome assembly PVMK01 (sample SAMN08533507, study PRJNA380276) | Marine sediment metagenome, whole genome shotgun sequencing project. | reverse complement strand
ACATCTTTGTTATTACCATCTGTATCCATAAGGTCATGCGCCTTTTGATGTTAATGTCTTTCTATTTAAAGTTGCCAAAAGCACAAAACCCCACCTCTCTGTGAGAAATGGAGTCATTATCATCGTTGCATATGCTTGCCCTCTGGTAAAGGTTGAAAGCAACTATCTTGAAATCTTTCGTATTTTCGTAGATTTAGCCTAACAAGTCAAGAATATTACAAAATTGATACATTGTGGTAGAAAGCGGCAATCCAAGAAAAAGATGGTACAGATATCGGTTTCGGATAAAATACCTTGCCTTTTGCTAAAGGATTTGATAAGATGTTTTTAACTTAAATCATGTTGATGGCGTGAGGGATTTGGCCCTGTGACCGCCAGGCAACCTGCCTTGCATAGGTAAGGTGCCAATGCCAGAATCCATGAGGTCATATGACAAACGGAATATCAGGGCCTCCTTTTGGAGGCTTTTTTAGTTTAAGGCCCAGGTCACCTCCGAAGCCGAAATAAAATTCAGAAACGGATAAATCAGGTGGGTAGATTTGCGGCTATTGCATCCCACATTAATAAATGTTGCTAAAATGCCAGAACAGATAACCCTGTTGCTGAACATTGGCAACGGGGTTTTTTGTTTTCGGCCAACAGGAGGTTGTTATGAAACAGTTCCTAAAATTTACAATACCTCATAAATGCTTCAGTTGACCAAAATTCAAGTTTCTGGTTATTAATTCTCGTTTGCGTTTCTCCTTTTTAACCGAGGAACATCATAGGTATGTTCCCGCGCCATGATATGTTTTTCCCATCTTCAATTTTCGGTGCCCCATAAAAGTGTAAATGTACTTGCATGGATCGTGAATCGACTAAAATAGAAAGTCTGTATAGCAAATCGTTACTTATTCAACTTGCTTATATTCCAACAAAAAAAGTGGAATATCAACTCCCCTATCCCTATTACCTCAAACGAACGCAATCATCTTCTGAAGAAGTGTTTAGACCGCTTGAGATACCATTTTCACAATCGATCACACCCATACCCCAGGCCAGTTCATCGGCGATCCATCGACCCGATCAATCATGAAATTGCCTTTACTGAAAGTTTAAAGGCAAAAGACCCCGATCTCTCCCGAGTAAGGTTCTGCCTTTGGCTATTTTTGTTTTAAAGGATAAGGATTTGCTTTTGTTAGGTTCCGATGTCTGTTGTAAATTCCGGGAAAAACAAAACATTCTTTATATTTTAGGATCTCCAGTTCACAAGCGAAGGCATATTCTGAATAAAAAACAAAAAAATAGGGGATTAAACATCCCCTATCATCTCACCTTGAGTTAAACCTAAAACCTTCTGTAGAATCGAATAAACCCCAGAAGTTATTTTCTTGAACTATGACACCCTTACACCCAACCTCTGCGCTAATTCCGGATCACAATGGAGGAGCTCAAGCGCCTCTTGCCAGAGATCTTTATATCTGATCTGTTTCATCCAGGTTTTTATGAAAGCAAGCATGGCATTGTGAGCGATCCAGAACCTGGCATAGTTATCACTATATTTTTTTGTGGTGCTTTTTTTCCCCGACAGCTCGAATAACCTTGTAACCGCCTCCTGGATTAGGTCATCCTTTATGTCCAGCGCTATCTTATATTTATAAGCGAAGTTTTTCCAAAAGACTCTCCCCGCTAAATTATAAGCGGCCGCCGGATTGAAGTTTTCACGGTCAATGATAATCTGTTTTTTGGAATAATTCTTTACGAAAAAACCTTTTTTTTGGCGCCGGATGCGGTTGTAATTTTTAGCCCGTATTTCTCGCTGATCTCCCTGGCGGTCATTCCGTCCGGAATGAAAACTTTTTCCCTTCTGACTTCAATTGGTTCTGCTTGTTCCATAATACCTCTCTTTTGATTTATGATTTATGGCCAATATGGAAAAGCTTCCATAAACGCTGGGAATGCAATTAATGGAAGACGTGAAAAGGGTGTTAGGTTGGGATGGGTGAAAACGATAGGAAGGTATAATCGGTATTCAAAAATGCAACTGGAAGGACCGTTTCAACAATTTATATATATGGTTACAGGTTGATATAATGGATTTATTTGCTTTGCATTGCCAATTATAAAACAGCGGTGGGTGAAAGGAGGGTTGAATTTATATTGGTTTTTCCGGGTGGATTTTTACTTTATGAACAAAAAATGTGGTTTATTTTGGAAAGAAAACTTGATTGGAATTTCTTGAGGGTGGGGCAAACGCAGGCACGGAAACAAAACCTAAATTTTCTTAAAAAAATATGCTTCTTGGGGTTAAATACAACTTTCTGTATCCTTTTTGAGATTTTGATCTCTTAATTATATCACAACCTATTGACTTTACGTTGATTTTCATATATTGGCAAGGTATCACCAAAAATGATTGGCGTGGAAAAGACCATAATTAGTCCATTTATGTTAGCCTGGCAAATAGATTATAAAACTTAATGTAAAGGCATGGGAAATTGACACCATCTGAAAAACTGAAAGAAGTGGCTGATAAATATAATACTTTGTTTGCTCCATCCACTACACCTGAGAATCATTGTGCAATTTATACTTTTGTTTTGGTTTTACGAAATAATGGAGATGCCTTAATAGGCCCTGATGCAGAGGAACAAAGAGGCTTATTTGAAAATGTGCGTGAACGTTCAATGAAAGAAATTGCATAGAGAGTATGCATAGAATAAGAGTTGTTAAGCTTGGTTACTGTCATATGATGCAGAATATATACAAGGATTTGGAGGATAGCAATGAAGAATAGATATTCAAGAAAAAGTATTTTATGTTCGGAGAAATATTATGGAAGAGGGTTTCATAGTCCTGGTGGTTATGACGTGTTGGATCTTTTATTTAAAACATTAGAATTAGATAACATAGAAAATGTATTAGAAGTTGGTAGTGGATTAGGAGCAGCTACCCATTATTTTAATAAGTATTTTGGTGCTCAGGTGATAGGTTTAGATTTAGCACGAGATATGGTAGATATTTGTAAAAAACGACAGACATCAGATGAATCTAAAAAAGTTGAATTTATTCAAGGTGATTTACGTTTTACAGAATTTAACAAAAACCATTTTGATTTAATATGGATTCGAGAAACATTATTGTATATTCCTGTAAATGAAAGAAAAAAAGTGTGGGATAGTTTTTACTCTTTCTTAAAACCAGGGGGAACTTTAGCAATTTTAGAGTGGTGCAGAGAACGAGAATCTGTACCTGATGAGGTTATTGAATATAGGAAAACTTCTAATCATCACGATCAATATCCGTATGAGTTATTATCAGACTTGGGAAATTCTGGTTTTTCTATTTTCTTGTTGAAGGATTTGACGAATTTATATGTTCAAATTTTAAAAGATAGTTTGAACATATTACAAGAAATGGAAAATGAATTTAAGAAGGATTTCACAGTAGAAGAATTTAAAGCATTAGTAGAAAGAGTTGAATTGAAAATTAGAGCGTTTACTAAACGAGATTTTATAATGACTCTAGTAAAAGCAAATAAATACAATAATTAAAAGGTTGATAATTAAATTATGCACTGATAAAATATACCAATATATGAGTTTAAATGTTCAAAATGTGATGAATTTTTAAAAGGATAAGAATTCGCTTTTTGAGAGCGGATCAAGCAAAAAAACCAAGGTTGATAGGGTTGTGTGACGGCTGGGGATGAGTAACAATATATTTTGCCGCAACTGATGCGGTACCAAGCCCCAACCGGCTCCATTCAACAAAGACCCAAATACAGAATGAAGATCGTAATGTCAACCCGGCAATTAGCTTATGTAACGAGTATCTCACTTGAGCAAGAAGCCCAGTTTAAGTCGATATCGTAGTATAAAGTATTACTTTGCGGTCGGGTTTATGAAAGGCATATGGGAGATAGCCTGGTTATAGGCGTCCCGGCTGAATTTAATAGCGTTCAATATGCTTGATGTCATAATTTTGAAGGAAAATTTTGATGGATGTATCTGCAAAACAACTTGTTACCTTGTTTAAAGAAACAATAAACATTCAACTACCAAACACAATAGAAGGAAGTGCAGAAAGCATAAGAAATTACTATAAAATGATTCGGCAATTTGCTACTATGGCTAATATATATCAGGACTTGATACCAGAAGAATATGATGTTTTATCCATTTTGGAACTTGCAGAATTTATTTTAGATTTGAAGTTTGAAGAATTTCAAAAGATAGCGAATAACTTACCATTCATCCTGGATGGGTTTATTCTGCAAGAGAAGACAACATCCTATCCGGAAGCAGATGTTGACCCTTCATGGGAGCCTACTATAGCTATGCTTTCTAAAAATCTCCCGGATGAAATAGACCTGACCGACAGCAGTCAGGATAATCTATTTTTTGAAGCAGCCACTGACTTATTGAACAAATACCCGGAGACTTCTGATCTTCAAAATTTTGACAGATGGATAACTTCCCGTCAAGAGAAGTATAAAAATGCAATGCTTCTGGTTTCAAAGCAGGCTCTTTCCAAAATATATGTGAAGCAAATAGATTATCCTCTACATATATCACTGGTACTCGCCATGTATAATGAGCACAATCGGATTCTTCCAAAAAGCAGTGATAACCCCAATGGTGAAGATTTTGTCCGACGTAAGATGAAAAAAATGGAGTGGCTATTGAAAGATTCGCCTCTTAATTTCAACATGATTCTTGTTGATGATGGCTGTCCAAAACAGAGTGGGAAAAAAGCACAGGAAATTATTGAAAAAGAAGGATACAAAAATGTAAAGGTACTTTATCTTGACGATGGCATCAAAAGACAGTCAGTGGTTATTAAAGGATTAAAATCCACAAGTGACAGCCGAAAAGGAGGATCTATTCAATATGGTATGTGGCAAGCATTGGAAAATTATTCCGAAGGTGATAAGCCGCATATAGTTGTCTTTACAGATGCTGATATGGCAACACCTGTTAATGAAATTGGACTTTTATTGGGAAAACAAGACGATAAAACCATGCTTACTATTGCGTCACGCTATGACGCGGGGAGTATTTGTCGCGGTCCATGGGGGAAGAACGGAGAAGTTCAAGGGTTGACTGAGTTCGATCGTCGAATGGTCGGCTTGCGGGGACTTGTGTTTTCAAAACTGTTTCCGCAAACATGGAAAATCACAGATACTCAATGTGGTCTCAAGGCTTTTAATGCAAAACTTTTAAGACAAATACTTTTGAAAACCAAGGTAAGGACATTCTCATTTGATATCGAATTGTTGGTGCTTGCAGCATCTACCGATACAGCCATAGCTATTGTTCCAATTTACTGGCATGACAGCTTTGCCGAATCCAGTTTTTGGGGAAATGCAACTGAGAAAACAGATGATGATGATAGTTAGTAGTTTTCCCTGCTGTATTCTTCCAGTAATCCACACTGTTGATATCTGCTATGTATCCAACATTTTAACAGTGGGTTCAGAACCTGTGATATCGTTTTTCAATAAGGGCAGATCCTTTTTCGAGGGTTTGCCTTTTTGCATTTTTGTAACAAATACGATATATGTAATCAGTAGGAACACACTTCAGGTTGTTGTTTTGGCAAGAAAGTGCAAGTTCGAAAAACAATAAATTTGATCCTGGATTAGATGATATCACAACTTTCGTGAATGTTTGGAGATTCTCAATATATCTCAGGTCCGAGATCGTCCTTGTTAATGACGATATCACAACAACCATAGAGTTACATGTTTATAGCTGTTATATTGTTGATTTAATTATGTTGTTAATTCCGCTTTCATTTTGTTCTATTTCATTCCCCTCCAAATGAAAAGTTCATTCAATTTCATTCCCTGTTATCGTTATCCCGATTCTAAAAGCTGGCATCAACTGTCTTTGGCATTATCGAAAAAAAGTCACCAAGCGCATTATTACCGAATCGGATATATTGGATAGGCTCATGCGGGGAATTATACAGAATCAGAATATGAGCTTTCATAAGGTCATCCAAAGGAATAAAAAGCGACACTAAATAAAAGGTATTCGTTTGCGATAATAAGAAATATATCATCGATCGAATTGATAGTCAGCAGGTTCAGATTGCGAAATAAGTGAAATTCCATTATGGGTCTGTATTGAAATATTTTTGTACGATCAACTGATTTCTGAATAGAAAGGAGGATTATGATGTTTGATCAACTTGTGCAAAAGCTCGATGTAAGCATGATGCTGACAAAGTTAGTTGCTTATGTGCCCAACCTCATAGCTGCTGTAATTCTGGCATGTATTTTCTGGGTCATCCTCAAACTGACGAAACGAATATTGTCAACCGCTATGCGCACGGCAAAAATGCCTGAAGAGGCCAGCGATATTGTCGTTCGCTTCTCCGGATATGTTGTAATCATCACTGCGATGCTGACTATCGCCAGTCAACTCGGCATCAAAATCACATCACTGCTCGCTGGACTCGGTGTCGTCGGCTTGGCCATATCATTTGCTGCCCAGGATACGATTGCGAATGTGATATCAGGGATCACCCTGCTCATAGACCGCCCGTTTAAGAAAGGCGATTGGATCTGCGTCGGTGATCTGCATGCGTCGGTGACCGAAGTGAAACTGCGTACCACCGTGTTGACATCGTTTGACAATGAGACAATCGTCGTGCCGAACAAGGCTCTCGCCCAGGAACGAATTCGAAATTTCACACTGACCCCCCGCATCCGGGTAAAAGTACCGATTGGGATCGCCTATAAGGAAAATATTCAGGCAGCTCGGGAAGTACTCTTGGTTACAACAAAAGACGATAAACGAATTCTTGCGACACCCGTACCCACCGTGATTGTCGCGGGGCTTGGAGACAGCAGCATCAACCTTCAGCTTCGTTTTTGGACGCAGGACCCACTGATGCAGTATTCTCTCCAATGGGAATATACTGAACGCTGCAAACGTGCTTTAGATGATGCCGGCATAGAGATACCCTTCCCGCACAGTCAAATTTTTATAGAACGCAGCAGTGGGTTGATGGAGCTAACAAAAGCCCTATCAAAAACCTGATCCGGCTTATCGTGTTCTACAGGATGATCTGTAGGAGCTCAAGGAAAGTTGATTAAGCATTGAAGAATCAAAATGGTGTGGCGTCATCAACGTCTCCAATTGGAGAATCCGGACGCCAGATCTGTATTTGAATGTGTTCGGGAACAACATACGCTTTATGTATCGATGTTCCTTGCAGAATCTGGATGTACTCCTGAAACCCTTCCGAAAGTGTCGGGTGGGGATGAAGCGATTTGAGCACATCTGCGAGCCCCTTTTGTTGGTCGATCAGATAACTAATCGACATGATGGTATTGCACACTTGAGGACCGGTATCCCAGAAGAATGGGGTTTGTATGCAGTTGAACCGTAAGTTTAAGGGCTAATAAACTATCGTAATTTTTGGGTAAACCTGACATTTTGCCAGCATCTAAATTTTAAATGAACTGAATATGTTGTGATATCCGCCTTGTTAGGTTCGTGCGGCATAATGTGGATATCTCCAACGTACTTGCTATTATTAAGGGTCACCAAAACCTGAGATATCCTCAATTCCAGTCCTTAAGGCTACACTTGCGCTTACTGCTATGTATCCAACATTTTAACAGTGGGTTCAGAACCTGTGATATCGTTTTTCAATAAGGGCAAATCCGTTTTACGGGGTTTGTTTTTTTGCAATTTTGTAAGAAATACGATATCTGTACTGGAAGTTGAAATGCTTGAACCTGTGCTTTTGGCAAGTTATGTAGTCAGTTTAGTTATGTTGTGATTATTTACTTCTCCTCATATAGTTCTTTTTCTCTTATTCCTAAAAAAAAATAAAAAATCCATCTAATTCTTTTAATTCACTTTCCATCTAAATTTTTTCCTGGTAATTTATATATTGAAGATATAAAGTAAACTTATAGAGGAAATTTGACCACATTATGGATGTCGCAGGAAGCCTTATTGGCTGGGCCTCAGGAAAAAAGAGGAGTAATAAATATGACCCTTGAATCCCTGAGAGAGAAAAAAACCCGAACTCCGGTACTGTGGCTTTAAAGTCACTATACCAATCTTATAGGGTAACAGTAAGGCAGCAAAGAGGTGCCCCCAGTCATTTATAATTATGTTGCGAATTTTATTACAAATATGCAACTAATTCTATAACCTGCTATTATTAAAGCAAATCCGAACTTCCAAAGCCACTTCTATAAAACCTTATATTTTCAATGAGATAGATCGGCTCACAACATAAGGCAAGCTATCTGCAGTCGAAACTCCAAGTCTTTTTTAATTTCTTGGTTTTTAAAGTGTCTTTTTTCAAAAATAATTCACCTTGCAAATCAACAAAAGACTAATTCACAATCCTTAAATGATGTTAAATCTGCTCAAACCACAATAAATTTGAGAGGGTAAGCCCTATGTGACAAATAAAGGCTCATTTATGGTATATAAATTGTACCAATTTATGGGCCTTTTTTGATTTAAAAGTGTGGAGGATAAACTAATGGGCGCTAAACCAACCTATAAAGAATTGGAACTAAAAATCGAGGAGTTAGAGCGAAAAGCCTTGGAACGCAAACTTTCTGAAGAAGCTTTTCAGGCATCTACAGGATTTCTTGATACTTTGGTTTCGAGTGTAATGGACGGGGTCATAGTTTATGATGATAAATTTCGGTACAAGTTGTGGAACAAGTTTATGGAGAAGTTAACTGGAATACGAGCTGAAAATGTTCTTGGGGAAATCGCGTTTGACTTATTTCCTCACCTTCGTGAAGAAGGTATAGATAAGCTTTTAGAGCGGGCATTGGCAGGAGAAACCGTTCAATCTGATGACACACCTTATCATGTTCCAGATACTGGTGAGGTTGGTTGGGTAACTGGATTATATAGTCCTCATGTTGACCCCAGTGGAGATATCGTTGGTGTAGTGGCAATAGTTCATGACATTACAGCCCAGAAACGAGCAGAAGAGATATTGCGAAATGCTCACGATGAACTGGAGCAACGCGTCAAGGAGCGTACCGCTGAATTGGTTTTGATAAACGAAAACCTGCAACAGGAAATAGAAGATCGCCAGCATGCAGAGGCGGAACTGGTAAAGAGTAAGGCAATGTTTAAGGCAGTCGTTGAAAGTTTACCCTTTGATGTTTTTGTCATTGATCCGGACAATCGCTATATTTTGCAAAATTCAATCTGCAAGAAAAATTGGGGGGATTTGATTGGAAAATCCCCGGAGGATCTTACTCTAAATAAAAAAACAAAAGATTTGTGGATGGAAAATAACCGTAGGGCCTTATCCGGAGAAACAGTTACTGGTGAAGTGGTGTACGATAGATTAGACGGAGGGAAAAACTTTTACTATAATATCATTGCGCCGATCTGTGATGGAAAGAAAATACTTGGTATTGTCGGCGTACTTGTGGATATTTCAGATCTCAAGCAGGCGGAGGCGTTATTACGTGAGAGCGAGTTGAAGTTAAGTGCAATGTTGTCATCTATTGGCGATCACATGAGCATGATGGATAAAAATTTAAATATTATCTGGGCCAACGAAATCGCTGGGAAAATATTCGGAAACGATATCATTGGGAAAAAATGTTATGAAGTATATCATAAAAGAACAGAACCCTGTGAGCCTTATCCTTGTATTACGCTTAGGACATTTCAGGATGGGAAAATTCATAAACATGATACTCAAGTGATTGATCAGGATGGGAAAACGATTTTTTTTCACTGTACTGCTAATGTAGGGTTAAGAGATAAAGAGGGAAAACCCACTGCAGTATTAGAAATCTCCAGGGACATAACCGAAAAAGTTCGGGCTGAGAAAGCGCTTCATAAAGCCAAGAATGAGCTTGAACGTCGGGTGAAAGAACGAACCAGAGAGTTGGAGATCCAGAAAAATGGTCTTAAGGAAATAAATACGGCAATGACAGTTTTGTTGAAAAAAAGAGAAGAAGACAAGACAGAACTTGAAGATAATGTATTGACGAACGTAAAAAAGATAGTTGAGCCATATTTTAAAAAGATCAAAAAAAACCAAACTGGATGAGCAACAGGAAACTTTATTAAGTATAATAGAATCAAATCTGAAGGAAATTATATCTCCATTTACTCGAAAAATGTCTCTGAAACATTTAAACCTGACTCCCACAGAAATCCTAATAGCAAATCTAATAAGGCTTGGCAGTTCCAGCAAGAAGATAGCAGAACTTCAGAACGTATCTCCGAGAACAATTGACACCCACAGAAAAAACATACGAAGAAAGATTGGCCTACAGGGTCAGAGAGGAAATCTCAGGTCTTACCTTTTATCCCTCCATTAAACGGGTATTTTATATCCGTATTCTAATCTACATTATTCAGCATTGATTTTTTGTTTAAAATCGGCTAATTCTAATTTTTACAGGAAAGCCAGTTCCCTCAATTGGCTCCTTAATTTCCTGATTTTCTAATTGCAGGGGGGTGGCTGTAATTATCAGCCACCCTTCTCTTAAATTGCTACAAAGCTATATTTCCATTTACTATTAGAACTATCTTTTTATAACCAATAAGATAGCAGGCAAATGAATTATGGATAATGAAGTATGTTATAACTGTTGGAATTACGTGCCTGATCCCACCACCAACAAAATTCTTGATGATCCTGAATCTGTAAAAAAAATTCCTCATTGCGAGTTTTATAACGATTTCCCCTCTGTAAAGTCAGATGATACGTGTAAAAATTGGGAAAGTAAGAAATTGAAATTGATAAGCGTTATTAAAACCTTATACGGCGCATAATTCTTGCTTCATAAAATTGAATGGAATTTCATTTATTGAAATTAACTCAATACATTAGGGGTTGATTATGAAAATCTGTGAGGCATGCGAGCAATTTGAAAGGCGTGTAAAGGAATGGAACTACACACATGGTGTTACTGATCCCCTGCCATACATAGATGAAATGATTAAACCTCACAAGCACCTAATTTTTGAAGAGCGAAGAATAGATGGTGCAGGAGCGTTTTTTCTATCATTCCAGTGTATTAAATGTGATCAGTGCTGGGAAGTCTCCGCTTGGGCGGCGGTCGGGCAACTTAATGTTTGCCCTCACTTACCGAAAACCATTCATCACAATAGAAAGGACTTCTTTTGGCAAAAAAAGGGGTTCCCAATGAAAGAGCGACGTCAATATGAAAGGTTCACGTTTCCACTCCCCGTAAGAATTGAAGCTATAAAATCAGGCAGAAAACAGGTTGTCGATCTTGCAACCAGAGACATATCTGCTTCCGGTACATTCATTACTACACTAACGTCTTTTCTGGAAGAAACACGGTTTATTCTGAATTTCACCATCCCGAGTGACAGCATTAAAGGACTTAAAGACGTGAAGAGCTTGAGGGGCTACACAGGAAGCATGGCGCGTTCCACCCCTTACGGCTTGGCGATTCAATTTGACAGAGAATGCCAGATCGAGAGTTTAAAAGCCTTGTAAAATGCAGCAGCGGAGATCAAATTCATCTGTATGTTCATTATGATTTGGGGCAGGATCATTTGGCTCTGCCTTTTTTTTTCGAAAGTGTGAATATCTGAGCGCAGGTCCAAAGAAAGAAGAAGTGGGCTTGATAGAAGACTAAAACCAAGAACATCAAAATAATAAAAAAGATGTTATAATATGGCAGGGTCAATAACAAAGGGAATTGATCATTAATGTTAGAAATATTAAAAAAAATGTTTGAGGCTAAGCCTGAAAGATCGACAATAGTATTAAAAGAAAAATGTTCAGCCTGTGGGTGCGAAGTACTAATTGAAATAACACCTACTTCAGGAGGATATGGATTACAAGGTGGGGAGTTATTTAAGTGCTCAACCGACGAATATTGTGCAAAATGTGCTGCTTGTTACAAAGCAAACCAAAAAAATAATAGAAAGAAGGTGTAAAAAACGATTCAAGATTTAAATTGATGTATATGTCAGATTACAGCACATCAAATTTGTTAACTTTCATCTCTAGCAACCAATTAGCATGCCTGCAACGTGATACATCTCAAGTTTTCCCCCTCAGTCCAAAAGTGCAGATACCATTAATAAGCGTTTTATC
>PVMK01173933.1_pt1 | contig 12080 bp, 26 predicted proteins | sample 1853481 | NCBI WGS metagenome assembly PVMK01 (sample SAMN08533507, study PRJNA380276) | Marine sediment metagenome, whole genome shotgun sequencing project. | reverse complement strand
GTGGAAATTCAGTTACAATATCTCCAATTAATGAAAAATTAAGTTTAGAGAAAACTGTCACTACAATGATTGTGCCTCAAGACAATAAACTTCCATGGGGAGCAGTAAGAGGCGGAGCTTCAGACTATGTTGAAAGATATCCAGTAATAATTCAATTTTACAAAAATGGAGAACCAGTTCATGTTGCTCAAGTAGATGTAAAAGGTGATGGGTCTTATGAATACAAATTCAGAGTTAGAAATACAGACAACAACACAGGTGAGGTGACAAACATCTTTGAAGGACAGTATACCGTAAAGATTTTCAAAGTAATCCATAATCAAAATGAGTTAATCTAACCAGATTTTTCATAGAATTCATATATCATAAAATTGTCAAATCAATAAAATGAGTAAGAATTTTTGGCACGATATTGAATCTGGTGCAGATATTCCAGAAATCATCAACGTTATTGTAGAGATACCAAAAGGTTCTATGAACAAATACGAATATGATAAAAAACACAATATGATAAAACTAGATAGAGTATTATTTTCACCATTTCACTATCCAGGAGATTATGGACTTGTTCCTCAAACATTATCTGAAGATGGGGATCCACTTGATGCACTAGTTCTTGTTACAAATCCAACATATCCAGGAATTTTGATTGAAGCAAGACCAATAGGGTTGTTGAGGATGAAAGATGATGGGGAATCAGATGACAAAATTATTTGTGTTTCAACTAATGATCCTAGATATCTTCACACTATAGATATTACAAATGTAGAAGATCATTATCGCTCAGAGATAGCTCATTTCTTCCAAGTCTACAAAGATTTGGAAGGTAAAAAAGTTGAGATTTTAGGATGGGAGACAGCAAAAGATGCAAAAAAAGTAATCATTGAATCGGTAAAGCGATACAAAGATACTCTAAAAAAATACTAGCATGTCAAAAGAATGTGAACATTTCTCACATGAAAACAATAACATCACTCCAAATACAAAAAATTGTGAAGAGTGTGAAAAAGAGCATTTACCAGTAGTAGCTATCAGGATGTGTTTAACATGTGGACATGTAGGCTGTTGTGATTCATCTATTGGAAAGCATGCCACAAAACATTTTGAAGAAACAGGTCATCCAGTAATGAAAGCAATTCCAGGAGATATTTGGAAATGGTGTTATCATCATAAAGAATACTATTGATTTTTAGACATATTTTTTGTTTCTAGATTTGGTTCTTAATAGAGCACTACAACAAGGACATCGTGAGCTTGGTATAGTTATGAAAATACTACACATTGAACATCTTTTTTGGCCAAATTCATATCGTGATCCATTAGGCATACTTTTTCCTTTAAAATCTACACATATTCCTTTACAACAATATCCCATTATGATGCACTACTCCTAAATGAATAATGACAACAAGGACATCTAGAATATCTTGAAATCAATTCCAAATTACAAATTGAGCAATATTTTCTAAATATGCTATTCTCTGAATTTCTAAATTCAGAATTTACATCATAGTATCCACAAATATTTCTGCATGAATGTTCATTCATCATTTTTTATGCTCCACATCAAAAAATGAACCACAGTCTTTACAAAAGACTCCATAATTTTCAATTTTTACTGAAATACTACCACAATTTATACAAATTCCTATTTGTTTGTTTACAGTTTTTCTATTTATCTCTAATTGATTTTGTTGTATTTGCATATCTGTATTAGGAATGGTTCCTATTTAATTGTTATTATTAACTAGGAATGATTATTAATTAATAATAAGTATAAATAGCATATTAAGTCAAGTGTATCATGCAGCGGTTAGAAGATTTAGTATCATCATTACGTGAAGAAGGATTTAGAATTACTCCCCAACGTATTGCAATAGTGGATTATCTTCTAAAAACAGTCGATCATCCGAGTGCAGATAGAATCCATAAAGTTATTCAAAGGAAATATCCCATGGTAAGTCTATCTACAATCTACAAAACACTTGAACTTCTAAAAGAGAAAAGACTAGTTAATGAAATTGAAGTTGACGGTGAGACAAGATTTGATGCCGATACTGATGAACATATCAATTTGGTTTGTATGAATTGTGGTAAAATTGATGACGTTGATGAGAGTACATTAAAAGAAATTCAAGTCAAGGCATCTAGAAAATCAAAATATCTAATTATAAAATCTAGTTTTGAGTTATTTGGATATTGTAATAATTGCAAAGCAAAATTCAGTTAGAGATTTTCAGACAATATTTGAAAGTGTTGTAAAAATTTGAATTTAATATATATTGGTTTTTTAATAGTCATAAAAATAGAAAATAAATGTCGAAATATCAGCTTGGCGAATGGGATTTAACAGAATTAGTGAAAAATCCAAAAAGTCCAGCATTTCAAAAACAGATTTTAGAACTTGAAAAACAAGCAAAAAAGTTTGAGAAGATTAAATCAAAATTAGACCCCAAAATATCATCCAAAAAAATTTATGAATATCTTAAAAGAAATTGAAGAGATTTCTGAAAAAATAAGTAAAATTGGCGGATATGCATCACTATCATATTCTTCAGATACACAATCAGATGAAGCAACATCTCTAATGACTAAAATGTCAAAATTAGGATCTGAAATTTCAAACAAAATTTTATTTTTTGATTTATGGTGGAAAACTCAAGTAGATGAAAAAAATGCAAAAAGACTCATGAAAGATACAGGGGAATTAAATGAATATTTATCTCACAAAAGATTATTTGCAAAATATTCTCTTAGTGAACCAGAAGAGAGAATAATTAACACATTAGATGTTACAGGAATTTCTGCACTTGTGAAACTGTATGATAAGATAACTAATGCCTATGAATACAAAATGAAAGTAGGAAATAAAACTAAAATTTTGACAAGAGAAGAGCTTACAAATTATGTTCGAAGTACTAATCCAAAAATTCGTGAAACAGCATATAAAACTATTCTAACAAAATATACTCAAAACAAAGGAGTAACAGGCGAAATATATCAAAATATTGTTCTTAATTGGAGAGATGAAGGCATCGAAATTAGAGGATATGATAGTCCAATATCAATGAGAAATATTGGAAATGATGTAGATGACAAAACCATTGAATCACTTCTTTTAGTGTGTAGAAAAAATTCACCTGTTTTTCAGAAATTTTTCCTTCAAAAAGCAAAAATGCTAAAAATGAAAAAATTGCGAAGGTATGATTTGTATGCACCTGCAGCTGCCAGTATTAAAGAAAAAAATTATTCATACAACACATCAGTAAAATTAGTTTTTGAATCACTTGGAAAATTTAGTGAGACATTGGAGGGATTTGCAAGAAAGGTTTTTGATGAAAATCATGTAGACTCATCCATTAGAAAAGGAAAAAGAGATGGTGCATTTTGCAGTACATTAACACCAAAAATTACACCATACGTACTAGTAAATTTACAGGTAAATCTAGAGATGTTTTTACTTTGGCTCATGAATTAGGTCATGCAGTACATAGTCAGGCAGCTCAAGATAGATCAATTTTGGTTCAAGATGCACCTTTACCATTAGCAGAAACAGCATCAACATTTTCAGAATTATTGTTATACGATAACATGTCTGACAAAATTTCAGATAATGAAAAGAAGATCATTTTATCAGAAAAAATTGATGATTTGTATGCAACAATTCTTAGGCAATCATTTTTTACAATATTTGAAATTGATGCTCACAAACAAATTGGGAATGGCACTACAGTAGGGGAAATTTCAAAGACGTATTTACAAAATCTAAAAGAGCAATTTGGTAATTCAGTTAATCTTTCTGAAGACTTTGCAATAGAATGGAGTTGTATCCCTCACTTTCATCACACACCATTTTATTGCTACGCATATTCATTTGGAAACTTACTTGCATTATCTCTATTTCAGAGATATAAAAAAGAAGGAAAAGACTTTGTTCCAGCATATATGAATATCCTTGCTGCAGGCGGTTCTAAAAAACCAGAAAAACTTCTCTCAGAATACGGATTCAATATTAGATCACCAAAGTTTTGGCAAGAAGGATTTGATTATGTCAATGAGCAAGTTAAAGCACTTTCATCATTAAATTAATTTTTTAATAAATGGGGCTGACAGTCCAACGCATGGACTGCCAGCTTGTTCCCCGAACGGTTTGAATTCGATGTCAAAACAAATCAAGGATAATCTGATTTAAATGTTTGAGATTATTTCAAATCTAATTTTTTGGGTTTTATCTTTCTAAGGGTACCAGCTAAAATACCAATTGTGAATCCTAGCTGATAAAGAAAATACAAAAGAACCTCAAAGGAGCTAGGAGTGAGTTCTGTAAATCTACTAATTCCAGTTAAAATGAGTAAAAGAGCACTAGAAAATATAACAAATGATTTTACAATTCCACTAATATTTGTAAATTTTAAAAAAACAAAAGTCATGACAGTTACAGAAATAGCCAATATTGTGAGAAATCCAGTATTCATTCCAAAAATCAAAAAAAGTCCAGAAATTACATCACCTAAACTCGCTGCAGATAGATTTGAGAGTTCGATTTTTTCGGGAGATGCAAAACGAGGTACGCTCAAAATAGCATTTATCAAAAATATGATAAACAATGAGATGGATACGGTCTTAACATGGTTTTGTAAACGTGGAAATCTTACAAGAATAGATCGACCCAAAATGATTCCCTGAAATAAGCCAATTCCAAAAGCTCCCAAAACTGAAATTAGTGAAAAAATTGGATCTTGAAAAATATCAACAAGAAATGAAATCAGCGCCATTATTAATTAAATATTAATTTTATGAGAATATTAGCTAGTCGATAAGAGGATTTTATAAAAAATTATTCAATCATATTATTTCAGAATTTATGAAGAGTAAATTTAATAATTTCATCATTAAAGCGACAATCTATGCAAAAAAGTTTATTTTTAATAGGATTAATCACATTGGTTGCAATTTCATCAAATTATGCATATCCACAGGAAATGAGTCTTTCAACTTTTCAGGAAACTGCACAAATAATTATCGATAAAAGCATATCACAAAAGGTTACAGCATCAATTACATTACAAAGTACTAGTATTCAAGAAATCAAAATTCCTGCAGAATTAGAACAAAAAATTAGAGAAAATGAAAGGGTAACAGCGATAATTTTGACTAATCATGACAAGTGTGTCCTGGGAGTGATAGACAAGTCATGTATCATGATAAAGGTGGAAAGGGATCTAGATGACAAAGGAATTCCTGCAATTCAAAATTCTACAAAAAAGATTGCAGAACTATACATTGATGAATTAAATCAAATATTTGACACAGATGCTAAATTTCATTCAGTTTTTGTCCATTCGGATGATGAATCAAACAAAGCACTAGAAACATCAGGAGTAATTTCAGGTAGAGGTACGGTTTCAGCAGTGTACACATTACCTATGGAGGATACTGGTTCAATGTATGAAAAAATCTCAGCAATACTCATTCCAAAAATAATTAGAGAAAGTGGAGGGTTTTATGATGTTGCAAGAAATCTATCATTTGAAGAAAATTCAAAAATGACGTTTTCAATAATTCCATCAGATTCAAAAACACTTTTGCAGTTAAAATTATCAGTTGATTATCCAAATGTGGCATCAACAGTTTCTAAAATCAGTCCATTAGAATTTCTTAAGACTAAAAATTTGGAAAGATCAGATTATTTTTCAACAGGATTTTATCCACTAAATTCTATAATTCAGGTAGTAATTTTATCACCTGAAAATACAAATATTTCAAACATCAAAGGTAATGTAATTCCAACACAAGTTATCGATGATGAAAAAATTCCGACAGATGTTACAAAAGAAGGATGGATTTTTGATCCTGAAGAGGGGCAAAGAATTCAAGGAAAATATATTTTTGGTAAAGAAACATCAGTAAACAAAGAAAAATTAGAGTTTTCTCTGGGGGATGAACAAATTCAATCTAAAAAAATAGAATTCGATGAATCAATTGTAGTTGTAATTATAATAACAATAGTTGCAATTGCAGCAGCATTGTTTTATCTTAAAGGATATAAAAAATAATTATAGCAATAACACTGCAGCTGCAAACACTGTTGTCCATTTACCATCTTTGTCTCCTCGTGTTGATTGAGTAACATGATGTGTGTTGTAAATTTCACCAGAAATCGACCACTGTTGACGTTTCTCATCCCAGTTTTTATCAACATCAAATGGAATACCTAAGGAAGATGCCAACATTTGAGCTGCGATGTCTTCAGCATAATCACCTGCCTGAGTTTCATTTTGGCCAAAAGATTCGTATTCAGATAGATATCCATACCTACTCGAATCCTTTGGTTGTGCAATACCTACAGATGCAGCACACATTCTATGTGGTTCATTGGTCTGATTTTTAGAATAAATTGTAAATAAAATCTGCCCAGGTTTGATTTGCTTCAAACCTTCTTTTCTAGAAATTAATTTTGCTTTAGGCGGAAATATACTTGATATTAACACAAGGTTAGTTCCTGCAATTCCAGCATCCCTTAGAGCATATTCAAAACTAGTCAATCTATCTTCATGAATTCCTTTTCCTTTTGTAAGAAACAATTTTTTGGCTACTAAGTCTAACATTTCTGAATTGATGAAAGAGGTTTATTATTTATATTTTAATTGATATGGTTTTTTCATAAATAATTTCAAACAACACAGTCAAAATATTATCTAATAATATTATTAGTCACGATTTCTTTTTTTCTTTCTTTTATCAGGATCTTTTTTAATTTGAGTTAAAAATAGAAATGCAAAGAAAGCACCTAATCCAATATTTACCACACCCATGAAAGTAATCATAATTCCTTGTTGTCCTGAGCAATAGGAGATAATCCAACAATTATTCCAAGTGAGCCAGTTACAAAAAACAATATCATCAAAACCTTGACCTTAATTGGTTCGATATATCGCATTATAGGTATCAAAAATTGACATTATTATAAACTGACGGTTAATTTGAATATTTTTTGATGTATATTTTACAGATTAATTCCCAAGTAACATTTTAAACCTGAAAATATTCATTTTAATTTGTGCCAATGTAGCTCAGCCTGGTAGAGCAATTGATTTGTAATCAATAGGTCATGGGTTCAGATCCCGTCATTGGCTTTCAAATCTAATCAATCAATGAAATTTGGCAATACGAATAAGTATACTAAATTTTGGAATAAAATGAAATGAGCTATAGAAATAATGAATTTGAACAAAATAGTAACTCGAAAAATATCTATTAAAAAATCAACATTTAACGGATTAATTCTAGGACTTGTTTTAGTAGTAGGAATTGCAGCATTTTTTGCAGGATCATATACGACAAATCTAAACTCTAATCAGATTTCTGAAGAAGATCTTCAGAAGACGCAGATTGCCAAATTAGAACTCAAAAATATTACAAAACCAATTACCTACAGAAACAACCACAAACCCCAATGAAAATTTCAGCAGACAATGATCCAATAATTGGAGATCCTAATGCACCTATTACAATAATTGAATTTTCAGATTTTCAATGCCCATTTTGTGCAAGATTCCATACTCAAACACTTCCATTAATTCTTGAGGAGTATATAGAACAAGGAAAAGTGAAATTAGTTTTTAGAGATTTCCCAATTCAAAGTATTCATCCAAATGCTGTACCTGCATCTGTTGCAGCAGAATGTGCAAATGATCAAGGCAAAATTCAAAGAGATGCATGATATGTTATTTGACAATCAAAATAAATGGAACAATCAAGAAACAGATAATGCATTATCTTTGTTTAGTCAATATGCTACAGAAATCCAATTAGAACAAGAACATTTGATTCCTGTCTTACAAGTGGAAAACACTTGATGAAATCAGAAAAGATCTTAATGATGGACAGAGTTACGGAGTTACAGGAACACCAGGATTCTTTATAGGAAATGATGAAATAGGATATGTTGAATTAAAAGGGAGCACAACCATTTGAAAGTTTTCAAAAAATTATTGATGCACAATTAGATATCTAAAAAATAACAAGCGTTTATTAGACCATAATCGAGACATCGCGGATATCGGAATAATGACGAGCAAGCAATGAAGCTTTTCGTCATTGCTTAAGAGAAGAAAACAAAAATGACACAATTTGAAGAATTTAGGATTAAACGAGGACATCCAGAAAAGGAATTCGTGATCTTGGGATTCAAAGAAGCATTTCCAATACAAGAAGCAGTAATTCCAGTATTACTTACAGGAAGAGATGTAGTAGGACAAGCTCATACAGGTTCTGGTAAAGACTGCAGCTTTTGCATTAGCAATGCTACAAAAAATCCAACCAAGAAGGGAATTCAAGGATTGATCATGGCACCCAACAAGAGAGCTTGCAATGCAGATTAGTGGTGAAATAAAGAAATTTGGAAAATATACCAAAATCAGAGTTGTAACAGTTTATGGAGGACAAGGAATGGGAATCCAGTTAGATGCTCTAGATAGAGGAGTAGAAATTGTCGTAGCAACACCAGGTAGACTAATAGATCATCTCAAAAGAGGATCTATAGAACTAAGAGACATGTAACCCATATTGTTCTAGATGAAGCAGATACAATGTTAGATATGGGATTCATTGACGATATTCAATTTATTTTAGATTTAGCACCAGAAGACAGAGTAATGTCATTGTATTCAGCAACAATGCCAACTGAGATTCTAAGACTCTCTGAAGAATATCTAAATAATCCAAAACAGTTTCTGTTAAGTGCAGATGATCTTAGTGGAGATGGAATAGATCAATCATATTTAGTAATTAAAGACCGAGACAAATTCAAGTATCTAATTGATTTCATCAAACCAATCAAACGTCAATGTATTGTATTTTGTTCAACAAAATATAGAACAAGAGATGTTGCAAAATTTCTTCATCAGGAAAAATACAACGCAGTAGCAATTGAAGGAGATATGTCGCAACACAGAAGAGAACAAACAATGGGAAAATTCCGAAGTGGAAAAGCTGACATTCTTGTTGCAACAGATGTAGCCTCAAGAGGCATAGATGTTCCAACAGTAGAACTAGTAATCAATTATGATGTTCCAAATCAAGAATAGTATACTTTCATAGAATTGGAAGAACAGCTAGAGCAGGTGCAAAAGGTAAAGCAATTACATTTGTGTCATATTCATCTGTTGGAGATTGGAATCTTATCAAACGTCAAATCAAAGTTCCACTAGAAGATTTGAATCAAAAAATGGGAATACAAATTTCAATTCCAGATCCTCTAAAAAGACAAATGCCATCAAGAAGATATGGAGGACAATCAAGATCTAACTATTCCAGAGGAGGACGTTCTGGAGGATATGGAAGATCAACAGAGGTGGGAGATTCAAGAGATGACAGAGGTGGTAGAAAAAGATACACGACAAAGGTGGTAAAAATAGCTACGGCGGACGTAGTAGATGGTAATAACTGTAAAACTTAAAGACTTGAACTTCGTAAATTATTTGAAGATAAAGTAATGCACAAAGGATTCATTTTATTAAATTGTGATCTTGGAGCTGAAGAATATATTGTAGATGAATTAAAACAAATGCATAAAGTCAGTAATGCATATCTTACTTTTGGGGCATATGATGTAATTGCAGAAATTCAAACAGAAATCCAGAAGAATTTGCAAAAGTAATTGCAACAATTAGAAAACTCTCCAGAGTTGTAAGTACAATGACACTAAATGTGATTGATCCCGAATAATTGTTATATGAGTTAATTAGGATTATTTCAAATTGCAAAAAATTGAGTATGAAGGAAAAGTTTGGGTACTAAATAATAATAATCCTCAACCACTATTAGACCATACTATTCACATGTTAGAAAGACACGGAGTAAAGCGTGAAGATATGGAAATAACTGAAACACCAACTGCAAAAGTGGGTGCAATAGTAGTTGAGATTTGGCCATACGAGCTTGTCATAGCAAGAGTTAGAACAACTCGTAATGATTCATTTATCAGCGGTACTGAATTTAACAATTGAATTAAAATTAGACGAAAATGGAAATTATATAGATTATCTTTGAAAAAAAAGAAAATTCAAAACATCATAATTGTTATAATTGTCATTCTCATTATTGGGTCAATTGTAGCATACAATTATTCAGTTGACCAAACCAAACAAAAAGGCCTACAGTTTGGAATTGAGTTAGACCAAATTCAAGAAGATGTCAATCAGTTACAAATAAAATTCTATTCTGAGAAAACTAGATGGGAAGAAGGAGATATTTCAAAAGAAGAATTGTTAGAATTTCTATGATGAACATTTGAAAGAATTCAGAGAAATAATTTCTAGATATGATGAATTAACACCACCAGAACTATTCAAGAGTTCAGTGGAATTGTTAAAGATATCATCTGAAACACAGTTAGAAAGTGATTCACAATTCATTGAATGGATAAAAACAGGAGATGAATCAGCAAAAGTAAGATCAGACACACAATTTCAAGAAGCTTTAGAATATGAAATGTCAGGACTAGTTGAATTTCTATTCAGCCAAAATAGGTGTAAAAAATTATGAGGAACCAGAAAAATTTGAAGCACCACAAACAGGTTTGACACAAAAAGTCATTCAAATATCAGAAAATATGAAAAGTCAATGCGACAAAGAATTTAAAAATGAATTAGGAGAATTTGATTCAAATGAAATAGAAATTAATTGGTTCAATTGTGTAAATGAGGCTCAAAAATGGAAAACAGACCATATGCCATAAGTATAAAAAAATAAATCTAAAATATCATCATAGATAGAAGAAAAAAGATATTCAAATAAAATTAAGACAAACCTGAATTGTATAATAAATTTAATATAGGAAAAAGTTCTTCAGATAGTTTTGTTTTTTCAAGTGGAGTGGGTTTTGAAAATTTTATTTCAAAAGTAATCGTTAACATATCTTGATCAGTATGTGAAATTCTAATTGAATGAGTATCAAGGTTAGTTTGAGACAAAAAGTTTTTCCACTTTTCCAAATGCTTTGTTACTCGCATTACATTTTGCTCCACTTTTGGCAGAGTGGTATTCAAATCAGTGTCAAACAAACCAAACTTCACAAGAGGAACCATAATTAATCCGCCCATAATTTTGTCGTGATTTTTTAACATTGATAAAATAATTTCTTCTGAATTTTCTTTAGGGTAAATATTACCATAATCAGGATCAAAATATCCTGCAATCAGTTTTTTAGAATCATATATACGAAAAAACTCTTCGTCAAGTTCTAATTTCCACAATATCTAAAGAATAATTCATGAATAAATAAACGATGTATAAAAGACAATTAAATAAACTAGGGAAATGAGAAATGTTATGGTGATTTCAAAAGAGAATAAAGATTTCATCGACAGTCTAGTAGACTATTACATTAGTGAATCAGAATCATATAGACAAATAGCAGAAAATTTTGTTCCAGAAGTTGAATCTGTTCCAGATACTGCATTTGGGATAATTACAGGATGTGTATATTCGGGATTTTTGCAAGCATATCAAAATCAGCAACAAGCACCAAGTTTAGAAGATATTAGAGAATTTAATCAAATAATAAAAAATCGAGCCCCTTTAATCAAAAAAGCAATCCTCGATCCAATCAGTATTCAAAGCGATAAAAAAGAATTGAAGAATAAACCTAATCAAGATCTAACAAAAAATAAATCACAAAATAATCATACGGATTAGAGTCCAATAAGTAATATTTTAAAAAATATTAAATCAGTACAGTTTAATTCTAATAATCATAATTAAAAATCATGAAAATAGATGGTAGTAAAATTATTTTTGTATTAGGGGTTACTTCAGCAGTAGGAACAGCAGCAGTGGCATTGTTTTTTGCAATTCGTTAAAGATAAATCATCAAGAAAATATATCAAAATAATGTCAGCACCAAATGAGTTTAAACTTACACAGATAATAGATAGTGGTCAAATGATTCAACTAACATTAATTGAAAATGTTTCAACTGAACCAATTTCACAAAAACAAATGATCATTGAAAATGTCTCAAAAAAACTTGATTCAGAAACCAAGGAACAAGTAATGCCATTATTAGAAGCAATTTT
>PVMK01122257.1_pt1 | contig 12081 bp, 10 predicted proteins | sample 1853481 | NCBI WGS metagenome assembly PVMK01 (sample SAMN08533507, study PRJNA380276) | Marine sediment metagenome, whole genome shotgun sequencing project. | reverse complement strand
CTTGCATAAGACTGGACCGGTTTATCTCGGCGGAAAAATTGACGGCGTCGAACCCCCGACATTCTATGATTTCAAATTAATCAGGGACACTCCATCAGAACTGCGCGGCCGCTTCCGCAAGCTGGGCTGGCGCAAGGTAGTCGCCTTCCAGACCCGCAATCCACTGCACCGCGCACACCGGGAACTGACTTTCCGCGTGGCGCGCGAAGTCGAGGCCAATCTGCTGATCCATCCGGTGGTTGGCATGACCAAACCGGGCGACATAGATCACTTCACGCGTGTCCGCTGCTACGAGCACGTATTGGAACAATACCCGGAACAAACCACCACGCTGAGCCTGCTCAACCTTGCCATGCGTCTGGCCGGGCCCCGCGAAGCCCTGTGGCACGCCATTATTCGCAAGAACTATGGCTGCACGCATTTCATCGTTGGCCGTAATCATGCCGGACCGGGCAATGATCGCAACGGTGAACCCTTCTACGGTCCTTACGACGCACAGGAACTCTATCTGAAACACGAAGAGGAACTTGACATCACGATGGTGCCGTTCAAGACGATGGTCTACGTGGAAAACAAAGCGGAATACCTGTTTGACGATGAAACCAATCCGGACGACAAGGTAATGAGCCTGTCCGGCACGGAGTTCCGCCGCCGTTTGAATGAAGGTCTGGAAATCCCGAAATGGGTTTCCTACCCGAAGGTGGTGGAAGAATTGAGGCGGGCCTATCCGCCCAAAGACAAGCAGGGTTTTACGGTGTTTTTTACCGGCCTGTCCGGTTCGGGTAAATCCACGGTAGCCAATGCCCTGATGGTCAAACTGCTTGAGGACGGCTCAAGGCCCGTTACCCTGCTCGATGGGGATATCGTGCGCAAGAACCTGTCCAGCGAACTCACCTTTACCAAGGAGCACCGCGACCTGAATATCCAGCGCATCGGTTTTGTCGCCAGCGAAATTACCAAGAACCGAGGCATTGCCATTTGTGCACCGATCGCACCCTACACGGACACACGACGCCTGGTCAGGGAAATGATCAGCCCGCTGGGCGGCTTCCTGGAAGTCCACGTCTCAACCTCCATTGAAGTCTGTGAATCCCGTGACCGCAAGGGGCTATATGCAAAAGCCCGTGCAGGCATCATCAAAGGATTCACCGGCATCGACGATCCCTACGAAGTCCCGGAGAAAGCGGAAATCGTGATCGATACAAAGAATCTGAGCCCTGACCTGGCGGCACATCGCATCTTGATCACGCTCGAAAAAATGGGGTATATCCGGTAGGCGGAATATTCCTGGAATTGCTGCGAATTGAGGTGTTACTGGGGGAGGGATCGGCTAGCTGTTTGCAGGACACGTTCAAGACATCCCTGTGCTCTAATCAGCTGTTCCCGACAGCCTGATTGTCCTGCAAACAGCTAGCCGATCCCTCCCTGAAATGCCAGTGAATATTTGGGGTCAGGAATATTGTAACGGTGTTGGAATTCGCAGCTAGCGGCGACGGCGATTTCTGAGCCTGCGGGGAACAACAGCCGCCTTTGGTTCGGGCGGAGGTGGTAAATCGGGCAGCTTTTCCTGGGATTCAAAGCCATCTTTCACCAGCCGCCGCATCTCCGCATCAATCGCGGGGTCGGTTTCAAACGGCGTGTAATTAGCCAACCTCAGTTCGACCTGCTCGCGGGCCCGCTCATTCAGCTCAACCGACCCTCCCTCGACCCAGCTATCGCGATTCAAACGGTCAAGAACCGGGTCCGTCATGTAAAGCTCCTTTGGCCAGTAATCGAGCGTGTGGGGCGCCGTGATCAGGTGATCTTCTCTCATCAGTTCTTCGACCAGCCCGGCCGTTGGCAGGTCATCGAGCACCCCTGTCTCGCGCACGAAATGCAAGGCCTGACCACAGAATTCATTATCCAGCACGAGTTTGGGGAGGCTGAATGTCAAAACAAAATCCAGCATGCCGGGGCCGGCCACCGTGTTCACGCCCGCCAGTGCAGCCAAAAGCGCGCCGCTGAAAGTTTCACCGCCCGCTTGTGCGTCGAGGACCTTGCTGTCACTGAGCGCCATGTAGGCTTGCGAAGGCAGTCCCAGCGATTTGGCAATCGCCACATAGGCAACATCCAGGCGCAGCGCCTCGATCGCCGCCATCGGTGAGGACTGGCGGCCTTCATATGAAAAGTTGCCGGCGCTCCGCCGAACACGACCGGGTGACCGGGCCGGATGATCTGGGCCATGGTCAGGCCGGTCAGTACGTCAATGCAGTGGAAAACCAGTCGCACCCACCAGCGTGACCGGTGCGATCAGCCCCATCAGTGTGACCGGCACTACCTCGATGGGTATGCCGGCCTCGACACAGTCCAGCAGGTTCTGGCATGAGTCGTCACCGTAACGAAAATTTCCGGTGGCGGTGATGGTGAAAATCGACTGCGGCTTGCTGGTCATCTCCTGCTCATCACTGCGGAAGAGCCTCAGCATATCGGCCATCCGTCGCACGCCATGTTCGCTGAATGCACCGGAGACCAGGGAGCGTTTGGAGGTGATCAATGACATGTACAAACGCCAGGCGTCAGAGACCTGGGGTTCGATGTCTTTGTTGGTGGAAAAAGCAGTGGCCAGGTAGCCGATGTGCTCCAGACCGTCCGCCAGGCGCACATACTCGATATAATCGGTCGAATTGGCCAGCCGGATTTCATCCGTCCGGTGGTCGAGAATTTTCAGGCCGCTGGAACCCGGAACGAAATTCACATTGTTTCCACCGAGCTCCGCGTGCGGATTACCGTCCCGGTCATAAAGTGTGAAAGACTCCGGAGCAGTCTCGATCGCACGCTCCACAACATCAGCCGGGAACAGGATACGTTCGCCGCTGGCATTCGTTTTCAAGCCGTGATCCAGCAGGCGCTGACGGAGATTGGAACCACGAATATCCATCCCGGTTTCGGCCAGGATCCGTTTCGCCTCATCGACAATTTTTTTGATCAGTTCATCGCTGATGATATTCAGACTGGGGCGCATATCATTCTTTCAGCTTGATATCGACCATTAATTCATTGGCCAGGTCCTCGAGTTCGTCCTGGAGGTCCTCGATGGGGGCATCGGCTGGAATCAACAGGCGCGCATGCGCCAGGAACAGGTTTTCGCCGGACATGGATGCGCTTTGGCAATGGGTTTCCAGTTCCTGGACATTCACCTGGTGTCTGGCCAGAATTCGCGTGATGTCGTGCACGATCCCTGGCCGGTCCTGCCCTACGAGATCCAGTGTAAACTCCCGTTCGACAACCGGTCCTGGCGCCGAAACCGCACGTTTGGTCACGATCTGCATGCCTTTTGACTCCAACCCGGCCAGGCCTTCGATAAAAGCCTCAACCTGCCGGTCAGGGACGCTGGCGAGCAGAATGCCGGCAAACTGACCGGCCAATGACAGCATGCTGCTTTCGGTCCAGTTACCCCCATGTTCCGCCAGCAACTCGGACAGGGTTTCTACGATTCCCGGGTGGTCTTTACTGACGACTGTCAGGACAATTGATGTGCTCATGATCGATATATTCCGAATGGTCCAGGTTCATGTTCCGCTTACAGTCAGGTCATTCCAATATTGGAATGGTTCCATCAATTCGGAAGGTATCCTAGCATGGATTTTGCAGGATTCTGCTTACGGACAAGACCCGCCGTCATTCCCGATCGACGAAGTCGCATCCGGAATCCATGTGGCGCTAAACGGTACTCCCGTCGCTTTGAACACCAATCCGCCCTTCACTACCACTTCGATGTCTTCCAGTATCGAAATATCATCCAGCGGATTGCCCTTCACCGCTACCAGGTCCAGTACCTCGACCCCCGGCGGCGTTTCAATCCGGGTGGCAATCCTGCTGAACCGCCCTGCCTCGATCAACACGGACACATCGTTCAACACTTGGTCAGACCGGCCGTCAATGAGCGAACCGCAATAAATCATGACGGTTCCGCTATCGGCCTGGCAGGGGTCGCTGGCCTGCGTAGGCTGTGGTGAAACGGCAGGATCTGTTACAGAGCAAGCTGTAATCAATGTAAGGACCAGACTGAAGAGTGTCTTTCTCAAAAGCGCCTCAAGTTTTCAACCAACAAACCATGCCCACGGTACATGCCCATCATTTTCGCACCCCATTGCCAATGGTGCAGAAAAATTCTGAGAGACGCGTTGTGCGTCACAGGTCTTTGCGCTTACTTTCTACCGGAAAGCCGGCGGCCTTCCATTCGGGATAGCCTTCTTCCAGGCGTCGGGCCTCAAACCCCCTTTCCCGTAAGATGGCAACGGCCTCGAACGCGAGTACGCAATAGGATCCCCGACAGTAAGCGATGACGTCCTGGCCGCCTGGCAGGTCTGCAATACACTTTTCGATATCCTTTAACGGCACATTGATCGCGCCGGGAATATGACCGGATTCATACTCCTCAGCCGGGCGAACATCGAGCACCGTGACCAATCCTTTGTCGCATCTTTCCCTGAGTTCTTTGCGTGAGATGGGCTCGAGGCTGTCGCGTTCCTTGAAATAGCCCGATATGACCCGGCTTACTTCACCAATGTGACGCTCGCCAGTGCGTTGCAAGCTGCGCAAAAGATCGATCACGTCATCGCCGGCTACACGATAGAAGACGAAGAGTCCCTTTTTACGGGATGTAACGAGACCCGCAAGCCGCAAATGTTGCAGGTGACGGGAAGTATTGGCGGTGCTGAGGCCGGCGACGTTTGCCAGCGCCTCGACGCTGCGCTCTCCCTGCGCCAGCAATTCAAGCAATTCCAATCGGTGCACATGGCTCAGCGCCTTGGCGACACTTGCGAATTGCTCAAACAAACGGAATTTGGGGCTTTGGCCTGGCAATGCTCTCACCTCGGGTTGATCAGAAATCATAGCGCAACGTCAAATAGACGTTGTCGTTGCGGTCAAACTGGCCGAAAAAAGTCGTCCTCGTCTTGCCGCCGAAAATATTCGCACCGAGCACGGCGGAAAAGTTGTCCGAAAATCGATAAGCGACTCGCGGCTGGAGCAGATAGTCTTGCTCGGCCGGGCTGTAAAATGCAAATAGTGACAACTCCCAGGCCTGGTGCTGCAAAAACCGGTTCATACTCAGGGTGATGATGTCCCGGTATTTCTCACTTCGCTTGCCGTCGTCGGGCAAGCTGTTTTCGTAGGCAGTAAAGTCCATCATTTTTTCCACGTAATACTGCAGTCCAAGGGTAGTATCCTCTGAAAGTTGTTTCCGGTAACCTACCAGGAAGCGAGCCTGGGAATTGGGAATGGCCACGTTATCACCCGCCCGGTCATCGCGCGAATCGTAGTAGCCTGCCTCCAGGCTGATGACACCTCCCAGGGACTGCCCCTGTGCGCTGAGGCCCCAGGTCGACAATGCCGGAAAGAATTGTGTTACGTCCATTGGATTGATCGGTTCATCAATCAACTGGCTCGGTGAGCGCCAATAACCCCGGTACGTGTAGGCTGAGACGTCGTAGTCCCGAAACTGGCGATAGAGTCTCAATGCCACCTCCGGATTATCAAAGCCTGTATCCGGCATGGTTTCGTTGCGGCCTGCGGCACTTGCGAAATCATCGAACAGAAGGAAACGCTCCAGGGTCGGCAAAGTGTCCGGTCTAAAACGTGGAATGATCAATAGTTCGGCATTGACGGCATCAGATGAATAACGACCACGCAAAGCGTCGGTTCCCAGCTTGAGATATTCAAGCGGCCGGCCAGAGAAGAATGACACCCAGTTTTTCGGAAAAACATCGTTGATGAAAAGAAAATCCCCAACCCCCCAGGTCGCGATTTGCCGGCCGAGACGGAAATCCGCTTTACCCCCTTGTAAAATCGAGATAGGCCTCGCGCAAATCCAGGTAAAAATCACCGGATACAGCATCATGCACACCGTCCAGTTTTACCATGACTTCTGCTTCAGCCACCTCCGTCCATAAATTCAACTCCAGGCGCAGGCGTTCCTCGGCCAACAGAAAGCGACGCCCCTCCGGCCCCGGGGGCCGTTCACTGTGAGTCCTGGCGGTGAAAGTCCCGAAAACAAAACTTTGAAAATCAATGCCCCAATCAGGCGTTCCATCCTGGGACAGGGACGGCCCGGAATATAGCGCCAGGATGGAGGCGAAAAGCAAAGGAAAGTATTTCATGGTTCAACGGGCGATGGCTGATATCCAGACATCGGCAACGGATATGCACCGGCCGGGGGCGCCGCTATCGAATCCAGTTTCGTGGCGGGCGCCGCATGCGCCGTTCGCTGAAATCGGCATCCTCCAGACCCAGATCGTAGCTCACGGACTCAACGTACACTTCGGTACGATGCCCGGTCCGGATATTCCTCATTGTGCGTTTCATTACCGTTGGGTAGCTGCGGCGGTCATCCCCTTCGCCCACGGCTATATCTTCGATGATATCGGCGGTGAAAATTCGCTGCAGCTGGTTCTGGGCGTCATAATAATCTGCCTTCAGGGGAAGGAAATTTTCCCGGTCGATCCACGAAATCCGCTTGGTGAAGGCAGCTTCGCTCAAGGGAATACTCTCGATGACGATCGAGTTTCTTTCCCCCAGCTTTTCTTCGCGCAAAATGGTGTGGGTATCCTCGGCGACATCACGACCGGAAATATCTTCGTAGCTGAAATCAGAACCAACGAAGCTCGAGTACTTGTCTTCGGCGGCGATGCGCCGGATCAGATCGATGGCAGGAATATAAATCCAGCGATCGTCTTCTTTTCCCGGGATATTTCCAGATCATAAAGGTCAGGCGGCGCACATCGCCCTGGCTCATGGAAATAGATGAAGTATTTCTGGGATTTGGCGTCTTCCTGATTCTTACGCAGCATGGTCATTACCCGTACACGCTTTCCTCCATCGGGATCGATCAGTTCCATGGAGAGCCTGCCCTTGGCATCGGCGCCGGCGGAATAATAGGCGCTATTCGAGCGCTCCATGACTTCCGCCGCTGACTGTTCCTGCGCCACCGCTATCTGGACCGGCAATACCAGGCCGAGCAGCAGGGCCGCGGTCAGGAAGTTCGAATATGGCTTCATCAGGCGCCTCCGGGAATGATCCGCGCACCCACTATACGCATTGCGCTTGGCAACACGAAGAGTGTCGCCAGGGTGGTAAAAAACATCAGTGAGGCAAAAAACATTCCCACCGTTATATAGGGGCTGAGGCTCGAGACCATGAGCGGCAGGAAACCGATGGTGATGACAATGGCGTTGCGCGCGATTGCGCGGCCGGGCTCGCCAAACATGTACTGGTTGGTAAGCTCAACACTCCCCGATTCGGATACATGAGTCTTGTAGCGCTGCAAAAAATGAATGGCGAAATCGATGCCGAGACCGAGCGTCAGAGATGCACAAACGGCTACAGGCATGTTGTAGTCCTTGCCCAGCCATCCGACCAGGCCGTAGGTAAGTACGATGGCGCCAGACAGCGGCACCATTGCAAGTGCGCCCAGCATGAGCGAGCGGAACTCTATCATCATGAGCAGGAACACGACCGCGAAGCTGCCCAGCACGGCTTTGATCATGCCGGTCACCATCAGGTCCTGCCAGACCTTGTTGATATAGGTCAGACCGGACCAGCGCAAGGTCAGACCTTCGGGTGGCGGATAAGCATCAACGAAGCGGTCAAGCCGATTCACCACGGCTTCCATTTGCTGATTGTCACCGCCCTTCATCTGGACCCAGATATTGGCTTTGGCCGCCTCGCGGTTAATGAAGTTATCGAGGCCGTTGGGATCTCCCGAAGACTGAAAAAGGAACAGGAACTGGCCGATAGCCTCGCTGCTGTCAGGCACTGCATCATAAGTGGGATCGTTATCGTGCAGAACCAGATTGATGCGCTTGACAATGTCAGCGACCGACGAAGTTTTGCCGATCAGCGGATCGGACTCCAATTCCTGCTGTAAGCGATCGATGTAGCGCACAACATCGGGCTGTTTAATCATTTCTGCTTCGTTCCCCGTGATCACCAGATAAGCCATGTAAGTACCTCCAAACAGGCGGTTCATGGCGCTATCAGCCTGACGCAGGGGATGGCTGTCCTTGAACCATTTCACGGGGTTATCATTGACCTGGATCTGAAAGATTCCGCCAATACCAAAAGCAAAGATCAGGACACCTGCCACCAGGATCATGCGGGCACGGGCAAATGAGAACCTGCCAATTGAATGCAGCAGCTTATCCAGCAGGGGAGATTCTGCTCTGCTCTGCCGGTAAAGCCTGCGTTTCAGTTTTTCATCATCCATCAGGCTGATGACCGCCGGCACTATGGTCAGAGCCAGCAACCACGCGGCTATGATTCCGAAGGCGACGAACAAACCAAATACCCGCACCGGCGGAATATCGGCGAGCGCCAGTGAGGCAAAACCCACCGCCGAGGTCAACGAGGTATATAGCATGGGCTTGTAGAGGGGGCGCATGGCCTCGACCAGCGCCTGGCGCTTGTCGCCAAGAACCCGGTAGCGGTCAAAGAATTCGCTCAGTATATGAACATCGTCAAGGATGGCGATCGGCATCAGGAACACCGGTATCATCGAACTCATGATGTGGACGGTGAAGCCCATGCCAATCAAGGCTCCCATGGCCCAAATCACTGAAAACATAGCCGTGAGGGCGACCGGGATCAGGAAGGCGACTTGCCGGAACATGATATAGACGATGAGCAGGATGACCATAAAGGCCAGCGGCGCAACGATGGCCATCTGTATGAACATTTCATAACCAAAAGTATCTTCCGATACCGGAAGGCCGGCCAGATGGTGCTGCTGTCCCGGCAGCAGTTCGCGTTCGAGGATTTCTTCAATCTCCCCGGCGATGCGACGGCTCATGTCCTTGCGTTCAATAGGTATATAGAGCGCGATTGCCGTCCCGTCAGCAGATGCAATTTTTTCATGCAAAAATGGATTTCCAGCAATATCCCGTCGCACCAATTTGGCGGCATCCGGCGTCGGTGGCGCCTCACGCAGCACCGGCCGGATGTCCAGCAGCCCACCCGTCGACTTGACATTGTCGGTGGTCGATGGGCTGATCACATCTTCAATGATCACCCCCTCAATCTTGAGAATCTCAGAAGTAACGCGGATGATGCGTTCCAGGGACTCGGTACGGAAAATACCCTTCTCGTCCACAACCCCGACAACGATCAGGTCGTGAATTCCGAATTCCTTCTTCGTTTGATCGTAGAAAACACGATCAGGCTGACCGGCCTCGAGCATATTCTCGGGGTCAGCATCGACCGTGATACCGGGAAACTGGAGTCCAAACAGAATGGTAAGAAAACTGAATAATGCGATAGTGGTTTTTGGCCGTTCTATGGCAAAAATGGTGAGTTTCTCTAGCATGCAGCATCACTCCTTCAGATAATCACCTGGATCAAATTTCAAATAATCGATCTTGAACTGTCCATGTCACCACACCCATTTAGGGCTCCGGGTGGCGCCTCGTTTGATTTTCCACAAGTAGTATCCAGCGAAGAAATGCTTGGCCCACAACCAGCGTCGCCCCTTCGCTCATGGTGGAGACATTGCGCGGTGGGCGCACCGGGTCCGCGACCATGTGAACGGCCTTCTGGCCCCATGTCCATGATGCATTCGACCATCAGCTCGCGGCTGGTTTTTTCTCTCACCCAGAATATCAGCGGCAATATTCCTGGCCGCCATCTTGGCCATTTGTTCGGTCATGTGGGCAGTTTTGGGGAAATTTACCGGAACCGGCGTCTCTTCAGCCGGTGGCATGGCCACTGCAACGCCAACCACATAAATACTTTTGAAGTTCTGATGCTGAAAGTTTGGGGTCACCGGAATGAAGCCTTTCGGATTACCCAGATTCGGGCTATTGGCAATTGCTTTAACGCCGGCCAGGGGTGGAATAATCAACGAATAGCGAGATTCGAAAACCTGCCCGTCAGCTGTTTCAACCGCGTTATCCGTGATCCTGCTAATCGCTGCAGAGGTATGATAACGGACATCGCGCTTCTCCAGTTCGCTTTCCATGAACAAGCGAATATTACCAAAACCACCCACTCCGAAATGACCAAGAAAAGGCTCAGGTGTCACAAAAGTGATCGGGGCCTTATGGCACAACACGCGCTTTTTCAGTGCATGATGCGCCTCGAACAGGAATTCATAAGCCGGCCCCAGGCAACTGGCCCCTGGTGCACAGCCAACGACCATCGGGCCCGGATCACGAATGAAAGCAGCCCAGGTGTCGCGCGCCTCTTCTGTCTCCGGGGGAGACATCAGCGAGTGTCCGGGTCCGTCGAATGGGCCGAGACCGGGGACCGCTTCATTGGCGCTGCGGTGACCGGTGGCGATCAACAGATAGTCGTAAGCGTAACTCTCAGATCCTACATGGACGAGTTTTGCATCCGGATCGATCCGGGTGACCGCCGCTTCGATGAAATCAATACCCTTAGACTCGAGCGGTTTTTGCAGATCAAACGAAATATCGCTGATGGACTTTTGTCCCATTGCGACCCAGGGTAGTGCCGGAGTGAAAACGAAACGGCGCTCCCTGGAAATCAGAATAATTTCATGATTTTTACGCGGCAGAAGACGGCGCAGGTCAAAAGCAGCGGTCAGTCCACCGAATGACCCGCCGATGACGATGATGCGCATGTTATTTCCTCCAGCGGAGCTTTACCCCACACAAAATCAGATCGCCAATTCAGAATACGAGAACCTTGTCGGCTTCCAGCGTCAGTTGAGCCAGTTCAGGCATGGTGCTGCGCGTCGCGCCTTCGACAACTTCTTCATCGCTAACGCCGCGGGCATCCATGCAATTGCCACAAAGCAATACACGCGCCTGACGGGCCACGCCCCGGATCATTCGTCCCAGGTTGTAATACCCGTCCGGCGTAGTCTGCCCGGTCTTGGCGCAGATGACGGAATCGGCCATCAGAAAAATTGAGATTTCAGGTTTCGGCTCTGTTTTGAGTAGCGCCAGAGCCAGCCTCAGGCCATTGAAACAACGTTCAGTACCATAGGGAGGGTCGTTCAGAATAATACAAATCTTCATAACAGGTTCCTGGGGCAAGTTTTCCTGACTGTGAAGCGTGCCTAATTAACGACTTCTGGCAGTCTGTCGGATCCCGACCGATCATAGCGAGGGAAAGACCAATTTACAGTCTGATGATAAATTCATCATTTAATATACTATTCATGTGAATAGTTGAATATTATGTAACCCATCCTGGGTACTGTCAAGTGGGGGTACTGACAAGTTAAGTGTTACACCCTGTCCGTCCCATTTATTCATCGCGCCCTTCAGGCAGCCGTTCTCGCGTACAAATGGTGTAGACCACCTACTCGTTTCAGCTCAACCACCCTACCCTTTTCAATAGGCTGAACCACCCTTCCGTCTGGCGAATCCTTTTCCAGGGATAAATGCGTTCTTGCACTGTGGTAGTAGTCGACGTAGCTCGACAGGATGCGTTTGAGATGGCGCTCACCCAGAATAATCACGTGATCCAAACATTCCCTGCGTATGGAGCCGATGACCCTTTCGGCATATGGATTCTGCCAAGGTGATCGTGGTGCGGTCGTGACCTCTTTGATCCCCAGCGCAGCGGTCTGCCGGTGAAACGCTTCTCCATAAATGGCGTCTCGATCACGCAGCAGATATCGTGGCTCCTCGTCCAACCCGCACGCCTCTAGTAACTGCAGCGCTGTCCAGGCAGCTGTGGGATGCTCCGTTACATTGACATGCAATATCCGCCGCCGATCGTGGCTCAGAATGATCAGGACAAAAAGAATCCGGAAGGTTGCAGTTGGTACTGTGAAGAAATCCAGTGCGATGATATCTTTGGCATGGTTTGAAAGAAATGTCCGCCAGGTCTGGGATGGCGGTCCACGGCGCCTGATCATGTACTTAGAGACCGCGGCCTCGGAGACGTCAATCCCGAGCTTCAACAGCTCTCCGTGGATTCGCGGCGCGCCCCACAACGGATTGGCCTGGCACATACGCCGAATCAGGTGCCGGATCTCCGGATCAATCCTTGGTCGTCCGCGACGACGGCTTTTCCAGCGCCAGTAGTATCGGAAACCTTGCCGATGCCAGCGTACAACTGTTTCTGGTTGCGCGA
>PVMK01121747.1_pt1 | contig 12086 bp, 8 predicted proteins | sample 1853481 | NCBI WGS metagenome assembly PVMK01 (sample SAMN08533507, study PRJNA380276) | Marine sediment metagenome, whole genome shotgun sequencing project. | reverse complement strand
GCAGTTACGCTCAATAACGCCCCCGTCGAAATCGAAACCCTCGCGACTCTCATCGTCGACTCGACCCGGCGAATTCGCGGAAACCCACTTGAAATCGGCTCGCTTCTCGAGCTTGGCCAGAGCGCTCTCCGCGTCCGGCAGCTCATTGAACGCAATCGCGTTCAATCTGAACATTGTGGGGGTCGAAAATTCTTCGATGTGCGCTTCGAAATATTCGCGCACTTCGTCTTCGGAAATCTTCACGTCGGGTGCAATCGCCTTTTTCACGAACACGTCGAAGAGCAGAGAGGTGGTCAATTCATCCATCGTATCGAGGTAATCGTCCGTCTGATCTAGGCCCAGGCTTCGGGCTTCTGCCACGGCTGTTCGCTGGAGCAGCAGGTCATTCAGAACGATCTGCTTTTCGTTGTTGAGATCTTCCTTCCTTTCGGTCGCCGTCTCGATCCCATGAAAGAACACCCCCTGCACAGCGACTGCCAGATCTGCGATCGTCACGGTGAACGGCGGGTCGACGTGTACCGTCGCAACCACGCGGTCATCCTTCGCGAGTTCAGCGAAATCGGCCGGCTCCTCCTTGCCGAGCGAAAGAAAACCAGTCTTCTTTGAATTGAAATCGACCTTCTTCAGCAACCGTTCATCGATCGTGGAATGTTTCTCTTCGAGATACTTTGCGTACTCGCGCGCGGCCTCCCGCTGTGCGGGCTCCAGCGCCTTCTGCTGCGCCTCTTCCTTCAGAGCGGGATCTTCGTAGGGGCGCACCGCCTCGATGTGGAACATGGTAAAACCACTCGGATTAGAGAATATTTCGCTGACGGAACCCGCCTTCATCTCGATTGCCGCCTGGGCAATCCGCGGCAGCAGGTCTTTCAGCATCGTGTATTTCCCGTCGCCCGCATCGAACTCCGCTTTGCCTTCTTCGGCGAACTTCTTTGCGACCACTTCGAAATCGTGGCCGGAATCGACCTGTTCCTTGAACGACAGCACGTCCTCTTCCTTCTGGAGCGTCACCGTCGACATCAGAAATTCACGCGACATCATTTCGTAGAGCTCATTCACATCGTCGGGATCGGGCTCCACATCCGCCAGCTTTTGCGACATCAACTTCGAGATCAGAAGATCCGTCGACACGGTTTCGATGTTTCCCGCAACCTCGGGCAGTTCATCGAGCCCGATGTTTCTCGCTTCGTGAACGATGAGCTTCGTCGTGATGACGCGATCCAGAAGGTCGGCGTAGTCCTTTTTCTTGGTGGGCGTCGATCCTTCTTCCATTTCCTGGTGGATCGATCCGATTCGCCGCATGAGGTCGCCAAAAGTGATCGGCTCCTCGTCGACCACCGCCACCGGTGTTTCCGAAAACAACGGCGACGTGAGTGGAGCCTCAAGCGCAATGAGCACCTCCTCTTCCCGTTCGGTACCTCAGCGCTCTCTTCCTCTTTGGCCGGCTCATCATTGCCAGCGAACGCAAAGCCCGGCGCCGGAAGAGTCATGAATGCGAGGATGATCAGCACTAGTATATTTTTCTGCATCATTCCCTGGTGTCTCCAACACGACGGTGTCGATCCTGTCGCTTCGGCAAAAGTATTTGTGCAGAAGCCATTCACCAAAGGTTCACTGGCTCAACGCTTCGGAAGTCCCTCTGGCCATTTCGGAGGCCAGTTGGTGCGCCGTATGCACCATACCCAGATCGAAGAATAGAACGCCGTCTTCCCCTGTGCGGTGGCTTCGGGAAGACCAGACCACCCTGCGGCTCTCCTTCTCGATCATCGTCACGGAGAAGTCGACTTTCGGGATGCCGAAGGCGTCCTGGTAGTCGAACACGACTCCTGACAATACCAGATCAACTCCCAGAGATTCGTCATTGGAAAGGACCTCCGCATTTTCCAACGATGGGCCTGCTGCCATGACGACCCTGTGCTCGAGTAGCTCCTCCCTGACGAGCCCGGGCTCGACGATGGAAAGAGAATCGTTCCGAAAGAGCTGATTGACAAAATGAAGCTCCAAGATCCTGCCCGCGTTCTTTCTTTGGCTCAGATTCAAGAACGGGATGACTGCCATGCTGTAGCGTCTGTCGAGATCGGCGATTGGAGATCCAAAGGACATCCGCGGGTGGAACTTCCTCTTTCCATTCGCCTCTGGCGGAGAATATACGACGTCACCTCGCGAGTCGCATTCGTTGAGCTCGTTGCGGGTATTGGAGGGATCTGGCACTTCGGGTTCGAAAAACGATATCGCCAGTGAGTCGACGAGGCAGCGAGTAGCAATCTCCAATAAGCCGTCGATCTCCCCGATCCGCCCGCGCGCGAGTAGTCCGGGATGCCCCTCCCCGGCCAGCCCGACGCCGTCCATCCATGCGATCTCCGGACGATCGCCGCCCACGACAAGCCTCGACAGCAACGAAATCCTCGGAAATTGGTCGTCGTAGAAGACTTCCAACGACGTCAGGAGAACACCGGCGGCTCCCGTTTCTTCCTTCAGCGCCGCGAATATCCGGGAATTCAGGCTACCCGTATTCCGAATCCTGTATCGGTGCATGACTTTTGCCAGGGTTTGATCATCGACGATCCGAAACCCCCTTCGATCCAGATGCGAGCGCAACACGGCCTCGACGGCTCCGAGCGGCGCACTCGTACCGGTGAGGTTGTCAACGGGCAGCACGGCGATCAGATCGCCGTGCTTCGCGGCTGGGAGTATCGCGTACTTGGGCGACCAACCACTTTCCACCACCGCCCCGGTGCTGTCCGTGATCGCCACTTTCACCCGGAAGGCCCCATCTACGCTTGGGTTCCAATCCCACGTCGAGGAAGGCCCCGCTTGTTCGATGGTTTCCGCTTTGCCCCGCAGCGTTCTGAACTCGTAATTCAGGCCCCCTACCCCACCAGTGGCGGAAGCCGTCCAGCGGATCGATGTGGAACGAGCGGCCAGCGGTCCAGTCTTGTCCGAAATGAGAGAACCGAACGCGAGGGGCTCTGCGGGCTGCCCCTTCCACAAGGCGCAATTCGGCAGCGTCAACAGCGTCAACAGCGCCCAGACGAGCCGGGTTTTACTGGAAGAGCTTGTCGAGAAGATCATTGACCGCCTTTTCGGTGACCGTATTCATGGGCGCCCCACCTCCGCCGAAGAGGCGATCCACAACCGATACTCCGCCCTGCGTCGAAGACGCCGACCACACCACCAGACCGCTGCTCTTCTCCATCATCTGAACACTGACCGAAACCACGTTCGCAGACGCCGAGCCGGATCGGACGGGCCCGTATTCCGACACCACGCCGGTGATCACGGCATCGACCTTGAGCGCGGCTGCCAGCTGCTTGATCTGATCGCTGGACAGCCCCGCGCGCGGGAGCCTGCCGATCGTTAGGAGCCCCCGGGCGACTTCGCCGGGCGGGAGAACATAGACCGCTCCTGTCGCGAGCAGCATATTGGCGAATGCATCCCTCACTCGCGCAGCCGCAAATTCATCCGACGAGAGGTTCTCGAAGGGCAGAACCGCAACCGTCTGCAGCGACCCGAAATCCATGTTCGAATCCGAGAAGACGTCTTGGGTCGCGCAGCCCGTGAGAAGGATGAGGGCAAACGCAATGACGACCTTCTTGTAAGGATTCTCGCTTCTCTTCCTCTTCACGAAACCTCCCGTCCAAGAGCCGTAAACACTAGTAAAAGGTCCTAAAAGTCAAACGAATGTTCTTCACGTCTCTCGTATCCTGATCGGTTTCGACCGTTCCCAGGTTGAATCGCAAGGTCAAGAGCGAGGTGCGCGTGACCTGCCAATCGATTTGTGGCGATAACGCGCTGGTGGTGTTGCTCCTCGTGTCCACGGTCCGATTGTAGCTGAGAGAGAAGCGCAGCAAACCGTCGGGAAAGGGCGCCCAATTGACCGAATAGTCTTGAGCGACCCGCAAACCGTCTCTATCTCTTTCGTTGTGCCTCAGCCTGACGGCGGCAAAGAAACTCAGTGTCCTCAGCGGGACCCAGAAACCCTGGAACCGAGCGTTCTGGTCGAGCCATGAAGGCTCGCCCGTTTCGGTATTCCACGCAAAGCGATAATCGATCACGAATTTCAGTGTTGGATTCGGATCCACATCCGTACTGACCCTGAGACTCGAGGTGTTGATGGTTCCGCCTTCGATGGGACGCTTCGAGGAAAAACCCAGATCCAGATCGGAACTCCAGCCCTCGTAGAGATCGGCATTGGTGCGCAGTAAAACCGAATTCACGTAAGTTTCACCAGGTTCCCCCTCGTCGTGCGTACCGCTGTAGATCAGTGATTGGTGAAGGGTCTCTAGATAGTCCGCTTCCAGCGACGCGCTGTACGAATGATGCGTCACGTCTTTCCTGTTCGTTTCCGTGCCATCCGTCCGCAGGACTCTCGCGCTCGCGTAGAAAATCGGATTGAAGGCGTGCGTCAGGCTGATGCTGTTGGTCAGCGCCTTCCGGGTGATATCGAACGGTTTCGAGTCGCGATATCTGAAAAACCCCTGGTAGGACGCTTCCGTCTTGTCTGAGATGAGCCACCGGAGCCCGAGATTGACGTTCTGCTCGATATCCTCGATCTCCTCCCCAGCACTCACAAAGAGCGTCGTAAACGCCCGAATCACGGCGGTTCGAATCTCTCCGGGAGCATCGGGCTGGGGATCGGTGACGACCTTGATGAAGCGCGCGCCTTCGACGCGTGCGAACGTAATCTCGAAGCGGTTGTCGATGACGGTGTAGGTCGCTCGCACGACATTGAGCTCTATCCAATTCTCCTGGTCGTCACTCCAAAACACCGTCCATACATAGTCGTCCGCTACGGAAGCGATCTCTGCGGGGCTGGCGAGCAACGGGTCATCGGGATCGACCAGCGGCAGGATGTGGACCTTGTTCACCTCGGTCGGAAATCCGAAAGCCAAGCCAACCGAAACCGGATCGAACCCACCATTCCGGCCGATATTGATGGTCGTGAGCGGATCGCCGGGACCGACCGGTGTGTACGTCACGGTAGATTCGGACTCGTCCGTAGAAAAGAACGGGGCCCCCGATGGGCTCGTAGGCCGGTCGATCTGGCCGTCTCCGTCGGGCTCCTGAAGTTGATAATTGAACCTGGCGGCGCTGGTCAGCTCGAGTCGATCATGGAAGAAATTGGCGGAGTACTGCACCCCAGCGTTGTGTATCTGAATCAGCGACCCCGTGTCGTCGATCTTCTCGTCGGTGTCGTTTCTTGTGTACGTGTAATCATACGAAACGTCTTTATAGTCGTACCGATTCTTGAATAGCAATCGGTCGACATTCCGGTCCAGCGTATTGTCCTGATCCCAAGTGCGGGTGCTGTCGATATCCAGATCGAAGCTCGGAAATCCAACCGGCCGCCACCTCAAGAGGCCGGAGAATTCTTCGCGAGAGATCTCTGTCTTCGCGATAAACCTCGGATCGAATTCGAACTCTCGCCGGCGATATGCAGCTCCGGCCGTGTAGAGTGGGTTGTCCAGATTGAGTTCTGCGAAGAGCCATCTGGTTCTTTCGTCACTGCTGGCTTTTTCGGGAATTGCCGGGTCGGTTTGTTCGGTGGTCGTCGAGAGATCGATGAATTCGAAGATGCCGCCGGCACGAAATTCTAGAAATGGGAAGAGCTCTGCTTGCAGGTCCACGTCGTACTTCTGCTTGAGGCGGGAAAACTCGGAATCGGTCGTTTCACCGGTATCGCCGTCCTTCCTCTCGATGTCAGAGAACAGGTACTCCAGATCCGCCCTTACGCCGATCCGGCTGCCTTCGGCCATGACGTTTGGCGGAGCGGAGGCGATCACGAGGGCGACCACCAGCGCATACTGGATCCTCCGAACAGCCTGCTGGGGCATCATTCACCTGGAATCGAAAGCCCGCAGCTCCTGACGGCGGGAAACAGCACCGGTTCCCAAACAAATCTCGTCGGTTACTGTGTATTTTCTCTTGAACCCTACGGGGTATTCCGCAGCACAGTTCCCGTGGTGCAGCCAGCTCGCCGATCGATCGATGAGCCGACGCGGGCGGCCTCGATTTCGTGGCGGATGGAGAACTAACGCTCCCCCATCAGAACGACGGCATAGCATCCCTCTTCCACCTCGATTGCCCCCGAAACCTTCTGGCTGATGAGACCCATCTTTTTGATCGCCATTTTGTCCGATGATGCGATAAACAGGTTGTTTTCATCGCCATCGATAGCCAAGGCGACTGCACTCCCACTTAATCTGAACGTGTCAATGGGCATCCCTAACAATGGATCGACGACAGCAACGCCACCCATTCTCTTTCCAATATAAACCAGGCCAGATTCGGGATCTAGCTTGATTGATGCAGCCCCCATACCGACGAAAATTCTCCCGGTAATGCTCAAACGCGTGGGATCGATGATCAGGAGATTTGGAGAGTTCTTTGTGATGACGTACAGGCTGGTGCCGTCCGCACTGACCGCACCGCGCAGGGGCGTCTCTTCTAGCGTCTGGGTTGTGAAGATCTCTCGCCGAAACAGGTCGACGATGGAAATCGTGTTGGACAACGGCTGGAGCAAGAAGGCTCGCGGCTCAACGGGACTGACCACGACCGAAGTCGGTTCCGACGGCAGGCGGACCCGCTCGATTTCGCGCAGAGAGTCGGTGTCGATGATGCTCGCGGTGTTCGAGCCGCGGTTGGCCGATACGAGGATTCTGCCATCGGCTGACAGGGCGATTTCGACCGGCTCATCGCCGAAGTTCAATCTGAGCCTGCGAAAGATCGCTGCAGTACCCACGTCAATCGCTGCAATGGTGGATTCGCCTGCGAGGGCGACGTACACCCACTCCCTCCGCTGATCGAGGACCGCTCCCATCGGGCCACTGCCCGTCGCGATCGTATCGACGACCTCCATGGTGTGCTTGTTGAAGACCGAAACGACGTTGCTGCGCGTATTCGTCGCAAAGCCCATCAGGTTCTTCAGTTGCCTTCGGGGTTTTGTCAGGGTGAAGGTGGGTGTGAAGCGGAAACCGCCGCTGACCAGCTTCTCGGGACTCAACGAAAGAAACAGGGTGCTAGATGTTTCTCGAATGACGTCAAATGCCTGCTCGATGAACAGCGGCTCGTCCGGAATCAGAAGGTCCGCCACCCCCTCTTCGCCGAGCAGAGATGCCGCGCTCAGCTGCAGCGATATCCCCCTGTACGAGCCCGGCAGCAACGGCGCCGAAACCAATCGCTTCTGCAGCCCGATCAGATCTTTCCCGTGCAGCTCGCTAAAGGCCGGTCGCAGCGGGATGCTGCCACCGTCACTCCGGACGGCCAGGATTTCCGCAATGCTGAAGCTGAGCCGGTGCACCTCCTGGGGAAGGGGTTGAAGATACAGGCGCAGCAGCCCTTCCGTGCGCGAGACCGGCTGGTAGGCGGGAGGCATCGGCGCGCAGCCCGCTGCGAGAAACTCGAGCAGGCCCAGGATGGCAAGAGCTCTTGTCCCCATCACCGCTCGCTCACTCCAAATGCCCGCTCCCGAACTGCGGTCGCCAAGGGGGCGCAAGGATCCTCCGCCCCGCGCAATACGTAGCACTTTTTGGGGCCAGTCTTTGTCCAGAGCAGCAGAGCGGGATGCGCCGATCGAAAAAGGGCTGGCGGTACGATCGTACCGCCAGCCTTTCTCGTTACGCCGAACGAATCGGCTGGTTCATCACATTGTCAACAAATACCACTAGTCCTTGACGTGGCACTTGTTGCAGAGGGACCTCTGAAATGAGCCGAAGTCCGTGTTGATGTCTCGCCCGTAGTAGTCGGAATTCGCGAGCGCACCCATGTCAACCAGGTTCTGCGCAGTCGGCCAGCCTTCGGCCAGGAGCTCGTGCTCCATGTCCCAACGGGTGATGTTGTTGAATGCCGAAGCGTGCGCACGGTGGCACGTCAGGCACATGACGTTGTTGCCAGAGTCGGGACCAGCCGTTGATGTAACGGCCGCCGCGAGTACCGTCTTGTCGGTCTCCTGTCGCTCGAACTGTACGAGTGCTGTGAACGAAGTAGCCTGGACACCCGTGAAGTCACCCGTGGCGACATATTGGTTGTAAACGGTGGCTTGGCCGTTCATGAACTCACCATTGCCCGACGGATGCTTCTGCGAGTCATTGACGTAATCACCGTGGCAGCTTGCGCACCACTCACCCATGCCTGCCCCGTATGCGGGGTGACTGGTATCCGTCTCGCCGTAACCGGAGGTCGCGGCGATCGGCGCGGGGGCAGCGAGGCCGTAAAACACGTCACCCAAGAGCCGATAGTTGCCCGCAATCGTGCCTGCTACAGGAACGCCGCCGTAGGAGCCCGATACTGAGATCGGAAGCTGACCTTCGGCCGTACCACCACTCACCTGGCCGTGCGGGTCGTGGCAGCTCGAGCATCGGAGATTGCTGGCCTGATAGGACCCACCGGGAGCCACTGTGTTGGTGCCATCCACGGTCAGACCGAAGTCCGACGCGATGACGTTGTGACCCATGTTGTCGGGATCGGAGGTTACCGAGCCGCTCCAGTTGGAGTTCGTGTAGCTCTGGGTGATCCAGAAGAAGTCGCCACCCGGCGACCAATTGCCCGCATCCGTGCTGAGGCTGTGGTAGCTGCCGCTACCGGCATGACAGTTCAAGCAGGTCGAACTGGCATCCGAGCCCATCAGGAGCTGGCTGTTGGGAGTACCCGTAACCGGGTTCTCCGGAGAGTTGTGCATGCTGTGGCAGCCGTCGCAGTGTGCGACACCGCCGTCGTGGAATGCCGTTGCCGTGCCGGCAAGACCGAGAGTCAGAACCGCGGCCAACGCGGCAATTCCCGGCACCATGGTCCATTTGATATTACTCATCTTCATTCACCTCATTATATTGCGTTTCAACTGCTTCGGTATTCCGGCCGGAATCCCCAGAATCCGTCGACGCCGTATCGCTACCCTGATCGACGACGAACTCCAGACGATCTACCTCGATTTCTTCGATGGCCTGACCGGACTGTTCATGATTGATCGACACGCTTTCGCTCGCCTGCGGCGGGCTTGTGTCTTGATTGATCGACATGCTTTCGCTCGCCTGCGGCGGGCTTGTGTCTTGATGCACTACCTTGAAAACACTGACTCCTCTATTTGCAGCTTGTCCGACATAGACATTGCCGCTGCTGTCGATGGCCAGATCATCTGGCACGATCAAATTCGACGGTTGATCACCGCGATAGCCGAACTCTGTCTGAAATCTCAGGTCGCGGTCGAATACCAGGACGACGCTCCGCAACCGATCCGACACGTAGATGTATCCCCATGTCGTCGGTGGCGATTCCCGCGACGACGCCAAACTTTCCCTTTGCGCTGCCGGATTTTCCGAACCGTGTCAGATCGCCGCGAGGAGATCGCTTGAAGGCGGAAAACAGAACCGGAACCGTGAAGAAAATGTTTCCCTGGTCGTCAACCGCGAAGCCGTTGAGGTCGATGTCATCGAGTTTCCGCTGTCGCCAGTCATCGATTGTCAGCTCACGGGCTACGTCTTCGCGGGGCACGAAGGGCTTGATCTCGCGGTCCCAGGTCGTAGCCCTTCCGGAAGCGGCCAGCTTCATCGATCACGACTACCTTCATGGCATCCGAATCGACCAGGTACAAAGAACCGTTTCGGTGTACCAATCGGTCGGCCACGAACTTCGAGAAAGCGGCGGGGACATCCTGGAGCGGAATCTCGGCAACCTCTTCGCCCCGGTAGTCCAGCAGGTGGACGGTCGCGGTCTGATACCCCCTGCTGAGGACGAAGATGTCGCCGTCGTCGCCAATCGCGATGTCGGTGGCGCTGCCAAAGCCCTCTGCGAACACGAAGATCTCCATGCCGTGCTCGTCATAGATCCGGATGTCGTTCTTGCGCTGGCGCAGCGTGTAGACCTCGTTCCGCTCGGGGTCGACCGCGAGCTTGGCCCACTGCGACAGCACCGGACCCGAGAAATTGGAGAGCGGATAACGGAACGAGGCCGTCACTCCGGCGAACGCCAGGTTCACGGGCAGCGCCATCAGAAGAGCCAGCAGTGAGATTTTTAGCGTTCGTCTTGCCATCGCGGCCCCCTGTATTGCAATCCAAGTGCCAAGCGTGAGGAAAATAAAAACCACGCTAAAACAACTAGTTACGGGCTCTTTTGAAATCCTTCGGGGCGGGCCTGCGACAATCTGGTGATTCCACCAAACGCGAGGTGGTGATATCACCTTGCTACGGCAATTTTCGGTCGATTTCCGCCCGGGCCGAAAACGCAGTTCCGGGCCCAATCAGCGCATGTGTGAAGCGATTCCTGGCGCCCGTGGGTGCGCGCGCTGGTGGCGAGGTGGGCTTGGCCCGGATCTCCATCCAGGTTTCTCAACGACTGACCGGTGAAATGTTTCTCGATGTTCGGCGCGGCGCTCGCTCTAACGACTCGCTCTGCGGCGCCGCTTGTCGAGCACCACCAAGCCGAGCAGACCCGACGCCAACTGCAACAAGAGGCCCGGCTCGGGGGTCGGCGTGGGCGTCGGCGTAGCTGTCGGCGTGAATGTCGGTGTAGCCGTCGGAGTCGCAGTCGGCGTGAACGGCGGCGCCACAGTCGGTGTAGCCGTCGGCGTAGATGTCGGTGTCGCTGTGGCGGTCGGCGTCGCAGTCGGCGTGGCTGTCGGTGTAGCCGTCGGCGTCGCAGTCGGTGTGGATGTCGGCGTTGCAGTCGGCGCGGGGGTTTGGCAACTCTCCCAATCTCCGCCGATCTGCTTGGTGTCGAGAAAACTGCTCAGTGCGGTATGGCTCGTATACAGGTGGTTGTTGCAGAAGTTGCTCGAGTTATCCTCCAAGTCGACGAGATCCATCAGATCGACGGGAACGGGGCCTCGCAGCGCATTGTCATTGAGGTGGATGTACCGCAGAGCGCCGAGATCCCCCAGTTCCGGCGGGATGACACCTGACAACTGATTGTCCTCGAGATACAGCTGGTCGAGAACGGCGAGGCTGCCCAATGCCGCGGGGATGCTGCCCGTCAACTGGTTGGCGTAGAGGAAGAGAACCTCGAGAGTGGCGAGACTCCCCAGCTCCGGCGGGATGGCACCGGTCAACAGATTACCGTTGAGGTAGAGAGTCCTGACACTGGCGAGGTTCCCCAACTGCGGCGGAATGCTACCGGACAGCTGATTGTTGAAGAAGAAGAGAGACTCGAGCTTGGCGAGGGCTCCCAGTTGCGGCGGAATGCTGCCGGTCAAAGCGTTGCCATCGAGCCAAAGAAGTTCCAGGTTCACGAGATCGCCCAAATCCGGGGGGATGCTGCCGGTCAAGTCGTTGTTGTAAAGCCATAGATCGAGAAGCATGGAAAGGTCCCCGAGATCCGGGGGAATGCTGCCGGTCAAGTAGTTGTTGTGGAGCCAAAGCTCTTCGACAGAGAAGAGATCCCCGAGCTCCGGGGGAATTCCGCCCGACAACAGGTTGCCGTTCAGGTGAAGGACAACGAGGTCGCCGAGACTCCCCAACTCCGCAGGAATGCTTCCCGACAATAGATTGGATTCGAGAAAGAGGTATCCAAGATTGACGAGGTGTTCCAATTCCGCGGGAATGCTCCCGAACAAGAGGTTGCCTACGAGGTAGAGCGCCCAAACCGTCGTCTCCCCCTCATCACAATACACCTCGTCCCAGGTACATTCTGTACCGGGCATTGCGAACCCGTCCGCGGCGAGGGGAGGGGTCTTCCAGCCGGCGTTGTCGATCCAGAAATCACCGTCGGTGTCGATGTAGAGAGCGATCAGAGCAGCCCTTTCCGAAGCTGGAATGGCAGCATGGGCAGCTGAGAGCCCGCCCGCGAACAAGTAGGCTGCGACAATCAGGGTGCCAGTTCGTTTCGCCATTCCCGACATGACTTCCTCTACGACCAAACCGACTCAATTGGCTACACGGCCACCGCCTTCAGGGGAGACTTCGAAGCGTTGGATGTACCGATATCGCGCCTCCAATGAGTAGGAGTTTCGCCGAATTCGAATTGTTATTCTAGACGGCGGATCGGTACGCGGGGCTCGCGCCGAGGCATTTTGCCTCATCCGATGCGCATTGGTGTGCGTTTTTGCCTCTCGATCCACGCTGAAAATCGTGCGTACCGCCGCCCCACCCCCGCCCCTACAC
>PVMK01188637.1_pt1 | contig 12088 bp, 8 predicted proteins | sample 1853481 | NCBI WGS metagenome assembly PVMK01 (sample SAMN08533507, study PRJNA380276) | Marine sediment metagenome, whole genome shotgun sequencing project. | reverse complement strand
GGCCGCGGCCTCACCGAATGTCCGCTTGCAGATCAGAAAGCGGTCATTCAAGCCAACTTCTGCGGCGCACAACGGGCTCCTCTTAGGTTATGTCGGCTATGAGATCCCAAAGCGGAAACAGTGCGTGGGAGCAGTGGGGCGCGGTCGGATAGCTGGTGTATCGCGGAACAGGGCGGTTATGCCTGCGGATGAACTCGGACGACAGCGGCGCGGCCTCGTCCGAGGCGACGGATCCGGCTGGAAAGGCGACGGCCCCGCTCACGGCGCGAGTCTCAATCCGGCGAGCCGGCGGTCTTGTTCAGCTCGTCCTCGACCCAGCACAGTCCGGCCACCGCTGCTGGGAATCCAAGCGTAGTGATGGCTAGCAGGGCGACTTGGCGCAGCTCTTCAGGCGCCAAGCCTTCCTCACAGCCCTGGCGCGCATGGGAATGGGTCGCCCCTTCCGAGCGCGCGCCGATCGCCAACGCAAGCTTGAGCAGGCGCCGGATTCGATCATCCAAGGGGCCGGCCTCGGAAACAGCCTTGCCGAGGTTCGCGTATGCTTTCCACACCTCGGGGAACAGCCGCGCCACATCACCGGCACGGCTTGGCGGCAGTTCTGTCATGAATCGTCCCTTTCGATCTTGTGACCTTCGTAAGCGTTTGTCCGAGATCCCGTCGCAGCTCTTCCGCAACGCCAGCATCGTGCTTTGTTTTATGGGCCGGCGTCGTTGATACAAATCAAATCCGGCCTGGCGTGCATAAAGGACTCATGAGCACGCCGCGCTCATGAAATACCCTGCGACGGACAGTCTGGCCAACATCGGCGGCCGGCAGGCCGGCAATTCCTGAAGACTGGAACATGGCGCCTCGCGACCCAAATCGACGGTATCCGACTTGCTATAGGTCCGCGCCAACGCCGGCTAGCTAGCACTTCACCTCTGCATGTGGACGGACATAGTACCACCACGTCAACGCGACGCAGACGACGTAGAAAGCAATAAAGGCCCAGAGCGCGGCCGCTGGCCCACCGGTCATCGAAATCGACATGCCGTAGCTCTTCGGAATCCAAAAGGCGCCGTACGCGGCAATCGCAGAACTGAAGGCGATGACCGTGGCGGTCTCCTTGTTTGCCTCCCGGCGGATTGTCTCGTCGCTGACGCCGGCTGGTTCCAGCGCCCGCTTCCGCAGCTTTGCAAACATGATCGGGATCATCTGGAAGGTGGAGGCGTTACCGATACCCGTTGCCGCGAAGAGGATCATGAACATGGCAAAGAAACCCCAGAAAGCGCCCGGCTGGTCGCTGATCCCAAGGAAATAGAGAACGCCCAAGACCGCAGCGATCATGGTCAGATAAACCACCAAACTGACCCGCCCGCCGCCGAACCGGTCTGATATCCATCCGGTTGCGGCCCGGCTGAGAGCGCCAATCAACGGCCCGAGGAATACGTATCCGATCGAATCGACCTCGGGAAACTGTGTCTTCGCCAACAGCGGGAAACCGGCTGAGTAACCGATGAAAGACCCGAAGGTTCCGGTATAAAGCCAGCACATGATCCAATTGTGTTTGCGCTTGAAGATCACCGACTGATCGGAAAACGACGCCTTTGCGCTGGAAATGTCGTTCATGCCGAACCACGCCGCCAGCGTTGCGATCACGATAAACGGCACCCAGATGAAGCCGGCATTCTGAACCCAGACCTGGCGGGTCAGGTCAGCCGTGACCAATTCTTGCGGCTCACCGCCGAGCGCGCCAAACACCCCAGCGGTAATCACCAGCGGCACCACGAACTGCACAACACTGACCCCGGTATTCCCAAGACCCGCGTTCATGCCCAGCGCATAGCCCTGCCGGCGTTTCGGAAAAAAGAAGCTGATGTTGGCCATGCTGGAAGCGAAGTTGCCGCCGCCGAAGCCGCAAAGCAGGGCCAATACTAGAAACACAAGATAGGGTGTTTCCGGGTCTTGCACGGCAAAGCCGATGCCAAGGGCGGGCAACAACAGCGACGCGGTGCTGAGCGTCGTCCAAAGACGCCCGCCAAAAATGGGTATCATGAACGAATACAAAATGCGCAGCGTTGCCCCTGACAGCCCCGGCAGGGCCGCCAGCCAGAACAGTTGGTCGGTGCCGAAGTTGAACCCGATCCCCGGCAGATTGATGACCACGACGCTCCACACCATCCACACCGCAAACGCCAGCAGCAGGGCCGGGATCGAAATGATCAAGTTGCGGTTGGCGAGCCGGCGGCCCTTTTGGTTCCAGTACGCCTGATCTTCCGGATCCCAATCGGTCAGCAAGCGTGTCGAAACGGCCGTCGCCTCGGTGGTCATGGCAACGCCTTTTTTGTCAGAGTCAACTCGCGGTCATCAAACGTAGAGGAATGACGCTTTCCGGTATTTTCCCAGAAAGTGTTATCTTCGGTATCCCATTTTGTTAGATCGGCCATCTTGCTTCCTCTTGACCCACAGTCTTGTTTGTTTCCGCTCTCTGCCCGCTGGGCAGATGCCAGTCTAGTCGCACCTGGCCTCCGCTTCTTTGCGCCGGTACCACCACCAGGTCACGAACAAGCAAGTCGCGTAAAATGCGCTGAAGATGGTCAGGGCGACCCGGGGCGAGCCCGTGGTATCCATGGAAACGGCGACAAGGGCCGGTATGAAGAACAACCCGAGCGCGGCCATGGCGGCGGTGAAACCCAACGCAACCGACGCTTCGATCTCGCCCGCGGAGGTCGCGGCGTCTTGCGCGGCCTGATCCTTGCCCTCGGCCCAGCGCTTGTTCAGCCCCAGGAACACAGTTGACACCATGCGGAACACCGAGCCGTTGCCAATCCCGGCGGTGATGAAGAGCAACAGGAAGGCCCCGTAGAACCAGGGAAGCTCGTTGCCGTCGGGGCCCGCCGGCAGGAACGCCAGCGCGCCGACCACCGCCACCAGCATGACCGCGAAGGTCCAGAGCGTAACCCGGGCCCCGCCGAATCGATCGGACCACCAGCCGCCGAGCGGGCGGGCCAGGGCGCCCAATAAAGGCCCGACAAACGCCCAACGGGCGATCCCCGCGTCCGGGAACAGCGCCGACAGAAGGATCGGGAAGGCCGCAGCGAAGCCGATGAAAGAGCCAAAGGTGCCGGTGTAGAGCCATCCCAGAAGCCATGCGTGCTTGCGCCTGAAAATGACGAGCTCCCGGCCCAAGGTGGCGCGGGCACCCTGTATGTTGTTCTGGCCCCACGCGGCGCCGAAAGTCGCCGCCAGGATCAACGGAATCCAGATGAAGCCGGCGTTCTGCAACCAGATCTCGCTCGCCCCGTCCGGGCCCACGTAGCTTTGGGACTCGCCGCCCATGATCGCCAGCGCGCCGCCGTAGATCACCAGAGGCACCACCGCCTGCATGATGCCGACGCCGAGATTGCCGACCCCGGCGCTCCACCCCAGGGCGGTGCCCTGCATGCGCTTGGGGAAGAAGAAACTGATGTTGGCCATGCCGGCGGAGAAGTTGCCGCCTCCAAGCCCGCACAGGAGCGCGATGACAACGAACACAACGTAGTCGGTGCCGGGGTCCTGCACGGCCAACGCCATCCACAATGTGGGAACCAAGAGGGACGCGGTACCGAATACCGTCCAGTTCCTTCCCCCAAAGACAGGCACGACGAAGGCGTAAAGGAGTCGCAGGCCCGCTCCCGAAAGGCCCGGGGTGGCCGCCAGCCAAAAGAGCTCGCCCGTGGTGAACTGGAAGCCGATTCGGGGGAGTTCGACGACCACCACACTCCAGACCATCCATACGGCGAAGGACAACAGCAACGGCGGCATGGAAAGGATCAGATTGCGCAGGGCGATGCCGCGGCCTGTGTCACGCCAGAAGGCTTCGTCGTCCGGGCGCCAGTCTCGCAGCCAGCGGCGACGGCCCGCCGCCACGAATAGCAAATCTTGTTTGACCAACTGATCGTGAAGGGTGGGCTCCCGTTCCAGAATGGCCCAGCGCTCGCTCCTGGCCGCCATCCAGGTCCAGATCATCACACCCCCAAGAACGGTGTACATCAGCATGAAGGTGCTGCTGCGCACGTTCGTCGCGTCGGCGGCGACACCGAACATGATGGGAAGAGTGAAGCCGCCAAGCCCACCGATGACGCCGACCAAGCCGCCCACGCTACCCATATTTGCCGGATAGTGGTCCGCAAGACTCCGGTAGATGCTGGCGCTGCCAATCCCCTGGGCAACGCCGACGACGAAGACGAGAACGGTGAAGAGCGTGACGCCTACGGCAATATTGAAGGCAACGTCCCCTTCAATTCCGTGCACGATGAATGTCGTCGGTGGGTAGGACAGGAAGAACAGACAAACGATGGAAACCCAGAACACCCACCACGTAACGGTATTGCCGCCCCACCTGTCGGAGAACCACCCGCCCAAGGCGCGGATAACGCCCGATGGCAGTGTGAAGAACAGGGCGATGAACGCCGCCGTCGTCAGCTCGAGGCCGTATTCCACCATGTAGTATCTGGGCAGCCACAGGGAAAGCGCCACAAACCCGCCAAAAGTAAAGAAGTAAGAAAGGCCGAATTGCCACACCCGGGGCTCCAGGAGTGGCAGTAGCATGTCGCCGAGCGTCGGAAAGTTCCCCTCTAACTTGCGCCTTTCACGCAGGGGATCCGGATAGGTGAAGAACCAAAAAACGACGGCCATCACCAGCATGACCACGGAGTAGATCTCGGGCACCGCGCGCCAGCCCAAAGCCACGATGATCAACGGCGCGACAAAGATGTTCAATGCCGCTCCGGCATTGCCGGCGCCGAAAATACCCAACGCCGTGCCTTGCCGGTGTTTTGGGAACCAGGCCGAGGTGTAGGCGATGCCGATGGCGAACGAGCCCCCGGCCAGGCCCACGCAAAGGCCGATGGCGAGGTACTGCCAAAATTGATCGGCGAACGCCAGCCCGTAGGTCGAGATGGCGACCAGAATCATCTGAATGAAATAAACGACGCGCCCGCCATAGCGGTCGGTGAGCAAGCCGAGCGGCAATCGCACCAAGGAACCCGTAAGGATAGGCGTGGCAATCAGCAGGCCGAACTCGGTTTCGTTGAGGCCAAGCTCGCCCTTGATCTTGATCCCGATGACGGAAAACATCGTCCACACCATGAAATTGACCGTAAACGCGGTCGTGTTCATGACGAGGACCGAGACTTGTTTCCCTTTTTCGAATTCGACGACCGTGTCTGTCATTGCTCAAAGCGGTCTGGGTATCTTGCGTCCGAGGCACGCGGGGAGAGAGCAGCCTCTTGCCGAAAGGCGCAGTGGTCAGGTTCGATGCTGCCTGTCGTGACCTCCCGAGTCCGGTTGGAGCATCGTCGCCGCCCGCCGCCTAGCCCTGTCCGAACACGATGTAGGTCGACAGAGCCACGATGCCGGTCACGAGGATCGAGGCCGTATAGGTCAGGTACGACTTGTCGCTGCGCAATGCGAACTCCCACTTACTTTCTGAATGGAAGCGGTTGGTGCGCATCACTTGATATGGCCGCACGAAATAATTGACCGGCAGCGTCCAGAAGTGCACCAGCTTGGTAAACGGGAAGTAGGCGAAAAGGGTGAGCGCCAGAAAGACGTGAACCTGGGTCAGCAGACTCGCCCCCTCCATTAGCTCCGGATCAGGCGAGAACGCCCAGATGCTCGCAAACCACGGTGCGACCACGTACACGAACCCGAAAGTCTCCTGGAAGACTACCTGGAAGAGCGCGATACCCAGGATCGCGATAAGGAAGACGAGGACGAGATAATCGTCCGCCTGACTCATGGCGCGCACCTCCGGCACAACGATCCTCCGGATAAGCGCGATCACCGAACCCGCCAGCGTCATCAGGCCGCCGACAAGCCCCGCCCAATAAAAGACGGGGTCAACCCACACATCCAGATCGAGTGAACCGCCGATCAACCCAGCGATATGGCCGAGCAGAACCAGGAGGATTCCCCAATGGAAAAGGTGCATGGCGTAGCCCTGGGTCCGACGGTTGAACAGGCCGCTGGCCCGGGTCGTGAAGGAGTAGGGCCGAAACACCATTCGGATGATTGGCACGGCGAAGAACAGCGTGAAAGCTATATAGGGGTACACGCCCCAAAGCAGGTTCGTCATAGCTCTACCCCATTTTCCGGAGTTGCACGGTCGGTCGCCATAAAGCTGCAAACGGCGGCAGGGACCCGCGGGCGATTATAATCGGCGGGCGGCTGCCATTTGGGACCGTCGGCCATCTGCGCAATGTCCTCGGCCAGTGCGGCGCGCAGGGCCTCGACCAGATGCGTATACGGGCTCTCGCACTTCCGGAGCGCCGATAACAACGATTCAATTCCGTTGAGCAGCAGGGTCTCCACGAGATAGCGGCGCAGTCCGATCCGGTCGCTATCCCCGCGTTCCAGGCTGATGCCGAGGAACTCGACAATGACCGGCACGAAGTCAGCCATCTCGCCGCCCGTGAGCTCGACGCCGAAGTGGCGGTAAATATTGGCGAGTTCCAACATGTAACCGTTGCGTCCCGACATGCCGGCGCCGCGGCAAGACTGCGGCTCATCGTAGAGGTACGAGCCGAGATAAAGCGGCGCCAGCGGCGCGAGCTCCAGCGTCGCCACATATTCCTCCGGGTTCACAGCTGCGGGGGCGGAAAGGAAGGCCTCAAGCGGTGCCCGCAGCTCCGTTGGCGCCTCCTCAAGCCACACCATCTCGGCTTTGATCCGGGCTGCATCGCGGTCTTCCGGATAGAGGAACAGTTCCGAAATCAGGCGGTAGGCCGGAGTCAGTTGGGTCCTGTCCATGGCTCGTTCTCCGTTACGCCTCCGTCCCTAGCTCGCGACCCCGGGCGTTTGCCCGTGGAAGGATCGTCGCCGCCGCGGCGACTTGCCCGGCGCCAGCTCGTTGAACCCGGCGAAGCCGCGCTCGATGAACGGTGTGTGCTCAGTCTCTTCGGGCCGCGTCGTGGCGATGACGAAACGTTCGTGGAAATGGGCCAGCGACAGCAGGCGATGCATGTCGCGGGCGTCGTCGATGGTCAGGCCGACGGCGCGCAGCGGCGCGTCGTCGGTGACGCCCTCGACCCGCTCCGCCCGCCGGAACGTCCGCACCGCCAACTGCCGCTTCAACGCCTTTGCAACCTCTTCTTCGTTTCCGGCCGCCAACAGGCGAGCGAGGTAACTTATCGGAATGCGGAATTCGTCGAGGTTGGGGATGACGTGGTCCTCGCCGACCATGTCGTAATGGCCGTGTTGCTCGATGGCGTTCGCCACCGGGCTTTCCGGCGGGATGTAGAACAGGCTGGGCAGGGTACGGAACTCGGGATGGAGCGGCAGCGCGATCTCCCAGTCCTTAACCATACGGTAGACCGGCGAGCGCCGGCAGGCGTCGAGCCAGGACGTCGAGATGCCCTGGCGCTGCGCCTCTTCGACGATGGCCGGATCATTGGGGTCGAGGATGATATCGCGGTGGTTGCGAACAAGGTCCGCCTCCGGCGCGTTCGCGGTTTCCGCAACCCGGTCAAGGTCATAGAGCAACGGTCCCATGTAGCGGATGCGGCCGGGGCATGCCTGGAAACAGGCCGGCGGCTGCCCGGTCTCGATGCGCGGATAGCAGAGCAGGCATTTCTCGGACTTGCCCGTGCGCCAGTTGTAATAGACCTTCTTGTAGGGACAGCCCGACAGGCAGTAGCGCCAGGCCCGGCAGCGGTCCTGGTCGATCAGCACCACGCCGTCCTCCTCGCGCTTGTAGCCGGCGCCACTCGGGCAGGCGGCGACGCAGGCCGGGTTGAGGCAGTGGTTGCAGATGCGCGGAAGGTACATCATGAAGGAGTCGCGGAACTCCAGGAACACGCGGCGCGCTTCCGGCGTCATGTCCGAGAAATTGTAGTCGTACTTTCCGGTGCCGTCCTCGTGGGTGCCGGCGGCGTTGTCCTCCCAGTTCACGCCGTAGGTGAGTTCGATGTCCTCCTCGCCGGTGATCTGCGACTTCGGCCGCGCCACGGGCTGGGAGTATTTGGTGGACTGCCCGGAATGGAGGTCTTCGTAGGTGAAGGTGAACGGCCCCTTGCCGTAATAGTCCTGCATCTGCGGCATGACCGGGTTGTAGAAGAGGTTGATCATCTCCCAGAACCGCGAGGCGACCCGCAGACTGGGACCGCCCTGCCCGGGCCGCTGCTTCCAGCCGCCGCGGTACTTGTCCTGGTTCTCCCATTCCTTCGGGTAGCCGATGCCGGGCTTGGTCTCGACGTTGTTCCAGAACATGTATTCCGCGCCTTCGCGGTTGGTCCACACGTTCTTGCAGGCGAGCGTGCAGGTGTTGCACCCCAGGCATTTGTCCAGGTTGAACACCATCGCCATTTGCTGTTTGATCTGCATGGTCAGGCTCCCAAGACCAGGTCGCGTTCCTGATAAATCACCTTGCGGCCGTCCTTCTCCAACGGCTTCTTGCGGATGAAGACGGCGCAGTCGCGCTCCGACGGGCTGGTGCCCCAATAGTTGAGGAAATAGGTCCAGTTCGCGTAGCCGCCGACCATGGTCGACGGGTTCATCATGATCCGCGTCGGGGCGTTGTTGTTGCCGCCACGCAAGTCGCTGACGCCGCGTTCCCGCGCCAGCGAGGAGAAGGGCACATTCACGTGCCGCTCGCTGGAGTGGTACATGATCACGGTGTCCCGCGGCATGGTATTACTGACCGCGGCGCGGGCGACGACGATGCCGTTCTCGTTGTAGACCTCGATCCAGTCGTTGTCCTTGACGTCGATCTCGGCGGCGTCCTGATGGTTGATCCAGATGGTCTGGCCGCCGCGGAACATGTTCAGCATGTGCCAGGTATCGACGAACATGGAGTGGATCTGCCACTTGCCGTGCGGCGTCAGGAAGCGGAACACCTTTGAATTCGGTTCCATCTTCGCGACCTGGGCGTCGCCGATCTTCACCATGTCGATCGGCGGCTTGTAGGTCGGCAGGTTTTCGCCCAGCTCGCGGTAGATGCGGTGGTCGAAATAGATTTCCTGCCGGCCGGTCAGGGTGTGCCATGGCTTCAGCGTCTCAATGTTCATGGTCCACGGGCAATAGGTCCGGCCCGGGCTTTCGATCGCCGACCAGTGCGCCGATGTGAGGCTGCGCCGGGGCTGCGAGATCAGGTCGGGGAAGTGGTGGGCGACCTCGCGGTCGCTCTCGATCAGATGGGTGAGATCGAGGCCGGTCTGTTTCTCCAGGGTCTGGAAGAACTTGTGCGAAATTTCGCCGTCGCTTTCGGGCGAAATCCGCAGGATGACCTCCGCCACCTGTTGTGCGTTTTCGAGCGAAACCCGCCCGTCCTTCTCGCCGATGAGATAGCTTTCCTTCATCTCTTCGACCGTTTCGCTGAGGTCGATATTGATGCCCTTGGCGCCGTATCCGTGGGGCTGGCAGACCCGCGGACCGAGCGTCGTGTACATCTCCTCAAGCTTGGTGTAGTCGCGCTTCACCACCCGCACATTGGGGAAGGTCTTGCCCGGAATTGGTTCGGCCTCGCCCGCCGCCCAGTCCGTCATCTCGCCCATCGGCTGCGCCATCTCGTCCGGTGTGTCGGTGATCAGCGCGGTCATGACGAGGTCTTCCACCGGCTCGGGGATATGCGTCTTGGCCAGTTTGCTGACCTGCTGGGCGATGTGCTTGAAGATTTCCCAGTCATGACGCGTTTCCCAGGGTGGATCGTGGGCCGGCGTGAAGGGATGGAAGAAGGAGTGCAGGTCGGTGCAGGTGAGGTCGTATTTCTCGTACCAGTGCGCCGTTGGCAGGACGATGTCGGAATAGTTCGCCGATGAGTCCATCCTCAGGTTGACGTTGTAGACCAGGTCGAGCTTGCCGAGCGGCGCTTCGTCGTGCCATTCAAACTCATCGACTAGGTCCCGCGAGCGGTCTTCGCCGAGCACGTTGTTGTGGGTACCCAGCAAGTGCTTCAGGGCATATTCGTGGCCGCGCATCGACGTGCCGATCAAGTTGCCGCGCCAGATCCACAACACCTTGGGATGGTTCTCGGGCGCATCGACGTCATTGAGGGCGAACTTGAACTTGCCGTCCTTGAACTGTCCGGCGACCCAGTCGGCGACTTCCTGTCGCTCTTGCAGCCCGCTGCCCGGGCCTCCTTGATGACCTCGAGCGGGTTCTTCTTGTCGATCTGCGGGAAAAACGGCAGCCAACCGTTGCGTACCGCCAAGCTGTTCATGGTCGCGGCGTGCCGCCCCTTGGCCGGGAATTTCTCGGCCCATGGCGTCCATAGCGGATCGAGCGACATGCCGTCATAGCGCCACTGATCGGTGTGGAAGTAGAAATACGACGTCGAGTTCATGTGGCGCGGCGGCGCATTCCAGTCAGCGGCGCCGCCGAGCATGCCGAGGGCCGCGAACGGCCTGATCTTTTCGGTGCCGACGTAATGGGCGAAGCCGCCGCCGTTGACGCCCTGGCAGCCGGTGAGAACACCCATCACCGCCTCGGCGCGGTAGATCAAAGTTCCGCCGTGATACCAGTGCAGGATGCCCGAGCCGGTGATGAACAGGCATTTGCCCTTGGTCTTGTTGGCCGTATCGGCCCATTCGCGCGCGACCCGCAGGACCAGTTCGCGGCTAACGCCGGTTTCCTGTTCCTGCCAGGCCGGCGTGTAGGGCTTGTCGGCGTCGTCGTATCCGGCGGGATAGTCGCCGCCGAGACCGCGGTCGATGCCGAACTGCGCCAGCAGCAGGTCATAGGCCGTGGTCACGCGGACCGTCTTGCCGTCGACCGTCGTCACGATCCGGCTCGGTACGCCGCGCGATAGGCCTTGTGAGAGTTGACCGGTGCCTTCCGTGGTGCCGAGTTCGGTGTTGAAGGTGTGCGTGAAGTCGGCGAACTTGACTTGCACCACTTCATGATCGCCCTCCAGGCAGGTCAGCAGCGGATCGAATGCTTTCCCGGTGGTCGCGTCTTCATTCTTGTTGTTCCAGCGGCCGGTCTTTTTCTTCTCCCAGCGAAAGCCGACCGAACCGCCGGGCAGCCGCAACTCGCCGCTAGCCTCGAACATCGGCATCTTCCAGTCGGCGTTCTCCTCGCCGGCGAATGCGGCGACGTCACTGGCTCGCAGGAAGCGGCCCGCCAGACAATCTCCGTCCTCCTGTTCGTCGAGAATCACCAAGAACGGCAGGTTGGTGTACTGCTTTGTGTAGTCGATGAAATAAGGGGTCTTCGCGTCGACGTGAAATTCCTTGAGGATGACGTGGATGCAGGCCATTAGGAACGCCCCGTCGGTCCCGGCCCGCACTGGCACCCAAAGATCGGCGAACTTGGTGATGTCGGCGTAGTCCGGCGACAGATTGACGATCTTGCCGCCGTTGTACTTGTGCTCCGACGCAAAATGGGCGTCGGGCGTGCGCGTCATCGGCAAGTTGGAACCCATCACGATCCAATAGGCGCTCTGGTACCAATCGGCCGCTTCATGCACGTCGGTCTGATCGCCCCACATCATCGGCATGATATGCGGCAGGTCGTGATACCATTCGTAGAAGCTGAGCATGGTGCTGCCCATCAGGTTCCCCAGGCGGTGGCCGGAGGTGAAGCTGACCATGCTCATCGCCGGAATTGGCGAGAACGCGGCGAGATGGTCAGGCCCATACTTCTTGATGGTATAAATCTTGGCGGCGGCGATGATCTCGGTCGATTCATCCCAGGTCGTGCGGCGCCAGCCCGCCTTGCCACGGGCCCGGCGGTAGGTTTTCGAGCGTTCGGGGTCCTCGACGATGGCGGCCCAGGCCTCCACGGGGTCCTTCCCCGATTCCCGTTCCTTACGGTAGAAGTCGAGCAGCACGCCGCGCACGTAGGGGTATTTCGGCCGCACCGGGCTGTAGGGATACCAGGACGAGGAAATACCGCGTTGGCAGCCGCGCGGCTCGTAGTTCGGCGTTTCGCTGTTAATCTGCGGCCAGTCGGTCTTCTGCAGCTCCCAGGTGATCAGGCCGTCCTTGACGAACACCTCCCACGAACAAGAGCCCGAACAATTGACCCCGTGACTGGTGCGTACCGATTTGTCGTAGGCCCAGCGGCCACGATAGAACTTCTCCCAGTTCCGCGGCTCGTCGAGAATACGAAACCAGCGCGATCCGTTGCC
>PVMK01119579.1_pt1 | contig 12088 bp, 9 predicted proteins | sample 1853481 | NCBI WGS metagenome assembly PVMK01 (sample SAMN08533507, study PRJNA380276) | Marine sediment metagenome, whole genome shotgun sequencing project. | reverse complement strand
GACGCCGAAGTAGACGAATGGCGCCGTAGCGCGCTGGCCGGGCTCGACTTCGCTGGGGACCCCGTGAGAAATTGCTTCGATGCTTCTCAGGTATTCGGTGATCGCGACAACATCATCGTCAGAAATCTTCGCGTATCCCTGCCACGGCATGACCGTCAATCGTCGACTACCGTGTCGTCCGACTCCGTCACGAATTGCGGCTGCGATTTGTTGGTCACTCCACAAGCCAATACCGGTTTCGACGTCAGGCGTAATATTCGGTGGATAGATAATACCGGGTCGTTCGTTGCCCAGCGGGTTCTTCCACGCAATTCCGATATGAGATCCGGCGAGAGACTTGTCCAGATTCGGCTCACCTACCAGTGCGCCGTCCGTATGACAGACACCACAACCCAGTAGCTCGACCATGTACTTGCCGTGGCTGGCAAGCTCACGGCCAGCAATAGATGATTGGCTCGCCTGGGGGTGGGGGGCGTCCAGAACTGTGGTTAAGTCCACTTCCTCGTAACCGGCCAATGGATCGACCTCGGTAGTTGTCGTGCAACTGGCGATAAGCAAGAAAAGAACCAGAAATGATGATCGCAATGGCATGGTGAGTTCTCCCGTTCTTGGCCGGTTGATAAGGAATGATTATTGTCCGACGAGGGCAACCGACGCCCAATACGTGATTACCGAGCTTCGCGCCGGAGTGGCTGCGTGTCAACATCGGATCGTGATGAAGGCCATGCAGCTCGAACAAATCGTATCGTTGCAAGATTGCGAGGAGCCACTGGTTCTTGCGACCTTGCCGATACCGGAGCCTGCGGCTGAGGAAATTCTTATCCGAATTTCTGCTTGCGGCGTTTGTCACACGGAACTGGACGAAATTGAAGGCAGAGCGCCTCCGTCGAAGATGCCGATGATCCCGGGCCATGAGGTGGTAGGCCGAGTCGCTGAGCTCGGTCGCGACGTTGCAACTCATGCGATTGGCGATCGTGTCGGCGTAGGCTGGATATTCAAGTCGTCTGGCGATGAATTCGAAAACCTTAGCGATGAGTTTCTCGCCACCGGCCGGGATGCGAATGGCGGCTACGCGGAATACATGACCGTGCACGAGCATTACGCATACGCTGTTCCGGAATGCTTTACCGACTACGAAGCCGCGCCGCTGCTGTGCGCAGGCAGCGTTGGATACCGAGCACTCAAACTTGCTGACATTGAGAATGGCGACATTCTTGGCCTATCCGGGTTCGGCGGCTCCGGCCACCTGGTCTTGCAACTGGCTCGCTACCTGTTTCCCGAATCTCCTGTTTATGTGTTTGCACGCAGTTCTGCGGAACGGGATTTTGCGAAACAAATTGGCGCAACGTGGGCTGGTGACACGACGGATCGACCTCCGCAGCCACCGCACGCAATCATCGACACGACGCCGGCCTGGCTACCGGTGCTTGCCGCGCTGAAATGCCTGCGCCCCGGAGGACGCCTGATTGTTAACGCGATCCGCAAAGAAGATGGCGATAAGCCGCTAATGGCCGGCATCGACTATGCTGAGCATCTCTGGCAGGAGAAACAGCTAAAGACCGTTGCCAACGTTACGAGTCACGACATCAGGACTTTTCTCGAGATAGCCGCCAAGGCAGGTATCAGGCCTGAAGTCCAAACATTCAGTTTGGAAGATGCAAACAAGGCACTTCATGAGCTTCGGAGTTCCGATATCCGAGGCGCCAAGGTCCTCGCAATAGCTTAAGAAACCGGTATTTCCTAAAAGCCGACCTCTTCGTATTCGAATTCGCTGGCTTCAACTGTTTCGAGTTGCTCAAGCAGATTGATCGCGACGCCGACAAAATCCGAATCCGTAACAATCCCGCGCAATTCGCCGTCCGTCACCACAGGAAGGCAACCGATGCGATGCTTCTCCAGGAAAACTGCTGCCTGACGGACTCCGGCGTGTTCGTCCACGGTAATGACATCGGAGACCATCACGTCATTCACCGCGATCTGGTCAGGATGCATCTTGCTTTCATCATCGCGCAAGAACGAATCTGTTGCTGCTAGTACATTCGTAGTCGTTATCAGGCCGACGAGCTGGCTCTCTGAGTCGACCACAGGTAGATGCCGAATCCGCCGGTCGCGCATGATCTTGCGTGCCGATTCGAGATTGTCATCAACACCGATGGTGACCACGTCTGTGGTCATAATGGTTTCGAGTTCCATCATGCGAAATCTCCTCTAGACAACACTAATTCCTATTCTAGTGATGCTGCCCGGACTGACTATTGGGGCATTCACCTACACAGCGCTGCACACAATCACGTACCTGGAAAGGGAGTAGGCACGAGTTATTTCAGCCAAAAACTTGTAGATACGCAACGGCAAGTAGTGGATTTCCACTGTTGCGAGGATCGCCTGCAATTTGGGAGAATACTCATCACTAAGGAGTAGACGATGCTGATCCCACTGCAGATTAAATTTCACAATCTCGAGCCGTCGCCGGCCATCGAAGAGTCCGTTCGCAAACATGCGACAAAGCTCGAGCAATTTCGTGGTGACATTGTCAGCTGCCGCGTTACCGTCGAGTCTCCTCACAAGCATAAGCACAAGGGCCGGCTATATCATGTCGTGATCGACGTCAGAACGGAAGGCGACGAAATCGTCGTCAGCCGCAGGCCGGACGACGAGCAAGCACACGAGGATGTCTATGTGGCAATCCGCGATGCCTTCAAGGCCGCACGTCGACAGCTTCAGGACCACTTGAAGATTCAGCGCGGTCACGTCAAGAAACACGAACCGCCCGAGCGGCCAACAGAGTAGGAGAATGGCAGCCGAGCGCAAAGGACCGATGGGTTCCAGGCAGTTTCGACTGTTCTCCCTTTTTGGCTTCGAGGTCAAGCTCGATCTCAGCTGGCTTCTGCTTGCACTGCTGATCAGCTGGTCGCTTGGCGCCGGCATGTTCCCCGCAGAATTTCCGGGGCTGTCGAGCCGCACGTATGCATGGATGGGAGTGATCGGCGCGCTGGGTGTGTTCTTCTCGATCGTCTTCCACGAGTTCTCACACTCGCTGGTCGCACGCCATTACGGCATGCAGATAAAGGGCATAACACTCTTCGTCTTCGGCGGGATTGCCGAGATGGAGGGAGAACCACCGAGCCCGAAGTCCGAGTTCCTGATGGCAGTGGCCGGTCCACTTGCCAGTTTTCTGCTTGCCTTCGTATTTTCGAGAATTGAAGCCATTGCACTGTTGCATGAATGGCCGACGCCGGTCGTTGGCGTGAGCAATGCGCTGGCCTATATCAACACCGTCGTGGCGATTTTCAACCTGGTACCTGCGTTCCCGCTGGACGGTGGGCGCATGCTCCGGGCCGCACTGTGGCATATCAAGAAAGACATGCACGCTGCCACGCGGATCTCCAGCAAGATGGGTAGCGTCTTTGGCCTTGTGCTGATCTTCCTCGGCGTCTTCGCATTCATCCAGGGCAACATCATCGGCGGCATGTGGTGGTTTCTGATCGGCATTTTCGTGCGCGGTGCCGCGCAGTCTTCCTATCAGCACCTGGTGTTGCACGACACGCTGCACGAGCAGTCCGTCAGCCGTTTCATGAGGCGCGACCCGGAGACCGTCCCGCCCTCGGTAACGGTTCGGACGTTCGTTGAGGACTACGTCTACCAGCATCACTTCAAGATGTTTCCTGTCGTTGAGAAATCGAAACTCCTGGGCTCGGTGACCATCAACGACATCCGGAAGGTTCCACGAGAGAAATGGGATTCGGTTACGGTTCAGGACGTCATGAAACCATGCAGCGACGACAACACGATAAGCGCCGACATGGAGACAGAAAAACTACTGACGTCAATGATGCATCCGGGCCGACAGTCGCGCTACATGGTTGTTGACGATGGACAGCTCGTTGGTGTCATTGCATTGAAGGATGTGCTTGAGCTCATTGCGTTGAAGATGGAGATCGAGTAGCCAGCAACTTCTCTATAACTGCTGCATCTTGATTTACGACTTCCTTGTCGACGGTCGCGTAGGGTTCCGCAGTTGTCGCGATAGATATGGCTTTGCGAAGTACGCCCAGGAACCGTGGCGCAGCCACCAGCGCAAAGCCGCGACAACTCCCGTTGTGCATCGCCTGTGCAACACGCTCTGCAATCCGTTTCGCGAATGCCAACGCAGCGGCTTTTTGGGGGTCGGACTGATCGCTGCTCATTGTGTGCCGGCCCTTGCCGTAACTGTCGAAGCTACGACCGCCGCTGTCACTGATGAGCTCATCCATTTTCTTTCGAGCCACGTCGTTGTCGAGTGAGAACAACTCGCGCAGCGGACCACTAATGGAATCGCGACCATATACGATAGCTTTCGATTCGTCGGCCACTACGACCCAGTGAATTTTTTCACCGCTCACTTGGGCATTATAGGGTGAAGCGGCCCGGCGCGCACAAGCAGTGCATTTACGTACTCCGCTGAATCTAAATAATCGACAACCCCCGAAACAGGATAAGCCCCAGCGTCAACAACAGACCAATTGCCGGCCACGTCCAGTGAATGACATTTACGCCGTCGGGCCGCGGGTTCGAGAGTTTTAGGCGCAACAGAACCAGGTGCATGACGGCGAAAACGAGAAGGATGATTAAGCTGGTGATCTGAGCAAGAGTACCGATCGGTAGCCACAGGGCGAAGGCAAGCACCGCTAGCACGGTGATACCCGTCGCCAAAACAGGCGTACGAGTCGTCGGGTTGACGTGACCGAAACGGGCAGGCGCCATGTCGTGTCGGGCCATGCCATATAGCACTCGCGAGGCCATGATGACCTGCACCAACGCACCATTGACGACAGACATCAGGCTTAATATTGCGATGCCGTTTTCCGCGCCCTTACCCTGTGCAGCCATCATCTCGACCAATGGCGCGCGACTGCTTTGCAGTACATCAATGGGTAGCGTGAACACTGCAGCGAAAGCGACCAGAGCATATAACACTGTGCTGATAACCAGAGCGATGAGAATGGCCCGAGGAATCGTGTGCTCAGGGCGATGTACTTCCTCGGCTACGTTGACCATGTCCTCGAAACCGACAAAGGCATAGAAGGCCAGAAAACTGCCGAAGAATATGCCGCTCCAGGCCGCCGTATTCAGCGGTGGCAACAACTCATCGAGATCAATCCTGGCGAAGTCAATCGCGGAAAACGCCACCACGAGTACCCAGATCAAGCCGAGCACGCTTAACACGGTCATGATTGCGGCAGACCACGCCGACTGCTTAATGCCCCAGGCAGCAATGCCGCCCAATATCACTGTCAGCGTGACTACGATCCACCATTCGGGAAGCTGCACGAACACGAGGAAGTAGCCACTGAAGCCGTTAACGAGCGCTGCCGCAGAAACCACGCCGGTTAACACTACGGCCCAACCGGTTGTCGCCGATAACCACTTGCGATGAAACGCCGCGTTCACGTAGATCGCTTCGCCAGCACTGAACGGCAAGCGCGCCGCTAATTCGCCGTACGTGAACCCGGTAAAAGCGGCGACCACGGCCGCAACCAGAAATGCTATTGGCGTGAACACACCCGCATGGCCGGCAATCTCGCCAACCAGCACGTAAATGCCCGCGCCAATGATCGTGCCCAGCCCATATAGGGTGAGCATGGGTAATGAAATACTACGCTTGAGTGACGATTCTGCGGGCAAGACTGTGGCCTCCGGCTGTTAGCTCCCTAGTACTCCGCCACATCCTTACGTCGTTCCTGGGAGCCATCGGGCTTCAGAATATACCGCACGCGATTGCCTTTTCCGTCAAGAAAACTCAGCGATTGCTGAAATAGCCACTGCAGCAAAACCGGCAGATAATTCACTCCATCTGACCGAATACTGAAAATCCGCGTGTCGGTGGTTCGATTGATTCGGATCGGCTTGGGCCGATCCTCACCCTTCGGGCAGCTTCGCTGTCTTAATTCGCTTCGCGAATTGATCCGCCCCTGGCCACCATTTCAAATCAGTACCTTAGGTTGAATCCGACCAGCGTCCATCGCTCCAAATTCTCCCCACGTACCTATTTGCCGCGGCGCCACGTATGCTTAGCATCGATTAGACTATGTCTTTATTTGAGCTGGCATTTCCAGACTCCCTGAGCGGCCGTCGAGACGCCACAGCCCGCCTCCGTAGCCAGGCCGGGGACCCGGTCCACTATTGTTTCTCGTTCGCGGTCGCCCGCTGGCTGGCGCGCCGCTGTCCTGGCGAGTTGCGGATTGACTGGGACGAGTTCGATAACACCTCGCGCCTCGACGAGTTGTTGACGCAAATCCTGCTACCGGTTGAGGACGAGTATTTTGACAGCGGCTGGGTCAGCAGCCAGGGTTGGATCGACATGGTCCGGGCTGGCAGCAGAGGAACTGACTTCGACTGGCTCATGGCGCAGCTAACCGACAAGCGACTGCAGCGAGCGTGGACGCAGCTCTATGATGCGGCTGAGATTCCACTCGTGTGGGACGTCGCCGAAAGCCGTTACTCGAATTCCCGGAACATGCTGCGAGTCAGCCAAGTTTGCACGCGCGAGGCCGGCGTGCGCAAGCGGCCGCGTAGGGCCAGGGCCGAGATCCAGAAACCGCTGAATATGAATCACCTGCCGGCGCGTGAGGGCACGAGGCTGATTGATGTCGCGATGGCGTCTCTCGCCGCGCGCTATCGCGAGACCTATCACTTCAACTACGCCAATCCACATGAGGTCTACCTGGCTGACGTTGGCGAAGGTGTATCGGTTGCCATTTTCGGCTTGCAACCTGAGTACCGTTTCGCGCTGGAATGCACGATGGGCTACCTGATTCTGTCGAACGGCGTGCCGATCGGCTACGGCGGATCAAGCGTGCTGTTCAAGCAGGTCAATACGGGCATTAACATTTTCGACGAGTTTCGCGGCAGCGAAGCGGCGTTTATCTGGACGCAAGTGATGCGCGCTTACCATTCACTGACGGCTTGTACGCGATTCGTTGCCAATGCGTACCAGTTCGGCGGCGACAACACCGAGGCGCTCAGGAGCGGTGCGTTCTGGTTCTATTATCGCCTGGGCTATCGGCCTGTCTTGGCCGAGGTCCGCAAGCTCGCACAAAAGGAATTCACAAAGATTCGCCGTGATCGTGCTAACCGCAGCGGCATCAATACCCTGCGAAAACTCGCGAGCTGCGACATGCACCTGACCTTGCCTGGCGCGCGTGCAAGTGAGTTTTTCGACGAGCGCTGGTTCGAGACGACGTCGATGCTTGCGACCGAGGTTCTTGGTGCGACCGGTGGAAAGACGCGCCGCGAATCGGCTGCCCGTGTGTTGAAGAAGCTCGCGAAGGACATTGGAATGCGCTCCGGTAGCTCCGGATCGAAAGCGCTCGCGCCGATCGTCGCCGCCGCCGGTCCCGAAAACTGGAGCCGTGAGGACAAACGGCTGACTCGCGAGCTGCTGCGCGCCAAGGATGGCAAACGCGAGGCACACTACGCCAGGCTGCTCGCCAGACACGATAAATTGCTATTTTCGCTGAAGAAAGCCTGTCGACGCGCTGATTAAGAGACAGGAAATTCTATCGCGACGTAGCGGTTACGGAGTGTGCGGAATTAGCGAAATGTTTTCCGCAGATGACGCAGCCGGAATTCGGGAAAGATAGGGAAAGATACGTTGGGGACGTTTTCCACGTGTAATTTCGGTGTAAATAAGCCGAGAAAAATACACAATCAGAACGTCAGATTCAGAACAAAAACGGACGTGGCATGGGCCAAAACCTGACTTCAAACAACCCATTTAGATCAATCGAGAACTCAGTAGACGAACATAACTGAATACTGAAAATCCGCGTGTCGGCAGTTCAGCCGAGGCGCGCAGCGCCGACAGACGCACGAAGTGCGCCCGAAGGGCGAGCGCAGCGAGTCCATTCCGCCCTTGGCCACCATTTCGAATTAGTACGTTAGGTCGAATCCGACCAACGTCTGTCACTCCAAATTCTTCCCAGGTGCCCATTTGGTGCCCACTTCGACGCGGCACCGATCGATTTTGCTTCATGTCGAATGTTTGCTTATGGCCGAAAGCGGACGTTCGACATTCTTCACTTTTCCGAGAACAGCAGATATGTTATTTCCATTCGGAAGATTTCTCTTCGGAGCTATAGTGGCCCATGCGTGACATTACACCATGCCTTATTTTATGCCTTGCGTTCGCACTACCGGGTGCGTCGCTGGCATCGGAGACTGGCGAAAACGATGAACCGCAAATCGGCTACAAATCGGGGTACGGCGATCTTGAAGAGTTTGGCGGCCCGGCCAGCACTGCCGCGGAGTTGAAGACCTCTGACGTTATAAAGACACCGCTCTTTCGATTCCCCGACATGCAAAAGGGACTGGCACCGTGGTTTGACTGGAAGCGCCGTGTACTCGACGACTACGGTTCGAGCTTTGGGCTTGACGTGAACTGGCTGTACCAGCGTGCAACTGCAAGCCTTGGCGAAAGGGACTCATTCGGTGCGATTTATCGCTTCAGAGGAGAGTGGCTTGCACTCGGCCGCGACACGTCCCACAGCGGCAGCTTGGTCTACCGACTTGAGTACCGCGACGATCATTTCACAGACGTCGCACCGGCAGCATTTGCTACGGAGATTGGTGCAGCTTCATTAACGACAGGTTTTGCGTATGCCGATGATTTCGGCCTGATGTTTACGGAGCTGTATTGGAAACAGCTTTATAATGACAAGCGAATCGGCTTTGTAATCGGCATCCTGGATTTCGGTCCGTATTTCGACTACTACCCCTACACCACGCTCGGCAAGGGTTTCCTCACACGCGAATTCCTGTTGAATCCGACGTTGGCGATTACTGGCGTTGGCCATCTGGGCGCTGCCGCCAAGGGATTCATTGGCGATCACATCTGGGTCGGCGGGGCATTCTATGATGCAAATGCTGTCAATGGCGATTTAAATCTTGACACATGGAACAGTGACGAGTTGCTCAAACATGTAGAGATCGGCTGGACGCCTGACCGCGAGCGAAATCGTACAGACCGGGTACAACTTACGTACTGGGAGGTCGATGAACGGCGGGAAGCGGGCGTTCCGGCAGGCTCCGGTTGGGCATTGAGCATTAGTGGAGAGTTCGGAGACCGGTTATTGCCGTTCTTTCGCGTCGGCGATTCGGACGGTGGCGGTGGCGCCAAAGCGGAGTCCCACGTCGGAATTGGCTTCGGGCTAACGCTGCGCAGCGACGATCTCTTCAGCTTGGGGCTCGCCCGAAACAAGCCATCGCGCAAGACTTTTGGCGCCGATCTGAATGAGGAATCTGTTCTCGAAGTCTCTTACCAGCTGCAGATATCGCAGAATGTCTCGTTGCTGCCCGATGTTCAACTGATTGTTAATCCAGCCAATAATCCGAACAAGGACCGCATTTGGGTGTTCAGCCTGCGAGTCCGATTGACGCTCTGATTCTGTCGCTCCTGATCCGTAGCATCCTCACGCTATAAACCGCGAAAATGCACCTTGGCTAGTGCTTCTGTGAGGTATTCCGCGTTGTCCTGTCCCGCAAAGGAGAGCGGCGATTAAACTGCTTTCAGTGAATGTGTCACTTCCAGCGGCGGGCCAACCGGTGTCGAACTCGCGGGTCAGGCAGACCCAAAAACGAAAAAACCTGACACTTTTTTGGTAGAGCGTCTTTTAGTCTTGGTCTGGGCGTTTCAGCTCATCAATGCAGCCTGATTCGAACAAGTATTGGTAGAGTCTGTGCAGTGGCCCGCGAAGGGTGAGATTGTGGATGGACACAAAGTCTGCATTCTTCGGCAGTTCAAACCAGTCGGAAGCTAGCCCTACCGACCTCAAATGAACGTCGAAATCTGCTGCACGCATAGTTTGCACGTATATTTTGACGTCGTTCGCGAACAGTTTCCCGGTCGCTTCCAGAAAGCCACTGCCCGAATCGACATAAAACCTGTCAGACAACAGCATAACGAACGTTGAAACGCCCATTACAAAACGCAAGGGTTGTTGTGAGTAACGACGTATGTAGCTGCTCAGTGTGAAGTTCTGTCGTAACCGGGTAAGCATTACCCATTCATTTTGGTCCACGAGTTCATGGACGTGTGCCAGGAATTCGTCAGCGTCACCGTCGTCGCCTGAGTGCACGCTGCTGATACTAAATTCGCTAATGATTAGCGGAGACCTCTCCCCATCAGGAAACTCGGTCACCAATTTGTGAACGCTGGCACCAAAGCCGGTGGATCCGATCGCGGACGAATAGCGTAAGGACGTTCGTTTGATGATCGCAGGTCGCTTGCGAATGACTTCTGTTGGTGGTTGCTGATTGCCGTTGCTATCGAACAGCACCGCTTTGGCCAAGCCACTCTGCACCATGGCCAATCCGGTTGAAATGGAATTTACACCGGCGAATGCCGGACCGGATACATCGACGAGGTCTGCCTCCAGTCGACCGGCCCCCATGCTGTCGTTCAGGCTGGCGATTGCCGAGTCCGGATCACCTGGTCCGAAGAACGCGCTATGGATCAGATTGACCCCCAGTATGCCAACGACTTCTTGCTGATCGATGCTGGTATCGTCAAGCATATTGATGTGCAGGATAATCGTGTTTGGCTCACCGCCAACCTCCGACTGAAAACGCAGCCCCACCCATCCCTGACATTCATTGGTGCCTGCGAAATTGCGTGCCGCGACGGTGTTACAGAAGGCGAAAAAACGTGTGTCATGGCCGCGCTTCTCTTTCAGTCGATTAATGAGCAAAGCGTATTCTTTGTTCAACATTGAGTCGAGTCGTTCACGGGAGACATATCGACCGGCCTGACCATAAATATCGTCGCTAACCTGCATATCGTATGCCGACATGGTTTTGGCAACGCTACCTGCAGCGGCACCGACGCGGAAAAACCATCGCGCCACTTCCTGGGCTGCCCCGATTTCGGCGATCGTGCCGTAAATCTTGGCATCAAGATTGATTGATAGCGCTTTTTGGTGAGTACTCGGGATTTCTACTGACATTAAGCCCACCGGTAGTTGTAGTTCAATTTGACACGTAAGTTGTTCAGGTCTTATGCGTCGCTATTACCATCACTGTTTATTCGATTGATGTTGGCATCGCGGATTTGCAGATCTTTAAAATGAAATTTTTCAGTCATTCGCGGCAATCCATTTTGCCAGCGGCTTTGCGGTAATTCCGTGCGCAATAAGACTGAAGAATACGGTGGCAGCTACGACAATGCTCATCATCTCCGCACCCGGCAATCCCGAATCGAGGACTATTACAGCAAAGACAATGCTAGCCAGGCCGCGAGGTCCAAACCATCCGAGAAATAGCCGGCTATGGGTGGACTCGCCGCTGCCTGTTAGCGCGACATACATCGGTAGTACTCTCACGATTGTCAGACTTAACAAGGCATAAAGAACTACCTTCCACGTTATGAGGTCCGCTAATTGTCCAGCGATAGCAACGCCGAACAGCAGCCAGGTGAGAACCGCAAGTGTTTCACCAACGCCCTCCGCAGCATGTACATATTTGTGTGTCGATTTACCTGCCAGGAAGCCAAACGTGACTCCACCCGTGAACGCTGCGACATAGCCGCTGGCGTGCATTTCCTGAGCGACTGCAAAACAGGCGAGCGCCAGCCCGGCAACTGTGGCTTGCATCCAGATGTCTGTGACCCAACCCTTGCGCGAACAGTATCCGAGCAGCCGTGCCCCGGCAGAAGACAGGCCGACGCCAATGAGCAGTCCGATGCCGACCTCCTGCAACACCAGCAGAAGTGGCGTCACGGATCCGTCGCCACGCGTGTCCAGCGCCAGCGCGATAAAGATGAACAGGATTGGGACGCAGAGACCGTCATTGAGACCGCTCTCAACGTTCAATCCTTCCCGAATGCTTGGTGGCACCGACGGGTCGGTGATTACGGCCTTCCCAAGAGCCGCATCTGTGGCCGCAAGCATCGTGGCAAGAATGGCGGCCTCGAAAAGTGTGAGTGCATCGAACATGACCAACGCCAGCCCAAAGCCCAGAGCAATAACACCGGGCAATCCCAGCAACAGCATTCGAATTGGTATTTGATATCGTTTCTTCAGAACGGCCAGATCGGCATTTGCGGCATCAACGA
>PVMK01125832.1_pt1 | contig 12090 bp, 8 predicted proteins | sample 1853481 | NCBI WGS metagenome assembly PVMK01 (sample SAMN08533507, study PRJNA380276) | Marine sediment metagenome, whole genome shotgun sequencing project. | reverse complement strand
GACGTCAGCAAGAATCTGACTTAAGCCCACTGCTGTCGCAAGTAATCAGTTTGTGTTTTCGCCAATCTGTCTTGCATCCAGGCTCCGGACTCCAGAATTCGCTTGAGACATGAATCCGGTATTCGCAACCCAATATTCATAATTCCTGGCAGCACTGGGTAACGAAAAAGATACCGTCGTGTGCGCGGCGACCGTCTGCATAATACTCACAACGGTCAGTCAGCCTTCCCGCGAGTATGGCCGCTTACTAGGTGCTAAGCGGACAGATTCGACAACCCGTTTTTCGCCCTAAAACCTCATTGGGTGTAAGATTGTCGCGGTATCCACCAGTAGAAAAGTACCTGTCCTTTGGGGGATGTATGCCTCGATCTGGGAGTCACCTGCATAAATACCGACTAGAGGTTACCCATCATGTATAGTCGAGATACTAATAAGTCAGACATTCAGCTAGAAATAGATCACCAACGTATTCGTGCATTACCTGTGGGCAAACCTGATCCACGCATGCAGGAAACAAGCCGGCGATGCGCCTCAACCCCTGAGACGAAGACTTGGCAACAGGGGAAACTACAATGACCGTCGTTTATGAAGATGAATATATGACGATAACCCATCATGAAGATCTTGATCTTCTCGAAGCAGTGCAACGCATGGAGGATGAAGGCGTTTTTAAAAAAGAGATGTTCAAATTTCTTGAAGTGATGGAGGAATGCAATCCGGACAAGATGTTATGGGATATGCGCGAACTTAAATTTGTGGTTTATCCCGACTTTGAGAGATGGATCGATGAAAACATCAATGCCAGGGAAGTCGCATTGGGTATCGTAAAAGAGGCATTTGTCATGTCTGCAGATTTTAACATCGAGCACGGGGTCGCAGAGGCCATGGATAATGAGTATGGAAGTCAGTTAAATACGGCTTACTTCCTAATCAGGGAAGGGGCTATGGACTGGCTAAAAGAAACCGGTTGATGAAGACTTCCGCATAAGGTGAAGTTAATTCAGTTGTTGACCAGTGTCCTACAATGAACAGCATACAACTCAACATCGATATCCTGTGGATATATTTGTGTGCTGCCCTGGTTTTTCTGATGCAGGTGGGTTTTCTTTGTCTTGAGCGTGGCCTGTGCCGTAGAAAGAACAGCATAAATGTCGCCATAAAGAACCTTGCTGACTTTTGTCTGAGTACCATCGTGTTTTGGATCATTGGATTTGGATTCATGTTTGGTGCATCAAGGTCTGGTCTGTTTGGTGCGTCGGGCTTCGCACTTGATTTCAATATAGAAGAGAATTTCAACGGCGCATTTTTCCTGTTCCAGGTAATGTTCTGCGGCGCGGCCGTGACCATAATGTCAGGCGCAATTGCGGAAAGAATGCGTTTCAGCTCCTACGTGATCGTGACATTGCTTGTGTCGGCAATCATCTACCCCGTGTTTGGTCACTGGGCCTGGGGCGGCCTCCATAAGGGCAATACGGATGGTTGGCTAAATGCGCTGGGTTTTGTCGATTTTGCCGGCTCTACGGTGGTGCACAGCGTCGGAGGCTGGTCTTCCCTCGTCATACTTTTGATCATCGGGCCACGCCTGGGGCGTTTCGCTGAAGATGGGACACCGCAGCGCCTCCACCCATCGTCTTTACCTCAGGCAACGCTGGGCACGTTGTTCCTGTTTGTCGGTTGGCTGGGCTTTAATGGCGGTAGCACGCTCGCGCTGAATGGCCAGGTATCGGGAATACTGGTCAATACGATCGTAGCAGGGTCAGTTGGTGCTATTTCGGCCGGGATATTGGGCTATGCAGTTCAGAACCGGCTTAATGTCACTCAGTTTATGAATGGCACGCTGGGTGGCCTGGTTGCGGTTACCGCCAATTGTTTTGCTGTTAGTACTCCTGTGGCCGCGCTAATCGGCCTGGTAGGCGGCATGATCGCCATAGGTGTCGAACAACTTCTGGAGCACCTGAAAATCGACGATGCGGTTGGTGCGATTCCGGTACACCTGGGTGCCGGGATATGGGGAACATTGGCGGTGGGACTATACGGTGACCTTGAGGTACTCGGCACGGGCTTGACGCGTATTGAGCAAATTCGTGTCCAGTTTCTTGGCATCATCAGCTGCGGCGTATGGTCAGTGGGTATATTATTTCCTGTATTGTATGCCGTAAATCGCCTCTATCCCTTGAGGGTTTCCAGGGAGCATGAGTTGATTGGGCTCAATATTTCCGAGCACGATGAACAGGAAGATTACGAAATAAGGTCGCCCGAGTTAAATGCGACACGATAGTTTTTTGATACCTGTATGGCCGCCAACAAGAGCTACAGCGAATGTTTGCTAACCTGAAGATATCGACAAAGATACTACTGGTAACCGTGGTAATCACACTTGCGGTGATCATCATCAATTTTGCAGTGTCCAACAGTAGTTTCCGCAATGCCATGGAGCAGGAGGCGTATGCCAAACTGACTGCGGTCCGGGAAATGAAGTCCCAGCAGATTGAAGATTACTTTCAGCAGATTCGAAACCAGGTGATCACCTTCTCGGAAGACAGAATGATCACGGACTCGGTTCAATTATTCACCAGGTCGTTTAACAGTTTCGAGAATGAATTGGCAGCCGGCTCGAACGTTCTTGCAGACGCGGACACTGTCCTGGCCAACTACTATCATGAGGAGTTTCTGCCCAGGCTTGGAGAAAACCAGGACGGGGATGATTCCCCGCTGGCATTGCTCCCCGATGCCGATGCAATACTCGATGGCCTGCTGATGATTTCATCTATCGCAGGTAATCCCTCCGTCCCGCTTCAGGATAACTTTTCCGACATACAGGACTACTGGCCAGCAGGCAGTGCAGCCAGACTATTACAGACTGCTTATATCGCGAACAATCCGAATGAAACCGGTGAAAAGCACTTGCTGGATGCCGCCAGTGACGGCACCAGCTACTCTGCGGTTCACAGACAGACACATCCCATCATTCGCTCATACCTCGAAAAGTTTGGCTACTATGATATTTTTCTGGTTGACCTGGAATCCGGCAATATCGTCTACAGTGTATTCAAGGAGGTCGATTTTGGAACCAGCCTCCTCGACGGGCCATATAGTGATACCAATTTTGCCCATGCGTTTCGCGAAGCGAGGGACGCTGACAACAAGGATTTTGTCAGCGTTGTTGATTTCAATCCCTACGTCCCTTCCTATAACGGACAGGCTTCGTTCATTGCATCAGCAATATTTGACGGAGATAGAAAAGTCGGCGTAGCCCTGTTTCAAATGCCCGTTGGCCGAATTAATGACATCATGACAAACAGGGGAGCCTGGGCGGATGTGGGTCTCGGGGAATCGGGAGAGACCTATATCGTTGCCGAAGACTCCACGTTGAGAAACCAGGCACGCCTTTTTATCGAGGATCGGGACAATTATCTGCAATTGCTGCACGACGATAATGTATCTGAGGAAATTATTGAAAACATAATAAATTTGAACAGCGTAATTGGTTTGCAGAAGGTGCAGTCGGAGGGTGTTGAAACGGCCCTCGCAGGTGAGTCTGGTACAAAAATGTTCCCCGGCTTCAGAGGTTCAAATGTCCTCTCTTCCTTCGCCCCGTTAAATCTGGATGGGCTTAACTGGGCGATTTTGAGTGAGATTGAGGAAAGTGAGGCATTTCGAAGTTTTAGTGCCTTGCGCGACAGAATGATAATGGTTGGGTCCATCCTTATTGCCCTCGCGGTCTACTTGTCTTATTTCCTCGCCTTGTCACTATCCCGGCCGCTACGCAGCCTGACCGAATCTGCACAGGCACTAACATCAGGAAAACTCGATGAACCCATTTTAAGTAGCACCGGCGATGAAATTGGCGATCTTGCGATAAAATTTGAAAGAATGCGTATCACGCTTAAAAACACGTTCGCGGAGATTCAAAAGAAAAATGATGAGTTAGAAGAACGCGTTAAGGATAGAACTGAAGAGCTAGACAAGGCCATGATCACACGGGCGCAGCAAAATCTCGAGCTGGAAACCCGCAATACCAAACTCCAGGAAATTCAGGACGAGTTGATTACTTCCCGGCAAAAAACCGAGGAGAGCGAGAAACGAACATCTGCCGTCATCCAGGCCAGTCCTGAGGGCATCATCTCCATGGATAGACGCGGGATCATACAGACATTTAACAAATCTGCCGAGTTGATATTCGGTTATTCTGCCGCGTATGCAATTGGTAAGAACATAAAGATTCTGATGCCGAAAGAAATTGCGCTGGAACATGATTACTACCTGGAAAAATACGACCCGAACTCCCCATCAAAGGTTGTGGGCCAGCGGCGCAATATTGAAGGACTCAAAAAAGACGGGGCAATCTTTCCGCTGGAGATACAAGTATCAAGGGTCAGTATCGGAGGTGAGCACCTGTTTATCGGCTTGCTAAGGGACGTCACTCAGCGTAACCAGAGGCAAGCCCGTGAGTTGCAGTCCCAGAAGGAACAGAGATTAATAGACCGGACCGAGGCCGTGTGCGCCAACTCCGACTCTTTTGAACAGGCTCTGAAACGAATGTTGAGCATGATGTGCAAAACCATCGATTGGCCAATCGGGCATGTCTACATGTTTTCGGAAGATCGTAAGCTCGTGGTTCCTTCAGATATCTGGTATCTCCGTTATCCCGATCAATTCAAGGTGTTTCGGGAGGTTACAGAGCGTGCAAAATTCGAGATTGGTGAGGATCTGCCTGGGCGGGTCGCAAAAGACGGGAAGCCTGCATGGGTGGAGAAACTTGCATCAGACAATAATTTTCCGCGCAGCAAGCTGGCTGCTGATCTGGGGGTGATGAGTGGCTTTGCCTTTGCCATAATGGCCCGGGGGGAAATCGTAGCGATACTGGAGTTTTTCACTGATACACCTACGGCCCGGGACGACTCAGGGTTGCAGTTAATGCGTACTGTTGGAGACCAGATTAGTCTCGTCCATGAGCGAAAAACGCTCGCAGAGGAACTCGAACTTGCCCGGGATTCTGCCGACGAGGCAAACCGGGCAAAGGGTGATTTTCTCGCCAATATGAGTCACGAAATCCGCACCCCCATGAATGCCATTATCGGGCTGATTGACCTCTGTTTAAGGACAGATCTAACGGCCAAGCAGAAGGACTATCTGAGCAAAATTCACGTCTCGTCCCAATCGCTACTCGCCATCATCAGCGATATCCTTGATTTTTCCAAAATCGAAGCAGGCAAGCTGGATATTGAAGCCATCCCGTTTGAAATCGACGAGGTGCTTGAAAACCTGGCGACCATGACATCAATTAAATCCCAGGAAAAAGGGCTGGAATTATTATTTTCGCGTTCGCCAAGAGTGCCGTCAATCATGCTTGGCGACCCCCTGCGCATAGGGCAGATCCTGGTCAACCTTGCAAACAATGCTGTCAAATTTACCGAAAAGGGAGAAATTCTGATATCGGTCGATATTGCAGATGACAAGGTAGATTCGACGAGGGTAAAACTGCTCTGCGAGGTGAAGGATACGGGTATCGGAATGACCGAAGAGCAAATGGGCCGGCTTTTTCAGTCATTTTCCCAGGCGGATACGTCCACAACGCGCGAATATGGAGGCACCGGGTTGGGGCTCACCATATGTAAGCATTTGGTTGAAATGATGGATGGTGAAATCTGGGTAAAAAGTGAGCCCGGGAAAGGAAGTACATTCGGATTTACTATCATGCTGGACGTAGCCAGGGACGCACCGGCCAGAGAATTTCAACTCACCGCGGATATGTACGACAAGCACTTCCTCGTTGTAGATGACAATGAAACATCGCTTGAAATTCTGGTGGGTTATCTGAATTCCTTCGGTTTCAAGACATCGTCAGCTGCAAGTGGCGGTGAGGGTGTCAAGGTGGTGACGGAGGGTACAGAGCCGGTTGACCTGGTATTAATGGATTTTTTAATGCCGGATATGATGGCTTCGAAGCCGCCCGGCTTATGAAGTCTGCAAAGAGTCTGGATAATGTTCCAAAGATCATCATGGTGTCGGCCCTTGCGCGCGGAGATCTGTCACAACGAGAAGGTGCGGAGCATCTTGACGGCATTTTGACCAAACCGATCAGCCCATCACACCTGTTCGATGCCCTGATGGGGGCATTCGGACACGAAGTTGTGCGTACCATGCGTAGTAAGCGGGCAAGCGGGGAGTCCACTGTAGAATTATTACGCCCGATACGGGGGGCCCGCATACTGGTGGTTGAGGACAATGAGATCAATCAGCAAGTGGCAAGAGAGTTGCTTGAACAGGAAGGCTTTATTGTGGACATTGCCAATAATGGGCAGGAGGCCATCGATTTGCTTGAACCTGGCCGTTATGACTGTGTCTTGATGGACATTCAAATGCCCGTCATGGACGGCTATACCGCGACCAGGAAGATTCGCGCTGATCAGAACTTTAAGGATTTACCCATCCTTGCGATGACAGCAAATGTGGCTATAGAGGACCGGAAGAAGGCCCTTGAATCAGGCATGAATAAACATATCGCCAAACCGATAAATTCCAGGGAACTGTTTCAGGTATTACTGGATTGGATAGAACATGGTGAACGTGAAGCAGGGGATTTCCAGTCAGTTTCCGGGGATGGTGTTACCCTTTTGCCAACCAGCTTGCCGGGCGTAGATCTGTCTATTGGCCTGGGTCACGTTGGTGGCAATGCCGTACTTTTTAAGAAACTGTTGCTGGATTTTTATACCGACCATGGCAATGACATCGATACACTTCGCGAAGCGATTTCTGAAGGGAATGACGAAACTGCACAAAGACTGGCACATACGATAAAGGGTATATCCGGCACCTTGGGAGCCGGCGAAATGCAGCAAGAGGCAAGAAAGCTGGAGACGGCAATTCAGGAAGGCCGAGGCAATGACTGCAGCAATTTGATCAATAGTCTGGAGCGGGTCATGACGCCAATATTGACGGGTTTGTCAGGCCTCGCAGGGGCTAACGATGGTGTGAATGTAGAGTTACCGGAGCTGTCAGACAAAGATCTGACCCTGTTATTTGATGAATTGGAGAAATTGCTGAAGGACATGGATCCGGACGCGGAAGAGAAGATTTCGGAACTGAGACCGCACCTGGAATCACGGGCTGATCCACATGAACTAAAACAACTGGTCAGGAGTGTGTCGGGTTTCGAGTTTGATGCGGCCCTGACGTTACTGGAACAGGTAAAGTCGGGCGTAATCAAAGGCCAGGCAGACTAGCTTGAATGAATGCGCCCCCGAAAATACTGATCGTTGATGACGAACGTTTTAACATCAACGTACTTACCGAACTGCTGAAGCCGAGCTACAAGATTATGGCTGCCATAAACGGAACACAGGCTTTGAAAGCGGTGGCAAGCAACCCGCCTGACCTGATTTTGCTCGATGTCATGATGCCGGACATGGATGGCTACGAGGTGTGTCGACGACTAAAAGCAGATGAGTCAACCCGGGACATTCCCGTCATCTTTGTTACGGCCATGGGCCAGGAGAGCGATGAAACAAAAGGTTTGGAACTGGGTGCGGCCGATTACCTCACAAAACCAATATCGCCGGCAATCTTAGAGGCGCGCGTAAAAACCCAGTTGGAGCGCATGCAGAACCATGAAAAGTTGAAAGAGGCATACGCAATCATTAACAAGCAAAAGGAGCGCATGCAGGAGGAGCTCAATGTTGGCCGCGATATCCAGCTTGGTATGTTACCGCAGGTATTTCCTCCCTTTCCGGATCACAGGGAGTTTAGTATCCACGCATCCATGAATGCGGCGAACGAGGTCGGTGGAGATTTTTATGACTTCTTTTTTATCGATGAGGACCACCTGTGCTTCTGTGTAGGGGATGTTTCTGGAAAGGGGGTACCAGCGGCATTATTTATGGCCATCTCCAAGGCCATGATCAAGTCACGGGCCGCAGACGACCTGTCGACGGCCAGCGTCTTTACCCACGTCAATGACGAACTTGCCACCGACAATGACTCGATGATGTTTGTCACGGTTTTTATAGCCGTGCTGGACATACGAACTGGCGATCTATCCTACACAAACGGCGGGCATAACCCGCCCTACATCAAACGGGAAAACGGTGATATCACCAGGCTGGACCAACGGCATGGGCCAGCCCTTGGTCCGTTTGAAGGAGCGACTTATAAGGAAGAAAAAAACCGCATGGAGAAGGGCGACCTTCTGCTGCTTTATACCGATGGCGTCACCGAGGCGATGAACCCGGAGCGTATGATATACGAGGAGGAACGCCTGGTGAACGTGTTGGCTCGAGGGAATTATACCGAGCCCGATCAGGTTATTAATGCGGTGGCCGCGGATATTGAGAAGTTTACAGATGGTGCTGAACAATTCGACGATATCACCATGCTGGCTATATCCTTTCACAAGGTGGCGGTAGAAGGTGCCGTGAAGAGCTTTGATACAGTAATCAAGAACCAGCTCTCCGAAATGAGGACTGTACTGGCGAATTTTGACGCCTTTGTGGATCACAACGAAATTCCTTTCGGGGCGGCTCAGAAGATAAAGTTGGCCTTAGACGAAATGCTCAATAACATAATCTCCTATGGTTTTGTAGACGATGAGGAGCATGAAATTATGGTATTTGTTGAAAGATTTGAAGACCGGTTGCTGGCCAAAATCACGGATGACGGGATTCCGTTCAACCCATTCAAGCACGAAGAACCGGACCTGGAATCATCTCTGGAAGAACGGCAGATTGGCGGCCTTGGCATTCATCTGGTTCGCAACCTTATGGACGACGTATCCTATAAACGCGGGATCGGAAAAAATGTTGTTACGCTAATAAAATATATTGGTTCTTGAGGAACCAGACAGAACCAATGTGTATCTACTTGGGAGGTAATGATTGATGGAAATAACGACACGAAATGTCGATGACATTACGGTTGTTGACGTTTTCGGAAGTCTGGATACTCAGAGTGCGGGGGCGGCGTCCGATGAAATGGCCCGCATCATCGAGCAAGGCTGCAGCAAGATGCTCGTAAATCTTGAAAACCTGGAGTATATGAGTAGCGCGGGCCTCCGGATTCTGCTGCGTACCGCAAAGCAGCTTAGTACCACTGGCGGCACCCTTAAGGTGTGCAATCCAGCGGGTGCTGTTAAAGAGGTAATGGATATATCTGGATTCAGCGACTTTCTGGATCTGCACGACTCGGAAAACGGCGCTCTGTCTGCATTCTGACCATTTTCCCTGCCGTGCACGAGTTTAGTGGGTTAATCTAACCTAATTCCGATTAATGAGAGGTACTGTCTATGGCGATGATGCATCCACTGGAGGTTCCGCCGCTGGGGCTGACAGACAAGGAGGCCGAGGTCCAGTTTGAGAAACTGCAGGCAAAACTGATCCCGTTATGGCAATCGATAAGCGGACTCAATCCCGAAGAGCAGGGCGAGCAAACGGTGGTAATCGTACCATCCCAGTCCATCGAGTTCGATTGCAAGGGGGCCGAGATGCAGTCCTACGAAGAGCGGATGCTGTTTCTCCTGATGCTGCTTCGCCAACCGCGAACCCGCATAATATATGTGACATCCCAGACCATTCTGCCAACAACCCTGGATTATTACCTGTCCCTTATGCCGGGTGTTATAACCAGTCATGCCGTTGAACGTTTCATCAATGTGGCTCCGGAGGACAGATCTCCCCGTAGCCTGACATTGAAGATGCTGGAGCGCCCGCACCTGTGTGAAAGAATACGGTCTCTGATACCGAACCTGGATCGGGCCTACCTGTTGACCTACACCGTAACCATGCAGGAGCGTGACCTTGCGTTGAGACTGGGTATACCACTGTATGGTTCGGATCCTTCCCTGTTCTACCTGGGAGGAAAGAGCGGTAGTCGAGAAGTCTTTGCCAGGGCGGGGGTTGTGTACCCGATTGGTTTCGAAAATTTGAACTCGATTGAGGAGGTAACGCTCAAACTTGCCGACATGCAACGTCAAAAGCCGACTATAAGAAAGGCAATGGTAAAACTAAATGACGGTATTTCGGGTGAGGGCAACGCAATGGTTGAACTGGAAGGCTTACCTGACCCGAATAATGATGCTTACAGTGCAGAGCTTGAAGGCCGGGTGCAGTCGATGGTCTACGAGGCTCCCTCGGTCAATTTTGAGAATTTCAGCCAGGGTCTTAAGGATCTGGGAGGCATAGTTGAGGAACGGATACAGGGCCGCGATTTCTTGAGTCCCAGTGTCCAGATGAGGATCTCCCCGCTAGGTGATGTAGAGATACTTTCTACGCACGACCAACTGCTTGGCGGGCCAAGTGGGGGTAGATTTCTTGGCAGTCGTTTCCCAGCTGATCCCGGGTATGGTCCATTAATCGCGGCTGAGGCTGAGATGATAGGAGAGAGTCTGGCGGACCTGGGCGCGCTAGGACGTTTTGCCGTGGACTTCGTTGTTGTACGCGACGAAAACGGCGAGTGGGAGTCCTATGCTATCGAGATCAACCTCCGCATGGGCGGTACAACCCACCCTTTTCAGATTCTGCAGTTCCTGACGGAGGGCTGCTTTTACCCCGGGGATGGCGTCTTTCGGGCACCGAGTGGTCAGGAAAAGTATTACACCGCCAGCGATCACCTCGAGTCTACGCTCTATCGTGCGTTTACGCCCAATGATCTGTTCGACATAGTCATACGCCATGGCTTGCACTTTGACCAGGCTAGTCAGACTGGTATCCTGCTGCACATGCTACCGACGGTTGGGGAGAACGGTCGTTTTGGTGTGGTGGCAGTCGGCAATTCAGCCGGGGAAGCAGACAAACTCTATGAGCGAATCCAGTCAGTAATTCAGGAGGAAGCGGTGCGGGTTACAACCCCGCCACCGTTGCCAAAACCCTAGACAGCAGCTCCTTGGGGAGTGCTCGACTAACACCGCGTCATTTTCCCATTTTAAACAGACAAATTGACCCTGCACCTAAAGACAACGTCTCGACAGCTCAACCAAATTCAGGCAAACACCTGACCAAGACCCCAACCCGGTGCATGTCCCGCTCTCACTGACAGCCACCTGCCAGCTGTATCAAGTATCACAGAGAACAGGACGGAATAACTATAAAGGGCAATGAGCGGCCGGATAAGATAGTAGCCGTGTATTTGCAGTTGGATGGAAGAAAACGTATCGTGTATTCAACTCACAAGTGCAACAGCGTATGCCGGAAACGATCAGGAAATATGGCTCAATCGATGAGACAATTACCTGACAATATAAAGGGAAGCTACAATGACCGTCGTTTATGAAGATGAATATATGACGATAACCCATCATGAAAATCTTGACCTTCTCGAAGCAGTATCGCGCTTTGAGAATGAAGCCACTTATAGAAGGGGTCTCCTCAAATCTCTTGAAGTGATGGAGCAATGCAAGCCGGACAAGATGTTAGTGGATATTCGCGAGGCAAAAATTGCGAGCGATCCTGACCTTGAGAGATGGGTAGATGAAAATATCACTGCCAAGCGAATCGAGTTTGGTATCGTAAAACAGGCATTTGTCATGGCTTCAGATTTTAACGTCACGCTGGGAGTCGAAGAGGCCATGGACAATGAGTATGGAAGACAGTTAAGTGTGGCCTATTTTTATACAAGGGAACAGGCCATGGACTGGTTAAAAGAAACCGGTTGATAAAAACATTTGCACAAGGCTAAAGTAATTCAGTTATTGACCAGGGTCCTGCAATGGGTAGGACGTAAGCAGAGCAGGCAATTGATTCCAAGCCATTGGATGTCCGCTATGCAGTGGAGAACTGCCGTCACTTGAATTCACGGCAACGTCTGCTTCGGGCAATGAACGGTCAGATAGTTTCAATACAGTAGTCTTTCTGAATCTGAGAATCAGGTTCGAGGCGGCCTACAGAGGCATTAAAAAACGCGGTTCTCGTCCCCCAGTCATTCCCCCATTAAGTGCCAACAGCTATTTTTCCCATCGATTCTGCCGGGTTGCGCATAGTCTTCAACGACACACCAACGCCATAGGTTACAAAATTCTTCTCCGGGGTAATCTCGACTACGATGGAGTTGGCAATTACGTCTTCTGCGCCTTCCATTCCGCTATGAAGCGCCCGATCGACC
>PVMK01122564.1_pt1 | contig 12090 bp, 11 predicted proteins | sample 1853481 | NCBI WGS metagenome assembly PVMK01 (sample SAMN08533507, study PRJNA380276) | Marine sediment metagenome, whole genome shotgun sequencing project. | reverse complement strand
GAAGGCCAAAGCGATGATGGTTCCAAGCCAACCCAAAAAGAGAATATTCATGAAAAATCCTTCCATTCTTATATTTATCGGCAGATTGGGCCCTTAGGTTAAGTTATTTCTTGTTCAGGGAAGTTTTTGTCACTTCTTGCACCTCCAAGCTACCCACAAAACCTCTAAAATTTCCTGAATGTGAATGTTGAAAAAAGCCGCCAGCGGCGTTCCCTGCCTTCGCCGAGCCTCCTTCGCCGAAGTGGCTACGAAGGCTGAAAGCGGCTACGTGTTTACGCGCTGAAGCGCTTCAACGCGCAAGCGCGCAGGCAGGTCGCTTTTTGCCGTGCTCACGTACTCCTGTACGCTCTGCGCGCCAACACAAAGGGTTCACCCTGCGGGATGAGCCAGACTAATTGCCCCAGCGGGGATCTCGCAAGCCATTCGCGGCCTTGCTGGACCGGACCCCCGCCTTCGCGGGGGCATGCTTTTTGGAACATTCCCTCCAGCTGATGATTGTTGTCTCCTCTTGGGACTATATTTGCCATGGGAATGAAATATTCAACAGTCCCGGAATGACGAAATCCCAGGCAATACTTCATACATATTTTTTGTTACCGGATGAAAACCGCGAAAGAATAGAGTATGGGAAAGTATCAGGAAGTGGGGGAGGAAACTGGTGGAGGGGAAGCAGGAACTGAAAGAGTACGCATTTGATCCAAAAGGGAACCGGCTAGTTGCCGTTTCGGCATACGGGGAATTCGATGCGGCGCGGCGTTGGGGGTCAAGAGAATAACTTCATTAGAATCATTCCCAAAGGCCGAATTAGCTCCCCCCACTTGATTCACGACTAACATATCGAGCTGCTTGTTTTGAAGTTTGATTTGTCCATGTTCAATGAGGTCCTCCGTTTCTGCAGCAAAGCCAACCATACGTTGATGAGTTCGTTGGGCAGAGAGCGCCAATAAGATATCCGGTGTCCGTTCTAACTGGAGGGCTTCACCATTCCATTGCTCCTTTTTTACTTTGTGGGGGTACGATTCCTTGGCTCGGAAATCCCCAACAGCGGCTGCCATAATAAGCGTGGTGGCCCAATCAAAACGCGCTGTCAACGCGTGTAACATTTCATCCGCCGTTACAACAGGCACTCGCGTGACTCCTGGAGGACACGTAAGCTGTGTCGGACCTGAGACTAAGACCACCTCCGCTCCACGTGCAGCGGCTGTTTCGGCTATGGCATAACCCATTTTCCCAGATGAACCATTACTCAAAAATCGAACGGGGTCAATGGGTTCTTGCGTGGGGCCAGCTGAGATCAAGACCCGCTCCCCCTGCCAATCCCTTCGAGGTTGAAGAACAGCCTGCACTGTCATCAGAATCGTTTCCTCTGTGGCCAATCGACCTTGCCCCCACTGTCCAGAAGCCAGTGCTCCAATCTCTGGCTCAACAATGGTCGCCCCCCGGCTCCGCAATGTCTCGGCATGTGTTTGCACAGTACGATGAGACCACATTTCTCCATCCATAGCAGGACAAATCACCAAGGGGCATTGCACGGTAAGCGCCATCGTTCCCAGCACATTGTCAGCGAGCCCCAATGCCAATTTGGCGAGAGTATTAGCCGTGCATGGTGCCACGAGTAACAGATCGGCTTGTTCGGACAGGGAAAGATGTTTCATGTCCTGGTGGCCAGAGAACAGGTCATAGGTCACCGGCAAGCCTGATAACACTTCGAATGTGAGGGGAGCGACAAATCGCGTAGCGGATTCGGTCATCACGACATGCACGGTAGCCCCTCGTTGAGTCAGCAGACGAAGGAGTCCAATCGCTTTATACGCGGCAATACTCCCGGTCACCGCAAGAATCACTCGCTTGCCAGCCAATTGAGAATTTGGCATCGTTCTACTCTAATTCGGCCTTATGCCTCAGATTGGGGATCAACCGCGGCGATGCCATGTTGAGCGGTATCATCAATATACACACTCAGCTCTTTTTTGATTTCCTTGGCGGTTTCATCAGGCTGCGCATAGAGGGCCGGATCAATCGGCCGTTGATTGGCCATTTTCTCGTCCCGGATCGCCTGCTTGGCTTCGTCTCCAACAAGATAGGGCACCTTGCCTGCCAGAACTTCTTCAAGAGCCTTTGACGTGTCTTTCGTAAATTTACTTGTCCCCTCAGACTCTGCTCCCCGCACCAACTGCTTGGCCCGTTGGGCCGCAATCAGCACGATCCGATAGCGGGAATCAAATTCTTTTTGATGATGTTGGGGTAATAACGATAATGCATCCATCGACTCACCTCATCCTTTCTGTGACGTTAAACGATCTTCCTGTTGAGTGTACCCTACTATACTTTATCATTGCAGCCATTACCGAAATACTTGGGCTGGTTCCACATATGTGGTTCGGACCCGCTCAGCCGTGATCACCGCACGCAATTCACTTATGGCCTGATCCAAGGTCTCATTGCGAATGGTATATTGATATTCAGAATAGCTTTTCATTTCATCTTGCGATTTTTGAAACCGACGGTTCTGTTCCTCAGACGAATCCGTGCCCCGATTGGCCAACCGCGTCCTCAAGGTTTCCAACGAAGGAGGCAGAATAAAAATGGTCACCGCCTTCTTCAAGGTTTTCATAACATGCCGAGCACCTTGCACATCAATATCCAATAAAATATCGTCGTGTGATCCCGGCTCCTGCTCTAATTCTTTCCATGGAGTCCCGTACAATCGACCGTAGACTTCGGCCCACTCAGCAAAAGCATGTTCATTGATTTTTGTGCGAAACTCCTCTTCGAGAATAAACCGATACTCCTTGCCGTCTGTCTCACCGGAACGCGGAGGACGTGTGGTATAGGACACCGACAGGCGAATCTCGGGGATATCCTGTAAGATATGCCGGCAAAGCGTCGATTTCCCCACACCCGAAGGCCCGGACACGACAAATAAGATTTTTCTCCCCTCTACTGACATACTATTTCACCTGCTGAGAGTATCTGAATAGGATTATTCTATATTTTGAACCTGTTCTCGGATTTTTTCCAATTCACTTTTTAATTCCACGACCTCAGCGGAAATCGCCCCATCGTTGGCCTTGGAACCAATCGTATTGACTTCCCGTCCCATTTCTTGAAGAAGAAAATCCAGGCGTTTGCCGACAGGTCCCTTGGCTTTGAGAGCGGTACGGAATTGGGCCACATGGCTCTTCAGCCTGGTGAGCTCTTCCGTCACATCGGAGCGTTCAGCCAACATCACAATCTCTTGGGCCAACCGATCCATATTCACAGACTGCCCATCTAATAATTTCGCTACCCGCGCCTTCAAACGAAGACCAGAGGCTTGCAAGGCCACAGGAATACGCTGTTGGACCGTGCGAAGGCGACCTTCGATGGTCTGAATACGTTGGGCCAGATCTTTTTGTAAGACCGAGCCTTCTTTCCTTCGCATTTTTTCTAAATCGCCTAACGCTTTTTGGGTCAATCCCGTCACCACGGCCGACATATCCTTGATCGGCGCCATCTCTTCATTCACAGAAAACAGATCACGGAAACCGGCTACGACATTCACATCGACGGTTCCACTCAATTGACATTCACGCTGCAAAGACTGCAACCCTTGAATATACCGACGTGCCAAATCTCGATCCAACTGGACCACTCTTTTAGTGCCGGATCCTCCACCATTGACCATCACCATCACCTCAACTCGCCCTCGCTCACACACCTGTTTGATCTGTTCTTTCAGATCAAGTTCCATACTTGAGAGCGTTTTGGGAAGACGGGCCATGATTTCGCAAAATCGATGATTCACCGATCGAATTTCGACCCCTACCATTGTTCCCTGCGAGAGTGCTTCTCGTTTGCCAAAACCCGTCATACTTTTCATATTAGCCGTCGCTTCCCTTCCCATTCACAATCGTCATATAGCATACACCTGTCACAGTTTGGCGTTCTGGCCTGGCACACATGCCGCCCATGTAATAAGATTCGTTGTGTTCCTATCGTCCATTGAGATTGCGGCAGGAGAGACTGCAGATCTTCTTCGATTTTGGTTGGATCTTGGCTCTTCGTCAAGTCGAGCCGATTGGCGACTCGCTTCACATGCGTATCCACAACCACGGCAGGTTCTCCAAAATAACTCCCCAAAATCACATTGGCTGTCTTGCGCCCCACCCCCGGAAGCGTGGTCAACGCATCCATCGACGCAGGAACCTTACTCTTAAACGTGGCCACTAACGTTTCCCCGCATCCAATAAGATGTCGTGCTTTGCTTTTATAAAATCCGGTGGGCCGGATGAGAGACTCCAATTCCACCTGATCAGCTTTCGCAAAATCTTCTGCCGTACGATAGCGAGTAAAAAGATTCGGTGTCACCTGGTTTACACGCTCATCGGTACATTGCGCAGATAGAATAGTCGCCACCAACAATTCTAATGGATTAGAAGAGTCTAACGCGACTGTAGGATCGGGAATAGACTTCTGTAAATGTTCCAGAATCCGCCCTACACGTTTCTTGGTCGCAGCATGAGACCTCTCCGATCGGGATGCTGTTTTTCGTGAAATTTTTAGGCTCGCCACCATTATTATCCAACACCGTTTCCTGAAGGAACATTCTCATTGATGATTATGTCGCTTGATTCTGAAAATCGGGAAGTAGGATCCTGAAGTGTCAGAAGCAAATGGACAATCTCTTGTTGAATCACCTGAAGAGATGCCACGTCTAAAGCGGATCCCCCAATTCCTTCATACCGTTGACATAAGCGTTGCATGTCTTCACTTTCAAGAAGATCCCCTTTATTAAAAAATCGAAGGCACGGGATGTTTTCCAATCCTAATTCAGTCAAAACATGTTCAACCGCCCTGATGTGCTGCTCAGGATCCTGCGCATGTGCATCAATAACATGCACCAACACATCGGCTTCATTTAACTCTTGTAACGTCGTTTGGAATGCGGCAACAAGGTCTTTGGGCAAATCTCGGATAAACCCCACCGTATCCGTGAGAATGACTTCTCCCAGATTTGGAAGATACCAGCGCCGGCTGACGGTATCTAGGGTTTCAAAAACACGATCTTTCACCGAAACGTGACTGTCGGACCACGCATTGAAAAGAGTCGATTTTCCTGCATTCGTATAGCCGATAATCGAAACGACAGGTAATCCACGTTTCATTCGACGCTTTCGCTGTTCCTGGCGGCCTTGACCGATGGATGTTAAGTCTCGTTCTAAATGCTGAATGCGTTCACGAATTCTTCGGCGATCCGATTCCAATTTCGTTTCGCCAGGTCCCCGAGTCCCAATACCACCCGCCAGACGAGAGAAGGCCGTGCTCGACTGAGCCAGTCGAGGCAGCCGATACCGTAATTGGGCCAATTCGACCTGAATATTCCCAATGTGCGAATGTGCCCGCTTGGCAAAAATATCAAGAATCACTTGGGACCGATCTAACACCCGAAGATCCGTAATTTCCGAAATACCCCGGACCTGAGCTGGAGTCAAATCTTGATCAAAAATCAAGGTGTCCGCTCCCGATTGCAGCGCTTGAATTGCTAATTCTTTCATTTTTCCTGAACCGACCACATATTTGGGATGAATAGACGCGGGTCGTTGCGTCACACACCCCAAGACTTCTACATCCTGCGCTCGTACTAATTCTTGGAGTTCATCGAGCCGCTCTTGTTGAAAGGCCATATGCCCTATGCCCACACTGACTAACAGTGCCCGCCCTTCCCGAATACCTTCTCTGGATATTTGACAGCCTTTAAGAATATCCTGTTCCAGGGACTGAATAAATTCCTGACAATTCAATTGAAACGACTCAAAGGCACAGGGCTTTAATTGTACGTAGGCTTGGTCATTTGTGGAATTGGGCACATTATGCGCAACATACACATCTTGCAGTCCCCCTGATTTCCCAACCCCCAGCGCCATAATTAAATCCAGGCGCAGCAGCGCCAAATCGGTGAGATCATCCTGAGTCAGTGGTTGATTTTTAAGATGGGTATGAACCAATCGTACGCCACGCAACAATCGAAGACCCGAACGAGTCCTCGACAAATTGGGAATCACCAATTCCTGCCCATTACCAATGATGACCGATTCAATTTGGCCCTGCCGATTCACGAGCAGCCCGATTTGCCGTCGGGTTTCAAATGTCAGATCGGCACATTCCCGAGCGACATCTAACGTCACCACTTTTTCCGGCGGAATGCGGCGACGATATAAATGCTCCATGCGGCTGATAAAGTTGGCTTTTAACCCGTGGAGGTTCCCAAGTACAGTAGGAATATAATGGCTCCTTCCTTAGCTGGCATCACCCTAAGGGCTCGCGAAATAATAACTTCCCCTTTTCGCATCCCACCTTCAGGCCATCTTGGGTCGATCTTCACTCGTAAAATCCTCAGCGTAGGCCTTGCTACGCCTGTGGTTTTGCTCCCTCAGATCGATCCAATCTGACCCAAATCTGGGCGCGAATTCCAGGAAGTTATTATTTCGCGAACCCTTAGGTGGGTGTTGTGGCCTTGGTAAAAAACTCGCTTTTACATTGCAAGGTCGATATCGCATCTTCATCCCATGATGCAAATTCCTGTCGTTTCAATTTCCGCAGTCCCGCCGCGGCAATCATCGCCCCATTATCGGTACATAAAGAACGTGGCGGCAGAGTTAAATCGAAGCCGAATGCCACGGCCTGCTCTTCAAGCTTATCCCGCAAACGAGAATTAGACGCCACCCCTCCTACGACCGAGATCGTTTTCACCTTATACTGACGTGCGGCACGGCAGAGTTTTTTGACTAAGACGTCCACAATGGCCTCTTGGTAACTCGCCGCAATATCGGCCACAGGCAACGGAGTCTTTCCGGCTTTTTTCGCATTTTTTAAAAAATAGAGGAGCGAGGTTTTCAGACCACTAAAACTAAAGGTCAAATCACCGCTATGTAATTGTGGACGTGGGAACGAAATCGCTTGCGGATTGCCATTTTTAGCCAATGTATCAATCGCCGGACCGCCAGGATAGGGCAAGTCCAACATTTTAGCTCCTTTATCGAACGCTTCTCCAGCAGCATCATCCAAGGTCCAACCAATAAATTGGAAGTCCCCGAGGGTAGGAACCCACGCCAAATGGGTATGCCCGCCTGAGGCCACAAGCACCATCGCCGGCGTCGCCATATCAGGGTTGGCTAACCAGGCGGATGCCAGATGTCCCTCCAAATGATTCACCGTCACATATGGAATGTTCCTGGCATAGGCTAATGCTTTCGCGAAGTTCACACCCACAATCAGCGCCCCGACCAAACCAGGACAATTGGTGACGGCGATGCCTGTTAATTCCGAAAGGGAAATACCCGCACGATCCAAGGCCTCTCTGGTCAGCACCTCCAATCGTTCCATATGACGACGAGAGGCCAACTCAGGCACAACACCCCCAAAAGGAGCATGTACATCGATTTGGGAGTCCAACACATTCGACAGGATATGTCCTTCGCCGTCCAATACTGCGACGGCTGTTTCATCGCAAGATGTTTCAATCCCTAATACCATTGCATACGTTTCTGAACACAAAAAAATTACCGGCTATTTTTTAGCACTTCCCCAAAACAACAAGACCCTCAGAACTTGACGTCCTGAGGGTCTTATCTATCCTCAATTTTACCTCAGATCCAATCACACACTCGCTAACACTTCTTCCTCAATAAAACTTGGTGTTTTATCAGTTAAGACAACCTTAATCTTCTTGGCATCTTTAAATCGCCCTTTAATCAGTTCTTCCGAGAGTGGATCACCTAAACATCGTTGAATAGTTCGTCGCAGTGGGCGAGCGCCATATTGCGATTCAAAGCCTTCATCTATGAGCCAGAGCTTCACTTCCTCGCTCACCTCTAAATGCACACCTCGTTCGAGCAATCTAGCATTAAACTCCCCAATGAGTATGTCAACAATAGTCACCAAATGTTCTTTCGTAAGTTGGTGGAAGACAACCATCTCATCGAGACGATTCAAGAATTCAGGGCTGAAATGGCGCTTCAATTCACTTAATACTTCGTCTCGCATTCGAGAGGTGTTTTCGGATTCCACATCTCGTTGAAATCCTAGGGACACACCCTTTTGAATGAATCGAGTCCCGATATTCGAGGTCATGACTAAAATGGTATTTTTGAAATCTACTTTTCGACCTAAACTATCGGTGAGTACTCCATCATCCAGTACTTGCAACAACACATTGAAAATATCGGGATGGGCTTTCTCGATTTCATCGAACAAAACGACCGAGTAAGGACGACGTCTCACCTTCTCCGTCAATTGTCCCCCTTCTTCATATCCCACATAACCAGGAGGGGCGCCGAACAGTCGTGAGCTAGTGAATTTTTCTTGATACTCGGACATATCAACTCGAATCAAGGCATCTTCAGTATTGAATAAAAACTCCGCTAACGCGCGAGCTAATTCCGTTTTCCCAACACCGGTCGGTCCCAAGAAAATAAACGACCCAATAGGTTTTTTGGCATCCTTCAGCCCGGCACGTGAGCGACGAATAGACCGGCAAATAGCCGAAATAGCTTCATCTTGTCCGACAATTCGCTTATGAAGATAGTCTTCCATATGCAAGAGTTTTTCAGACTCCTCTTCTTCTAATCTAAAGAGGGGAATGCCGGTGATTTTTGATACGACATAGGCGATATCTTCACCGGTAATCACGGGACGGTTTTTCTCTTGTTTTTTCTTCCAATCTTGCTTGGCATCATCCAATAACTTTCGGAACCGTTCTTCTTCTTCACGGAATTTCACCGCTTCTTCAAAATTCTGCAAACCAATCGCGACCTCTTTCTCGCGGGCTACCCGCTTGAGTTCCTGGTCTAACGATTTCAATTCCGGTGGCAGCGCATAGGTCAACAATTTAGCACGAGAACCGGCTTCATCAATCAGGTCGATCGCTTTGTCAGGTAAGAATCGGTCGGTGATGTAACGATCGGTAAGCTTGACCGCTTCTTCAACCGCTTCATCCGTATAATCCACACCATGATGTTCTTCGTACCGATCACGCAGACCTTGTATGATACTAATCGTCTCTTCCACAGACGGCGGTTGTACATGGATCGATTGGAACCGCCGTTTCAAGGCTCCATCTTTTTCAATATGCTTCCGATATTCATCCAGAGTCGTGGCCCCAATACATTGAATTTCACCACGAGACAAAGCAGGCTTTAACATGTTGGCAGCATCGATAGAACCTTCAGCCGCACCAGCACCAACCAAGGTATGAAGCTCATCAATAAACAAGATGATATTGCCGGCCTGAGCAATTTCCTTCATGACAACCTTCAGGCGTTCTTCAAACTGTCCACGGTATTTCGTGCCTGCGACCAAAGAACCTAGATCCAACGCAATAACGCGACGATTCAATAGATTGTCGGGAACATCCAGGCTAATGATCCGTTGAGCCAGTCCTTCCACGATCGCAGTCTTTCCGACACCAGACTCACCAATGAGCGCAGGATTATTTTTGGTTCGGCGACTCAGAATTTGAAGGACCCGTTCAATCTCATCTGCCCGACCAATGACGGGGTCCAACGTTCCTTCTTGTGCTAGTTGCGTCAGATCTCTTCCAAATTCATCTAATGCCGGAGTGCTGCTCTTTTTATCCCGCTCTCTCGTCCCTGTTTTCCGCAAAAATGTGACAGTCAATTGTCGCGCAGTTAAAAGATTCGCACCCAAACTCCGCAACACTTTTCCGCCAATGCCTTCCTCTTCACGAAGAAGTCCAAGAAGCAAGTGCTCACTGCCAATATGATTATGTCCCAACAATCTGGCTTCCTCGACACCGTATTCAATGACTTTTTTTACACGTGGGCTAAAGGGAATTTCCCCGAAAGTGACAGTAGTTCCGCCACCAGGGAGATTGCGTTCGATTTCTAAGCGGATTTGTTCAGGCGAAAGCCCCATCTTTTTGATGATCATCAGGGCAATGCCATCTGACTCTCGAAGAATAGCCAGGACTAAATGCTCGGTCCCTAAATAATCGTTTTGGTGCCGTTCCGCTTCTTCTCTGGCAAGGATGATAATCTTTCTGCCACGATCCGTGAATCGTTCAAACATTGTACCTCCTCTAGCCGATTATACGCGAAATTTCTCGTTCAGCAATACGGTTAGGTCACACAAAAAATAGGAGTAAAATTCATGATTTCAGTCTATCCGCGACCCCCTAAAACTGTCAAGCAAGACGCAAGCAGACATCAGGAAATTCAGCGTGAGTTCAGACAAACTCTACCAGCAAAATTGATTCAATGAAAGTCTTAATAATAGGGAATTTTTTGCCTAGTTTCTTGCAAACATAAGACCCTTGCTATCCGCTTAACCAAGAGACTACCATCGACTTTCTCAACTAGATCATCCTTCAAAAGTCATGACGGCCTTCCAAACAATCGGCATCCTCACAAAACCATCTGCGCCAAACATGCGTCAGCGAGTCGAGCAAGTTCAGAATTGGCTGCAAATGCATCAGAAAACAGTTCTTCTAGACGCCACAGACATGCCACCAGCCCCATCCTGTCCAGAACGACAACACATTGCCAAACAGGCAGATCTCCTCATCGTTCTTGGGGGCGACGGCACGATGCTAAGTGGGGCGCGTCTTGTTGAACAACGCGGCATTCCCATTTTGGGGGTCAACATGGGAGGGCTGGGATTTCTCACCGAAATTAACTTTGACGATCTCCCGGGAGCCTTAGAGAAAATTTTCTCTGGGGAATTCCAATTAGATGCTCGCCTAATGTTGTTCGTTCAAATTCGACGGGATGGCCACATTATCCGTACCTATTCAGCCCTAAACGATGTCGTCGTGAGCAAAGGGCACTTGGCGAGGATGATTAGCACCACGGTTTCCGTCAATGGTGCTTTCCTGACCAACATGCAAAGTGACGGACTCATTGTGGCCACCCCAACGGGATCGACAGCATACTCACTCTCAGCCAATGGGCCAATTGTAGATCCGGGCGTCGATGCCCTCCTGATTAACCCTATCTGCCCGCATACATTGTCGCACCGTCCATTCCTGGCCCCAAACACTGTCTCTATTTCCATCAAGCTCACGAGTCAAGAACGCGCGATGGCGACAGTCGACGGCCAAGAGGGAGAAGAAATCCTCACAGGTGACATAGTCGAGATTCGCGCTTCCGAGCACCGCACCCAGCTCATCCGCTTTCCCGGGCGAAGCTATTTCGAAGTGCTTCGGACAAAACTCAGGTGGGGCGATGGATTAGTGTAAATTCAGCAACGCTCCCGCCGATTAATTCGTCATCTATCAACGCAAAACCATAGAATGCCGCACCTAGGGCACACAGAATCAATTAATCTTATGGAAGTGAGTAAGAGAGGGACAGAAGAGAAAAAAACAGGTGGGTAATACCCAAATAAACCAGTACGCTGACTTAAGGAGAGCACTCAGGACATTCACGCCGCTCATCCGCCACATGGAACTCTTCTGAAGTCAAAGGAAAGAGTTGATTGCATGTCTCACAATAGCGAATTTCAAAGAAGGCCACTCCATCGTCGTTGATTTCACAGGGCAATAGTAAATCTAAGGGGTCAAACCCCAATGTCTTGTCGTCCTGAAATTTCACTACAGCCAGTCGAACATTAAAAAACTCAAATACCCCTTCTTGCCCTTTGTACCGGTCCTCGTGACCAATGACATACACAGGTTGACCTTTACGTTTCGTACGCAAATCCTTTAAGGTTCTCTCGGTTTGCGTCGCACAACAAAATTCTTGAGGTGTAAGCTCGTTGCTCATCCTAGCAATCGTCCTAACTCAATAATTTTCAACACACATCCTTCCGTATCCATGCGGAACAGCTTGTAGCATGGCCTCAAAAAGGAGGTCAAGGCAGTAGTGGGTATCCCAATATCAGACCAAGGAGGACCGTCATGGCTGAAATCACCATTTATCAAAAACCCACCTGTTCCACATGCCGGACTGTCATCAAGTTGGTCGAGGAAAGTGGGCAACCCTTTACAGCTATCAATTACTATGAAAAGGCATTTTCCAAATCCAAACTCAAAGGGCTCCTCAAAAAAGCGGGTCTAAAAGCCTCCGACATCATCCGTAAGAAAGAAGACAT
>PVMK01118751.1_pt1 | contig 12091 bp, 9 predicted proteins | sample 1853481 | NCBI WGS metagenome assembly PVMK01 (sample SAMN08533507, study PRJNA380276) | Marine sediment metagenome, whole genome shotgun sequencing project. | reverse complement strand
ATAATGTAAACACTAAGATCGATGGAGTTGAGTACTTCTTTTTCAGAAAAAATAAGGAATTCTTTGTTCGAATAAAAGAGATCGATGCATCGGAAAATGAATATAAAATAGCCTATACTTTTGGGGTAACTCCTTTACAACAATACCTTGTCGATTTCGATAAAGGCAATAAACAGGTTTTAAGAGTTACATGGGATGTCATTAGTAAGAAATGGTATCATCAATATGAAGCCGATACTATAGAACCACATGATTGGTTGCATTGGACAAAAGGGGCACAAAGCTGGAACACCATGTGCGCCGAATGTCATTCTACCAATTTGAAAAGAAATTATTCAATGGATACCGATTCCTTTCAAACTACCTATTCTTTGATTAATGTGAGCTGTGAAAGTTGCCATGGGCCTGCTGAAAGACATATCAATTGGGCAAATTCCAATTCAACTGATAAGGACACTTACATTTTGGCCGGGTTAAATCAATTGGAGCAACTCAATCTTTGTGCTCCTTGTCATGCGCGCCGGGTCAAATTGACCAACAACCTGAAGCCGGGATTGCTTTTTGAAGATCAATATATGGTTCAAAATATAACCACGAATTTTTATCACGGAGATGGTCAAATAGATGAGGAAGACTATGTTTACGGCTCCTTTTTACAAAGTAAAATGTATGCGGAAGGTGTAAAATGCAGTGATTGTCATAATACCCATTCCTTAGAGCTCAAGTTTGAAGGAAACCAGTTGTGTTTAGAATGTCATGTCCCGGCAGATTATGATACCCAGAAGCACCATTTCCACAATGAAAATACCGATGCAAGTCTTTGTATTAGTTGTCATATGGTAGGGAAGACCTATATGGGGAATGACTACAGGAGAGATCATAGTTTTAGAATTCCACGACCCGATCAATCGGAACTCTATGGTACACCAAATGCCTGTATAGAATGTCATAAAGACAAGAAGGATCAATGGGCTACGAATGCCATAAAAAAATGGTACGGTACTAAAAGACAGCCGCATTTTTCGGATGCCTTATTATTGAGCGGCAAGGCTAATTTGAGTATGGAAGAAAGAAAGATATTAGATAAATTCATTGTCGATCTACAGTTTCCCGCGATCGCCAGAGCTACCGTTATTGAAAATTTGAACTATACAAATGAAGAACAATACAGAGCCTTACTTCTTGCACTAAAGGATTCTTCGGCTATTGTTAGATATAATGCATTATTGAAATTTAGAAATTTAGCTCCCCAAGAACGAATATCGATAGCGTTAAAGCATATGAATGATTCGGTAAAACTGGCAAGAATTGGTGCTGCTCAATTAGCCATTGGCTTTGATGAAAACAATCTGAGCGGGATAGATAGAATTAATTTTAAAACTTCCCGTAGTGAATTAGAGGCCATGTTATTCAGTAATGCCGATTTTTCAACAGGAAGATTGCAATTGGGGGATTATTACATACAGAATAACAATGTAAACAGTGCGATCAAGCACTATGAAATGGCATTACAAAAAGATAATTTGCTAATGCCGGTGTATTCAAATCTAGCCACTGCTTATAGCATGGTCAATAATTATGAAAAGGCAAAAGAGACCCTGGATTCATGGATCTTATTAGAGCCTGATCTAAGCAGGCCACACTTTCTAAAAGCGCTATTGAATTTTGAAATGAATAATGATAAAGAAGCTGTGGCCGATTTAGAAATTGCAATAAAGCTCAATCCGAATGATACAAGGTCGATGTATAATTTAGCGACCTATTATTTTCAGGATAAAAAAGATCTGTTGTTAGCTGAAAAATATATTGAATCGGCTCTAAAAGTGGAACCGCGTAATCAAGATTATAAATATTTATTAGCGTTGATATATCGTGATCAAGGTAAACAAATATTGAGTCAAAAGATCATGCAGGAATTAGGGGCTGATCAACAATAAATGAGCACAGCGTCCTAACTATTAGGAGAATCATAAAAAAAATAAAGAATTACGATTATTTTAGGGCGTTGGCAATTTTATTAGCATATGTTTTCGCAGTTTTAGAGGCATTTTCCGGATCTTCGATACTGGAAGTCACCACCGCTATCAACTGTTTCTCTTCCGGTTCATCCAGATTGTAGGCCAGAGTCTCCAGAACATAGGTGATGGATTCCTGGGTAGTAATGGTTTCAGGCACATAGTTGCCCCCATAGTTCATATAGGTATTGGGGTGGGCGTAATAGCCATAAAAACCAGAATAATACATAGGATAATATCCGGCGTAGGTGGCACCGGCATAATAACCACCATCTTTCTTTCGGTGTACGGTAAGTTTTTTGTCCTTGATCACACTAACGACCACTCCATTGAATCCTGCCTCGCGTAACAAAATCTTCACTTCCTTTGTTTCCTCTTCCGTATATTGTTTATTGGGTTCCAGCTTGGGAATACGCTTATAACTTTCGGTTGCAGCTATCCCGGCTTTTCGTAACTTATTGGCGATCTCAGTTTCAAAAGCAACACGGGCCTCGTAATTATTGGTGCGGGCAATGACCAGGGTATTTTTCGTTTTAAGTGTGGCGGCGTTATCTGCCTTCCAGGAATTCAGCACTTTGACACTCGAACAGCTTGTTAGTATAAAAAAGCTTGACAGGGTTAAAAGGAAATAGATCTTATTTTTCATAGGAATTTTATTTTAAGTGATACTGCGAATATAATTTATTAAGGCCAGATTATTGACCGTACTACTCTTGATTTCGTATGTACTTAGCCACTACAACGGCCGTTATTATTACCAAATAGAATTGACCGATCAGGCCAATTAGGATCGTCGCCTTTTTTGCCAACAGGGTGATCGGTAAAATATCACCATAACCAATGGTCATCAATGTAATATAACTGAAGTACATCATATTTCCGGTGTCGGCGACTCCCGTTGAAGTATCCGTAATTCCTGAAAACGATCCGGGGGATACCATTTCTATACTTAAGCATAAAAGGGATCCAATTAATCCCAGGGCAATATAGCCGCTTATAAGCCCTAAGATCACATTCTTATCCACGATTTTAGCACGCCAAACCTGCCTGATGATCTCTAAAGTAACAATGATATAAAAGGGAAATAGAATTCCCATTTTTAAGAGGCTATTTGCATCGCTGTCCCCAACTTTAAAATAGGTAAGTAGTGAAACAACCGTGAGCAATAAGAGTAATATAGTAAATAACCAGAAGAGGATTTTCCGCTTGGAAATGAATACAATCCCGGCTATAAGATTTGAAAGAAAAAATAAGGGCAAGATGAGGGTATCAAACAATGCTAAAGGGATGATAAGAGATCCAAATAAGATCGCCAATTGGCTGAACAAGAACAGTTCAAAACGATAAGGATACAATTTCTTTATCATGCTCGCCTAATCTAATAATTCATTATTGAATTTATACCCTTTATAATTCACCTTATACAGCACGCTGTAAAAGGAAGGGATAAAGAGCAGTGTGATGATAGTCCCGAACAACAATCCTACCATAATGGTCACTGCCATAGGTTCCCACATTTCACCACCACCCAGGTAGAGTGGGACCAGTCCTAATACCGTTGTAAAGGTTGCCAAAATAATAGGCCGGAAGCGCTGCAAACAAGCTGCAATGATCGCGTCCTGTGGGCTTCGTTTGACTTCATTTTCTTCAATCTCGATCCTGTCCACCAGTACGATCGCGTTATTTATCACTATACCTGCAAGGGATATCACTCCTAAGAATGCCATAAAGCCAAAGGGAACTCCAAAAATGAACAACCCCAGAACCATACCGATCACTCCCAACGGGATAGTGCTTAAAACCATGAACATCTTTCGAAGGGAATTGAATTGAATGATCAAAAGCATTATGATAATAAAGCCCGATAGTGGTAAATAACCGATCACCGCACCCATATTTTCCGCTGTTTCCTGGGCATCACCTCCCAGTTTGTAAGAGTAATCGTCTCCCCATTCGGTCTTCTGTTCATCCAACCATGGAATGAGCGCATTAACTACTGCCGAAGCATTCCCTTCTGCGGTGAGTTCACTAGACACTATAATGGTTTAGTAATATCCAATCGTTTTATCTTAGCGTACTGCCATTGTGGAATGATACGCGCTACCTGAAGTAATGGCACACTTTTACCGCTGCTTTGGGAAAATACATTAAGGGTTTCCAAAGAGGCAAGCGATTGTTCCTTCCCCTGGTCCCCCAGCATTACTATTGGAATGGATTTGTCATCTTCCCGATATTCCCCGGCCTTGAACCCATCCAACACCGTTTGCAACGACAAAGCAATATCCTGGTTGGTAATTCCTGTGATCTGCGCCTGGGTTTGATCTATATCGATCACAAATTTTTTGCTTTTTGGCCCCCAGTCATCCTTTACGTTCTTAGTGTTAGGGATGGCTGTCAAACGATGTTTAATGGAAGTTGATATCCGGGTTAACTTATCAGGGTCGTTTCCAGAAACTTTGATCTCTACAGGCGTACCACCTCCACCTGACGCCAGAGCACCCACTTTAATGTCGGCGTTAGGGAAATTATTGAAGCAATAGCTGTCCAATCGCTCGATCATCTGGTTATTCACCAAATAGGAGGAAGTATTAACTAATATATGAGCGTAATTTGAGTTTGGTTCGTCCGGAGAATACCCCAGGTCGTAGGAGGAGGGGCCTTCCCCCATAAAGGCCGAATAGTTCAAAATCCCATCCATACGCACTTCGTTGACCCTCAAGCTATCGTCCATAAATTGTGCGATAGCAGCTACGGTTTTTTCAGTAGTCTCAATTTTATTCCCTTCCGGCAAATTAATATCGATAGTTATCAGGTTTCGGTCACTGTCCGCGAAGAACACAAATGGCAGTTTCCCAAATCCCCAAAGAGAAATAATTAAGAGGCCCAGTATACCGAAAAGAACCAGCCTCTTGTAGGCCAAAGCGATCAATATGAGGTCCTTATATTTCAACTTTAGGTAGTATATGGTCCGGTCTACAAAACTCTTTTTTTCATTGCCCTCTTTTTTCTTAACCTTCAGAAAGAACACACAAAAAAGTGTGATAATACTCAGTGATAATATCCACGAAGAGATCAAGGCTATGGTGATCACCACAAATAAAGGCCCCATAATATCTCCCATAGTAGATTCGGCCAAATAAAAAGATAAGAATGCAGCCGAAGTAGTGAGGGTTGATATCAGCAAAGGGGTAAATAATTCGGAACAAGAATCGATGGCCGCCTTGGTCGCCGAAATCCCTTCTTCCATTTTTACAATGATCGATTCAGCCACTACGATCCCATTGTCTACCATCATTCCTAAGGCCATGATAAGTGCAGCCAGGGTGATCTGGTTGAGTCCCAGATCCATGAGTCCCATAACCATTAATGTCGTAATAGTGACTATAGGGATCAAACTGGCAATAACCAATCCTGTTCGGAAACCAAGAAAAAACAACATCACTGCTAAAACAATTGCAATGGCCTGTATCAAGTTGCTCATAAAATCGCTGATCTTTTTATTGATATAGGTGTCGATTGACGCAATTCGATTCAGTTCCACTCCTATCGGCAATTTCTCACTCCATCGATCCAATAATAAGTCAATATCGATTCCCAAATCGGTCACACTGGCGCCTTCGATTAGGGAAACATGTAACGAAATGGCTTCCTCACCATCGATCCTAACGATCTGCTTGGGCGGGTCTATATATCCCTTTTTAACTTCCGTTATGTCTTTCAGGGCCAATACTTGTCCTTCATCACCTACAGGAATAAGCATTTCTTCAATGTCTTTTATGGAATTGAAATTACCTGTTGGCTCGAGCACGATACGCTCGTCTTCTACATTGATCTCGCCACCGGAATTCAAAATATTGGTATTGCTTATCAGCCCCTGAAGTTTACTTGAAGTTAGGCCGTATGTTTTAAGTTTGGCATTGTCGAACTCTACGAAAACACGTTCATCCTGCGCACCGTTGATCTCGACTTTTGCTGCATCGTAGAGTTTAATTAGGTCATCCCTAATGTCATCGGCATAGTCCTTTAGTTCAACATAACTAAAACCATCACCGGTCAGGCCCAGGGCAATTCCGAAGACCTCTCCAATACCGTCGTCATCCAGCACCGGATCAACGTTCGCGGGAAGATCGGAGATCATATCCAGTTTTCTTCTAAGGCGGTCCCAAACCGCTTGCAAGTCTTGAGGATCGGTTTTCATTTTTAATTCCACCGTTACTACAGACAGGCCGGAACGGGAGGTACTCGAAACTTCTTTAAGTTCAGGAAGTTCCTGAGCTACCTTTTCAATTTTATCGGTCACCAGTTCTTCTACCCGTTGTGGACTGGCTCCAGGAAATGAACTTACAACCGTCGCAATACGTACCGTATAGGGAGGCATACTATCCCTGGAAAGAGACGAGTATAACACCAAGCCGAGGACGAGGATAACCGTCAAAATACTCAGGGAAACGCGATTCCGGTTGATGGAGAATTGGGTAAGATTCATAGTTAGGTGGTATTAATGGGTCAATCTTACTTTTTGGTTATCCAGCAAGGTTTGTAATCCGGCTGTGGCGATCCTTTGTCCATTGGATAATCCTTTTACGACCTCAAAACCATCAGGGGTGAGGTCTCCCAGTTCCACATATTGCTTGATCACTTTAGCTTGATCTTCGCCATCAGATTCAATTAAGAAAACAAAATTTCCTTCTCCATCTTCACCCACGGCTTTTACCGGAATGATAGGGTTGTCAGTATTTGAATTCTTATTTGGGAACACAAAAGTGACGTTGGCGGCCATCCCGGGTCTTATGTATTTATTGGAATTGTCGATAGATAACTTGACAGGATAGGTGGCCGAACTACTTTCAGCCACCGGCGAAATTTCGAAAACTCTACCTTCGATAGTGTCGGCTATGGCTGAAAACGTTATTCGCGCTTTCATATTCAGAATTACTTGATTGATCACACTTTCCGGTAATCCTACCCTTATATTTAGTTCATCCCCTGCGTTAAGGACGGCGATCAACTGTCCCGGCCTCACATTCTCATTGAGTTCCTTGTCTTTTCTCACAATAGTGCCACTGGCTGAAGCATAAATAAACCCAAAGCTCACCTGTGTGGCTTCAATGCCTTTGTTCTGCATCGCAGATTCGAATTGTGCCTCCGCATTGTCGAAATCATTCTTTGCACTTTCGTAATCCCGTAAGGATTTACTTCCTTTTTCAAACAGGGTCTTGATCCGTGCTAAATTGGAACGTGTGGTATTGAGCGTAGACTGCGCACTATTCACATTGGAAATGGACTGCTGATAGGACAAATTGGCTTGAATATTATCCAATCTTGCAATGAGGTCGCCCTTGTTTACAACATCTCCCACTTCTACGTTCAGTTCGGTAATAATACCGCTACTACGAAAACTCAATTCAATTTCATCGCCTGCCTGAGCCATAGCACTAAAGGTTCGCACCATGGCAGATTCGGAAGAGCCCACTATTTCATATTTCACCGGGCGCAAGGGAGCAGGCTTGGGATCTTCTTTAGATTTACATCCAAAGAGCAGTAATAAAGTGAGAGATGTGAGTATAACTTTCTTCATGATATTCACTTTTAATTTCGTTCAAATATGAATTGGTTGGCTCGCTGCATGAATTCGACATTATCACTATCTGTATTCAATAAGAAAAAATAACCAATGCTTCTTTCCAGTGAAATGGCTGCCAGTAAATAATTATAGTTGGCGGTAGCGCTGGATAATTGAGCCCTCAAGTAAGTGTTCTGGGCATCCACGAGTTCGATCAAAAGCGATTCCCCTTCGGCATATGAGCTCTGGGTGAGGAACAAAGCTTCCTTTGCAGCCTCTTCCGCTACTTTAGAAATTTCAATATTGGCAATTCTATTCATAAGTTCCGCCATGATATCATTGATATTCTTTTCAATGGCCAGCTCGGTGTCCTGTTCAAATAAGTCCAATTGGTCTTGTAGAATTATGGTTGATTGCTTATTTATATTCCTTTGATTTTGCTGAAAAATGGGCAATGAGATGTTCAATCCTATATTGTATGTATTCTCTGGTGGAACACCAAATCCCGGAAAAAATTCGGTTCCGACACCGCTGCGGGAGAATTCCAGGCTGTATTGCCCCTGAAGACTCACCGTTGGAATGAAACGCCCCGAACTGTTCAATTTATAACTGCGCTCATTGGCTTCCATTGAAAACCCGATATTCTTGAGTTCGGGAGAATTTTTCTTGGCTTCTTCCACTAAAAATTCTATCAGAGCCGGGCGCATTACCGGGTTATCTATAAGGTCCTTCAGCCTTTCATACGAATAACCGGTAAAAATTCCCTGGCCAATATCCGCCTGTTCTATGTCTATTTCGAGTTCGATAGGGTTATTCAATAACTGATTGATGGTGTACATCGATTGAACCAGATCCCGGTTCGCGTCAATGAAGTCTTGAGTATTGCTCGCGAGCTCACTTTTGAATCTAAGCTGGTCATATTTGCTCGATTCACCTACTTCAAAATTGAGTTCCGCGATCTCAAGATTTCTACGTGTGGTTTTTAAATTATCATTTTGCACCCTTACATTGGTCTTGAAGATCAAGGCATTGAAATAAGCGATCGCTCCGTTCAAAATGGCATCCAATTCAGAAGCATTATAGCTTTCTTTTTGTGCTTCCAATTGCTTTTCAGCTATGGTTATATTGGCGCCGGCAGATTCTGAATAAATGGTTTGCTCCAATTGTACATTACCCGATGTGCTAAATTCAGGGCTAAGGCCATTGGATACTTCGGCAAGGTTCGGATCTACATAGAAACCACCTGCATTGGCCGTGACATTGGGAAGAAAATTACTTTTGGCTGTTTTCACATCCTGACCGCTCAATTCGATCTCCTTTCGTTCTGCGTTAAGTAATAAATTCTTATCAATCACTCCGGACATGATATCCACCAAACTGTATTTCACTTCAAATTTCGGTTCGGCATCACTTCCCATAAAGTCCACTTTCGACATGGCGCTAAAACGCAATGGAAAACCGATATTTTTTGCTGTGACATAATTTAGGGTGAGCTGTTCTTTGTAATCTAATTTTAACGGTAACTGGGAGGGATTGGTTCCATTGATAACCGCCTCAATATTCAAGGCGATCCTTCTAAAAAAATTATCGATATAGGTATCCGGTTGATTGGTGGCAAGCACACCTCGTTCCAGGTCTCTAATCCCAAAGGCACTAAAAGAAGGGAGGGATCGTTCATTAATGGCATCCACCATTTGAGTAAAATCAGGATCGCTCAAATAATATCCCCCTGCAAGATAAACAGCATCCAAACCTGTTAGATCATCACTTATGTCCTGACCATCTCTAACTCGAATGAATTTATAAGTGATGGATTTGTCGGCAAAATACGAATCAAAAAATTCCTGGATGGGTAGATTTTTCAGCAATAATTCATCCATAACAATTCCTATGGACCGGTAATCAAACAACCCATAGAACGCATCCAGATCCTTAGTATACGAAATGGGGGCGATGATAAAATTGATGTTGTTGACATTCGTAGAATTTTGCCCTTCCGGAATTGTTATTAGATCACTGTTTCCGACACCCAAGGCCAGAGTAGGTTTAGGGTAGGACCCTAGATTATATAGAACCATATTATTGACCAAACCGAAGGAAAGAATAATATCGACATCACCGGATACCAAATTCTCATAATTGGCGAGGGCCTTGGTAGTGTCAAAATGGTTTAAAAGGATCTTTTGAAAGGATATCGTTGCTGACTCACCTACTACCGCTCGAATCTCATTTTGTAAATTTTCAATAGCAGTATTGAAATCGGAACTTATTTCATCCCCTAACAGGCCAATGGATATCAGTTTTTTGTCTTGTGACCAACTAATTGTGGATAAAAGTAAAATAAACGCAACACAAATTGTTCTTCTATGCCCCATAATTTATTTATTCACTAATACCCCACCGTTCATAGGCCGCACCTAGAAATATATCATAGATCTCGGTATGTATTTTAAATCGTTCCTCGGTGAGCATTTCCTGAAGTTCCTTGTTTTGCTTTCCGAGCAATTTGTTCAATTCCTGTTTGAATTCTTCCTCGGTATATCCTTTGTCCAGATCATCCAATCGAGAGATTCTGACTATATAATAGAAAATGATACCATAATATTCATCCAATTCTTCCTCGGTAAATTTCATTTTATTTACTTCTTCATGAAACCACATTTGAAGGTTGTCCTTCTCATCGGGTGTGAATATTACAACCGCCCTCTCCTTTTTAGTCATTATTTGGGACTGTACATTCACAAATGTGAATACAAATGTGAATAATAATAAGTATTTAAAAATAGTCATGGAAATTAAGGTTAGTTTAAAGTTTCAACAGCACTAAAGATACTGGAATTACTTCTTCATTTTACACTTAGCTTGCTGTCAATTTTTTTCCAGCAAGGGAATTCCGTAAGCCAACTCAGCATTAATAAGTGCATCAATTTTGTTTTCAAACTGAAAATAACGCACTACTTTAGAAGCGGAAAGGATCTTTTTGAACTTAGGATAGTATTTATTTTGTAGTTGCAAAACATCCTTTTTATAAGCCTGTGCCGCAGTCCATAGTTCATCTGCTTTTTCATCCGTCATATTCTCGTAGCTCTCTGCAAAATCAAATATTACCGCTATTCGTTGGTTATGAACCTTATACAATTCAAAATTGTATTCATTGTATAATTCCCAAAACGGACCACTCTCAGCATTCGTAAATTGCATTACTTCGGTCACGGCAACTTTCTTTTCCATGGAAAGCACCTCACGAACAAGTTCAACATAATCACGTTCACTTTGAGCATAAGTCAGATTACAGAAAAGTAATGTAATAGCTATTGATAAAATTGTTGTTTTCATAATTGTTTGGTTTTATTTGAATATTTATTTTTTTAAAATGATACTATCTGGCATCCAGACTTTTAGTGATCGCCTCAACATACTGCTTTGCTGCCTTATGAGCTTTATTAGGATCTGTAATGGTTGAAGTGATTACAGCTACCAACTGTTGGTTTCCTGCTTGATCGAGATCGTAAATCACAGTTTCCAGCACATAGGTTTTTGTGGTACGGGTAGTGGTCGTTCCGGGATCATAATAACCATAGGAAGAATAAGAATAGGGATGATGATAATAGCCGTAAAACCCACCGTAGTACCCGGGATAAAAGGAGGAATATGCCCCTCCCGGATAATATCCTCCACTTGTATAGGTTTTAGTTTCCAACTGTATATCCTTGATCACAGTTAAGACGATGCCGTTATAGCCCTCATATTTCAATATGTCCATGATCAAATCTCTTTTCTCTTCGGTAACTTCTTCATTGGGTCTCATATTTGGGAATCTTGTAAAGCTCTCAGTTGCTTTCATTCCTCTTGCCGTAGCTGCATTGGCGATCTCTTCTTCAAAAGCGACTCGTGCACTCTTATTGGACGTTCTCGCAATAACCAGAATGTTATTGTCCTTAAATGCGGTTACATCATCAGCTTTCCAGGCGTCCAGAACTTTAACACTTGAACAGGAGCTTACCAACAGAATTAACGTTAGACTTAGAATTAAATAGATAGATCTTTTCATAATATTTTTGTTTATAGAATTTGATTTTTACTTCGGAAATAGTAGTACAATTTGAAAGCGGAACTGTGATTCAGCTCCAAAATCTGGTGTTACTACGTTGTAATAATACCCTATTTGAGCGTTTACAGGCAAATTGCCTAATTTGAAAAGTTTACCCCCGCCGCCACCCAAAGGTAATGTCCACTGATTGCCTGAACTCGCCTCCCAGTTAGCCGTTATTATCGGGGCTGAGTTTACATACCAACCGTTCTCGAGGTTTCGTGTCGCAAATACCTGAGAGAACAGCAGATTTACATCACCTCTGTCACTATTGCCGGCTATAGACCAGGAGTTTTGTACTAAGGCTCCTACGGTCCAATCTCCGGGTTGTACAAGGACTAAAAAGGAGGGGCCGGCGGTTAATTTTCCAAAACCCAATACATCATTGGAGGCCGTAGGGAATCCTAATGCCAGACCATAACC